>Ga0247757_10000399_pt1 | contig 36725 bp, 46 predicted proteins | sample UWRJL126311R4_FD_180929 | JGI IMG/M metagenome (GOLD analysis project Ga0247757, IMG submission 180929) | Plant litter microbial communities from Arlington Agricultural Research Station in Wisconsin, United States - UWRJ-L126-311R-4 | ecosystem: Environmental > Terrestrial > Plant litter >... | reverse complement strand
TAGTTTCTGCGGCTGGCGTGATTCACGCGGGAGGTCTTCTCTGCTGCGCTGCCTGGCTAGCCGTCTGAATATCGAGCCTGTTCTCCGCATGAAGGACGGAGGCTGCTCGACGACCATCATCCTCCCAAGATAAGCGAGCCCGTGGTGGTGGGATAGCTTGGAAGGCCAGACGAAGATGGCGTACAGGATAAAGACTACAGATTAACTAACAAGGCTGCGCGTGTATAGAAGGAAGAAATAAGAAATAGGGAGCAAGCAAGTTCAAGGACGCAAAACAGCCAGCAAGCAGCGAGATGCTCAGCCGCAGCGACAGCGGGAGTGCGCAGCCTTTCGTCTTCTATTTCCAGCGTGCCAGCCCTCGTCTGTAAGCCCCGCTAACGAAGCCGACGACGCGGCCAGGGCACCTCGACTAGTTCCTCCAATAGGACCCCCAGCGTGCCTCTACCGCGCATCGCTGGAGACGTTCGAGATGGACGAGGGCCTGCGCCTGGACGTCACCACTCGCACCAGAAAGAGCTGCCCCTTGCCGTGCAGCCGCCGCCACAGCGCAGAGACATGGCAACGCAGCGCCTTGGCCGCGCCATCCTCGATGCGTGGGTCGCGGTGCGTCGCCACGGCGGAATGCAGACGTACCTGTCGCGAGCAACCACGGTCCATGGGGAAACGGAGAGCTGCCATGTCCCAGAGGGGGGCTGAGGTCCGCCGGGAGGTGGGAAGGGAAGGTCGTGGTGTCGACGGCAGGGTTGGCGTCGGGCAGGGGCTTGAGGATGCACTTGGCCGTGAAAGCAGCCAAACACTAAACACTCACCCCACCCTCTCCACCGCCCGGCCGGCCCCATACGAATTCCGATGCACTCGCAATATCACGACTGGCTCGGCGTGCGTGTTGGCATTATGCGTCCTTTCGGTGCTCTCCTCGTATCGCTCGTGTGCTGCACCCTCTTGTCTGGAGTGCCTGGAGTGGAGTGCCTGGGCAGAACTGCCCAAGGGTCTCATGGAGCAACGCCTGCAAAAGTTTATTTCCTTCGCCACCAAGATTCCGATTCAAATTCCCCGGGAGGTCTGGGGCACGCCTATCGGGGGACTTAGGCCTGCGACTGTAACGCTCGGCTGCATGTGGGCCTGTCGACGCGGCAGCCAGTGCACGTAAGCCCGCCTGGTACCCAACACCAGGCGGCTGGTTGCTAAGCAATATGTAGACACCACCTCCTGCGAGTGAAGCGTCGTGGCTGACGAAAAACGTGCTCCCCTGGACTATATATTCATCCTGCCCTGGCTTCGAGGACAGGCACACATCCTCTCCATAGGAAAAAAAACACCAGAGATGTAGACTGTATATGACGACTAACAACAAGAGGCTATCATGTTCTTCTAATACGCTTCCGTCATTCCGTTGGCAGCCGTTCCCAAGGTCTCAGGCATGTGATTAGGCTCTCTGGATGTGAGTGCACGAGTGCCTACTAGTTGATCATCTCACACCCGCTGCGCATCGGTATTTGAAACAAACAAATCCTACCCGTCCGACTACCCGTAGACGGAAACTGTTGTACAGGCACCGCCTGCATCAGCTCAAACGCCACAGGCCCGAAGGCGCAGTCTTCAAAATCGTATTTTTCAGCATCCAAGTCCCAGATCCACAGTTTCCATCTTTACAAACAGCGGCGCAGCACAACCATCCCAAAATCTCCCATCATATGTCCGGAACCCGGATATCCAGTGCAGTGCGGGCTTGAAGATAACCCCCCGCGCGCACGAGTAAAACACCTGCGGCACCTCTTCCGCGTCCAAGCTTCGACCAGCACCTCCCCGACCCAAGACCGCAGCTACAAGACGGCGATCCTGTGCCACACATGTTATAGTCTTGCATTTTTCCTCGTTGCTGGTGGGAAGGATCTGCACGGCTGACAGTGCTGCATCGACAAAACAGCTTGTAGTTCTTGTCTCGTCGTTATCCACCTTCACTCACGCCGGATGCCGCATGCTGAAGGAGGGGTCTCACCACGACAGCGTTATAGAAGCCTTGTTTCTCAGCACGACAGCACAATAGTTGGAGCCAGCACCGTGGCCGTTTGCGTTAATCACGTGGAATCATGTCCCTTGAACCGGCAAAAATGTTCGTGAAGGACGCTTTTCATTGCCCCCATCCATGCGTGTACTTATTTGATACTACCATTACGTCGTAATATGTAAGTGATCTTCTAACAATGCAACGGCTTTGCCCACCCCACCTCCCTAGAACAAATGGCTTCTGCATTAGTTCCTTGTGAAGGTTCATCGGCTCAGAAGAAGAGAAGACAAGTCATGAATAGGGGCATAATTCATGACCAAAAGCACCGACCCCAAAAACACCCAAGTATTCCCCCCACTCCCGAAGCTATGCAAGAACATGGAAAACGACCCTATCCATCCGGCTCACGCTTTGTCCGTTGTACCAGCAGAGAATTTCCCTCTCTTTTCCTATGCAACGTAATCCCCACCACCCTTGTATCGCGGCATCTATTCGTCCCGATAAAACTTTTTGAAGATCAGATGCAAAAACAGATTGACATTGACCCTAGCCACACCCTCGCTGCCATTCGCTTCTCTTGATGATCCTCGCCGTCCTTGCACTGCATTCTCTCCACAGAACAGGTTCATAAACTGGTGGTTGTCGAATTGCGCCTGCAGTAGCCCATCCAGCGGTACCTCGGCAAAAGCCCCAGGGATCATCATGCTTCCCTGGGAGCCCTGGATCTCGAAGATGCCAATCGAATTGGAAGAGAGGGTGATGTCCAGGCGATCCCACTGGCGTTCGGGGTATCCGTTCCAGGAGACGAGGATGCCCTTTTCAGCCAGGTTACGAGCCGAGTATTTGAAGGATCCAAAGCGGTACTCGCGTCCGGAGCGCTGCAGCTCACGCATATGGTTGTATTGGCGCGTAAAGGGGAGAAGGAACTTCTTCTTGCCTCGTTTATTTTGCAAAGTCACCATGGCTTGCTCAATGTAATCGTTGTACGACTTCAACTGACTGTCGAGGAAGTGCGCCTTGTCGTCAAGCGCTGACAGCGTGGCCCGCACGCCCTCGAGTTCTTTCGTCCTCTGGATGCGTCTGCGATGCTTTGTCCGGATGTCAACGGCGATAGCATTGAGCAGGTCCTGGTAGTGGTTGTGCGGAGATATACGACCGGCACGTTGGAGTTGCAGGATATTCTCGAGCGCATGCCGTTTTAAACTTGGATAGTCTAGATCAAGAACAGTGCTAGAAGACATGTCTGTAGTATATGTTGACGCGGCTGATGAACGTAGCTTGCGGCTTCGATCCTTGTTCTGCGCAGCGATTTCATCGCGCACAAGAGCGTCCCAGCGGTCTTCATCTTCAGGAGTGACGGGCTTGCACATGATCTCTGTAAGGTTGGCACCCGTTTGAATGCGGATGATATACAAGACATAGCGCTTTGTTTCCATGAATAGTGCCTTGATGTCAGCCTCGGGATCTATTGCAAGTTAGCTAAGAAGTTACGAGCCTGGTGTAGCAAAACTTACCCTCTTGTTCGTGGAACTTTGGGTTGAGGGTCAATGTGATTTCCGTTGAGCTGACGTGTAAAAGCTCGCTCTCATTGTTCTTAGCACTGCCGAGTTCACGGATGACCTCACGGAGGGGATCGTCTTGACTGGGGCATAGGGTAGGGAGATCGTCAACAACCAGGTTATGGATAGCGAAGATATCGGCAAGCTTGATGTAGAGTGTCGGCTTTACACGAGCAAAAAGGTCGTTGAATTCATCGATTTCAAATTGTGCCTCGGCATCGCGAACATTAATCACTGTGCAACGTTAATTCAGATCTCTGAATGTGAGGTAAAGGCACCTACAATTCGACCACACATCCTGCAATCGGTCAATAGCTTCCGTAATATAGCTGTTGAGCGGCTGCAGGTAAACATTTTCTCCGCCAAATAGCCGACCGGCTGCTACTTGACCAAGCACTTTAGCTACCTCGCCAAGATTTCGGTTCATAAGCGGGGACAGGCCTCGATCTACCACGCCCCAGTGTTGCGGCTGTAATAGTGCTGGCTGCATGTATGATTTCCATAGCCAGTGGCCTGCAATTTGGAGTAGTTGCTCTTGTGCTTCAAACGGGAACTTCTGGCGAAGTTCTTCAAACATCTGCTGAGCAAGGTAGCGAACACCAAACGGCATCCTATGTAGAACTTCTTCCATGATTGCAAAAAAGTGGTCGGCAATATCGCGGAGGTCTTGCAAATGGTGAATAAAAGTCTCTCGGGTCTCCGGATCTTTGATCGCTTGGTCTCGGGTAACGTTGGGATCGCGACGGCTTCGTTGGCCTGTGGAGAGTTCTTCGTTGTTGATAGACGAACGGTATATCTGCATTGGATCACTTTCAAGATCCAGGTGTTCATTGTCGATTATATTCTCTTTGATCAGAGGACCAAAAAGATCCTTAAGGAACTTACGGTCTCGAGGAGAGCGCACATAACTATGGAATAGTTTTGTCCAGAAGAAGTGGCCGCGAATGTATTCTTGGAGGGTGGCGCAGCCATCAACCTCTTCTTTCAACGATCGGGCCATGAGTTTCAGAAGATAGTATTCCTCTCTTCTCTTCTGAGCAAGACCGAATAGACTCATCGTTAGTTGTTCTATTCGCTTCGTGTCCTTGTCAGCCAGTCCTTGGTCGTGTAAGCGTCTAAAGAATCGTGCCATGTATTGCGGCTGCGTTTGCAGAATAAAAAAGAGCTCTTGATAATGCTCAAGCTTCCGGCGGGAGTTTTTATTGAGGGCTTTGAGATCGAACGGATCTTTCGACGAGATATCTTTACTGCTGAGAAGAGTTCCCACGTGACCACCAAAATGCTTCTGATGCTTCACGACTTCGTCCAAAGTAATCTTGTTCTTCACTAGCAATGCAATCTTGATGTCGAGTTGGTCGATATATTGCTCTGCGAGTTCATTTTGGCGCACATGCTGGACCACAGTCTTGCGTAGGCGTTCAAATTCTGCAATACCGTTAGACAAGCGCATATAAATGGAAACCTGTAACATACCAATTTCTTCATCGAAGTCGATGTCACTGTCATTCAAGAGATGGACAAAATTCTTCACCGTTGAGACAGGTGGGTTCTTTCCACTAGTCAGGCTCTTGTATGCTTCACCCTGTTGACGACCCCGGACGAAACTTTGAATTTTGATAACCTTCTCCATGTTCTCTTTATAAAATTTCCTCTTCTCTGCAAACTTTCGTCGGATCATCATACCACGTGCAAGGGTCTGAAGTTCAATAATACCATCTTCATGTTCTTCAACATTGGCAAGAAGCGAGCCAATCTGCATCCGAAGATTCATCGCTCGTCCAATGGCTTGCAATTGAACAATCCCCAGTTCTTGGCTATTAAGTTCGCACAAAAGCTCATAAGTGCGCTGTCGTTGAACGTAACCTCGGCATGCCGACTGGAGGTCCAGAATGGTTGGTGTTTGTGCCTGTAGCGCCTTGAGATCAGAGAAATGTTTGTGTCTAGTCATAAAGCCACGCATATAAGACTGTAGAGAAATAATAGGAGACTCCTGGTCTTTCAACTGTGCAAGGATGGCCGCAACATCTGCTCGAACTTGGCTTCCTCTGGCAACAGCTTGCAGATCAGTAATTTGAGGCACTTCAGCGTTGAGTGCTTCTTTCAATTGTCTGCAGGAGTTTCTCAATGAATTACCTCGAATTTGTGACTGGAACTCAGACCAATTAGCATCGGTGTTTACCAGCTTCTTCCGCATATCCCCATTCTGCTTCCTTGCCATTGCACCTCTGGCTGCAGCTTGTAACAGGGTAACAACCGATTCGTGCTGACGAAGGTTTTCCTGGTCTGCATGCATTGATTGACGAAGAACCATTGCCCGAGCGGCGGCCTGCAGTTGAACGATTTGAGGCTCATTTTGTTGCAATTCCCCATATTCTCTGTCCACCTTGTGACGTAGTAGTGCACCTCGAATCATTGACTGAAGGTGGAGAACATTAGGTTCAACTTCGCGAGTCTGTCCATATTTCTCAGATGCACGCAGTCGTTGTAGTGCTCCTCGAATAGCGGCTTGGAACCCTCGGATGCCATGCTCGTGCCGTTGGATCTTAGACTTCAAATATTGGACTTCGGTTCTGGCCTTACGCCCACGGAAAACTTTTTGGATTAGGAGCACCTGCTGCTCTTTATCTCGCCAGTATTCTTCCTCGCCTCGTATCCGTGATCGGATGAGGAAACCACGGGCGGCGCTCTGTAAATTGACAGCAAAGCGGCGCATATCGAGACGGTAGTAAGCAATCTGACGGGCCCAGTCTCCCCGAATACGCGACTGGAGGTCAGCAATGAGCTCCTCGTTGTCCCAAAGATGCTGCATCATGTTGCCTAAGCGCATCCGCAACAGTGCGCCCCGAATCTGGGCCTGCAGATCCAGGATAATGGCCTCATTTTCTGATAGTTCGCGGTCGATACGGTCCTCTTCCGACTCAATTGGTTCAGGTTCGGGCTCTGGCTCAACGGCGAACTTGGCAGACATTCCAGAGAAATTGGGCATGCTAACGCCAGATTTGTCTAGTCCCTTTTGCATCGCTTCGAGCTCATGGTCTTCGAATTGTAGCTTCCCCACAAGGTTTCCGATACGGAAGTCTACCATCCCTTTTCGGAATAGGAGCCACGAAAGTGCGTGTATACAATAAATGACCTTTGGGATGTTTTTCTTTTCGTATAGATCCACGAGCTCAAAACGGAACAGGTCTGGCAGCTCTACATCAGCTAGAAACTTGAAGAAATGAGCATAGTTGTTTGAATGTCTCCATTGCAGTTTTGGATCCCGGAAGATGCGCAAAGCTCGGCCTTGAATGGATTGTACCACCTCAGCCAGAGTGACTCCGTCTCTTAGAGCTTCCTCCAACTCAATAATGGCGGGAATGTCTTTGTGGATAATGTCCTCTATCCATTCCTTAGCTTCTCCAATGTGGCAGAGATACTCGTAAGCCTGTAAAAATTGTCGTTGTTGGTCCATCCAGTTCCGACTCGCCCAGCTTGACGTAGCCTTTTTACCTCGGGCAGAATCGGTGCGCTGCAGCCTTCTTCGTCCGTGCAAACCAACCACCTCCTGTTCAGGAGATTTGATAGTAAAGTCTTCTTCGGAAGCAGTTTCTGCAAATTTAGACAATGTTCGCAAGTGTCCTGTGGATGATTTTTGGAAGCGCTGCAGATCGGGGCGCTCTAGATGTGCAGCATTGTGTAGACGGGCCGAGTGGTCGCGGGTCGGCGCGCGCATTGAATCGGAGCGTGAGATAGCCATCGACAGTGGACGTGGTTTTGGGGTTGGGGATACGGAGCCATCGTAGGAATTCTTGCGTACAGGAGACACTGATCCGTCGTATGAATTTTTGCGTACAGGCGAAACCGGCCCATCGTACGAATTCTTCCGCATAGGAGACACAGGTCTTTCGAAAGAGTCCTTGCGCCCAGGAGATATGGAATTCTCGTATGAATCTTTCCGTATGGGGGATACTGGTGAATCGTATGAAACTTGTCGTATTGGATCGACACTCTGTGACCTCCCGTGTGAGCGAACGGGACTGCTTATGTCGCGGGCTGGTTTCTCAGGCACAGATGAACTTTGCGGGACTTGCGGCAGCGGACGTAAGGCTTTGCGCATGCTGGCATATGCAGCACCGGGATCAGAGTCCTCAGAGCCAAAGTAGCTTTCAGTACGCTGGTGCGATAATGCTGTAGCCTCGCTGAGGCCGCGACGGTGCCCCAACACCACCGGCGGGCCTGCCATAGAGCCATTGCTTGAAAGGGTGCTCGACCGGCTGGGGGTATACCGATTTGAGTCACCTGATGACGAACCATTCGAGGCAGTTGAGGTCTGGCGGAGGGGCGATGGCGACGTCGCCTGGTGGCTGATACGAGTGCGCGGTGCGTAAGAGTAGCTCATGGCGAGCGCATATGTTGGCAGATGTCAACAATAAAGGTGTAAGGCATGCGTGGTACAGCAGCACGGCGGGTCGAGGTTGTCGTCGCAGTCGAGCAAAGTTCCAGAAGCCGTTCTCAAAGCCGTAATATCACAAAGTCGACGGAGGCTCCTGCCCGCAAGACTAAGGAGACTATCAAACAATCCGTCTTAAGGTCTGTCGACTAGACCGGCAGCAGCAGCAGCAACAGGCACTGCCCACCCGAAGAAAGTAATGCGGAATGCGAGAATGGCGATGGTGTTGGCGGCGCGGGCAGCATGGAATTGGCGTGGCCGGCAATCCTCTTGTTTACCGCGGGTTGGGGTTAGACCGGTTGCCCTTGACAACGCCCTCGCGTGATCTGCAGCCGCGAAACCTTTTTGTGGCTGTCGACTCGTCCCACGCCACCCGGCGCGAAACGGGCCATTGGGCACACCGCAGTAGTGGGCAACCTGTTGCTGCTTGTTTCCGTCGCCTGAGTGTTTGCCGCAGCTGCAGCAGCACTGTTCTGGGAAATGGTCATTGTTTAAAGGCATCCAAGCGCCCCTTTGATGCTTCACTCTTCACTCTTTAATCTTCGGCTCTAATTCCTTTCGTCGTTCTTTCGAAACATTATTGTTACACGCTGCCGACCATCCCACTCCCCTCGCCGCTTGGCTGTGATGTCTGTCTGCCTCCATGCCGCTAGTCTTTCCCCGCATTATCCGTCGGGCATGTCTTCCATAGCGTCAAAGACCAGAGAGCTGAGATGTGGATCCGTCAGCGGCGATGCTCATCGATGCCCATCAGTGCTGTTTGCCACCTCGACTACAGTGGCCTAGGGTTCAAGTCCATGCAATTGATGTGTCAGCAAAGCGTGCCAAGAACTGTGCACGTGAACTGCGCACGGTCGCCACCCACCCCACACAAAAAGTTTCGCGCTCGCCGCCGCTTTTTGCTCTTGGGAAAAGCCTCACGCTTTTGCCCGGCCATAGTTCTACCGTGAACGAGGTCTATCCTACCCCCAGAACATAATCTTCTACGCTTCATTGCTCTTAGAAGACTCTTGGTACCCACCATGCCCATCCTCAACGGCGACGCCATGGCCAACGGTGCTGCCAACGCCTTAGACTTTTCAAAGGCTCTGGAGGTGCTCAGCAAGGAGTACCCCGAGCGCGATGGAATCGATGTCAAGACGCTCATCGATTCTAAGAGGAATGGTGGTCTGACCTACAACGACTTCCTTATGCTCCCTGGCTACATCGGTATGTCACCTTGTCTCCAGCATCACGTCTCCATCTAACAAAATCCCAAAGGCTTCCCCGCCTCGGACGTTACGCTTGACACGCCCGTTACTAAGAGGATCACCCTCAAGACACCCTTTGTTTCTTCGCCAATGGACACGGTGACTGAGCACAACATGGCCATTCACATCGCTCTTTTGGGCGGCTTGGGTATAATCCACCACAACTGCTCACAGGACGAGCAGGCCGAGATGGTGCGTAAGGTAAAACGATTTGAGAACGGCTTCATTCTGGACCCCGTTGTCATATCACCCAATACCACTGTTGCAGAAGCAAAGACCCTGAAGGAGAAGTGGGGGTTCGGTGGCTTTCCCGTGACTGGTAAGTTGATCTTTAGTTTCTTCCTTGTTTATCATGATGATCAACATTGCCCTTTTAACTTTCGTTCATCCGCAACGGTTCCGCCGTGCTGTGGAATAATGGAGATTTCTGTCTGACAACAGCCATACCCTTACAACGTCCTACGCTAGAATGGCATAGCAGGTTGCTGACCAAGCGCGCAGAAAATGGCACTCTTCGATCGAAGCTCGTCGGAATCATAACACCTCGTGATGTTCAGTTCCATGACAATCTTAACGACCCAGTCTCTGCTGTTATGTCGCGCGACTTAGTTACCGCGGACCTGGGCATTGACCTGCGTCAGGCCAACGACATTCTCAGCAAGTCCAAGAAGGGAAAGCTTCCGATTGTGGACGAGAATTTCAACCTTATTGCGTTGCTCTCTCGTTCTGATCTGATGAAGAACCTTCATTACCCTCTTGCCTCTAAGCTGCCTCATTCCAAGCAACTCATCGCCGCTGCCGCTATTGGCACCCGACCAGAGGATAAGAACCGACTTCAGAAGCTTGTAGATGCTGGCCTCGATATTGTTGTCCTCGACAGCAGCCAGGGCAACAGCATGTACCAGATCGAAATGATCAAATATATCAAAGACAAATATCCTGGCCTTGATGTGATCGGCGGAAACGTCGTCACTCGTGAACAAGCTGCTGCTCTGATCGCTGCCGGCGTCGACGGCCTCCGTATTGGTATGGGTAGCGGAAGTGCCTGTATCACACAAGAGGTCATGGCTGTAGGACGTCCCCAGGCTACCTCGGTCTACAACGTCTCTCAGTTCGCAAAGCGCTTCGGCGTTCCTTGCATCGCCGATGGTGGTATCCAGAACGTTGGACACATCGTCAAAGGTCTTGCTCTGGGCGCTTCCACCGTCATGATGGGTGGTCTCCTCGCCGGTACGACCGAATCCCCTGGCCAATATTACGTTAGCAATGATGGTCAGCTTGTCAAAGCCTACCGTGGTATGGGTAGCATTGACGCTATGGAAGATAAAAAGGCCGGTGCCGGCAGCCACAATGCTAAGGCCAGCAATGCGGGTACTGCTCGCTATTTCTCCGAGGGTGACCGCATCCTCGTTGCTCAGGGTGTATCGGGCTCCGTCCGCGATCGTGGATCCGTGACCAAGTTCGTGCCATATCTGATGGCTGGCGTTCAACACTCTCTCCAAGACATTGGTATCAAAAGCTTGAAGGAGCTTCAGCAAGGTGTTGTTGATGGTACAGTAAGGTTTGAACTCAGGACAGCGAGTGCACAGGCTGAAGGTAACGTCCATGGTCTGCACAGCTTCGACAAGAAGCTCTACTCGTAGAGCACGAACATGCATGCATATAGTCTGGCGTTTCGTGGTTGGGGGTTTTTTTTTCCACGTAGAGATGAGTGATGGCTTACGTTTGGCTACAAAAATATTGATACCATTAAACAATCTCTCGAATTGATCAATTTTATGCTCAGGTGATTGTCTAGAATGGCGACGAATCCGTCAATCAACGAGAAGATCATTTTGTAACGCTCATATGGAGACTTTAGTAAGTAAAAGTGTGCCTGGATGACTCTTGCATGCTGCGTCACCCGAGCGGAAGCACTGAACCTCGGCATGAAGCTCCCCGCGTCAACCCCCGCAGCCAACCACTGTTCAGACATCGCGTCTACACGCGCTATGAACTTCCATTTAGCAGCTCGTGATGCTAGAGTCGCATACCTTTATTCCTTCTGCCTCCTTTCTAGGTCCCCTAAAGATCCACTGTTTGTCATAGCATACCGGCAGCTCTCCACACTACCAACGAGCACATTGGTTCATCAAGCTACAAGGAAACTACTTCGGAGGCGAACTTGCCCAACCAATGCATCGGACGCGTACATAGAGAAACCGCCCATTCCGTGCAGGAATATGTCAAGCCCCGCAGATCATCAGCCGCTGGCAAAGCCGCCAAAGATAGCGCCAGTTCCCCAACCTAGTTCGAGGTATGCTCTCTAGTCCAGTGACTGGATTCATTCTAAAGTCATTGAAGCGTTCTTCTCATCTCTCCGACCAATCAGATCCTCCTTCTTCACCGTGTCCGTACCTCGTCATCATTCGCTTCTGCACACGTTTTCCCTGGCGGTGCACTCTCTCCAGATCATGATGGCGAAATACCCGGCGTGGATCACCCAGGCAGACACCAAGATGGACCAGCCTATCGTATGGCGGCCATTCGAGAAACGTTTGAGGAATGCGGCATCTTACTCGCAAAGAGCAAGACGACAGGCAAGCTCTTCACAGAAATAAACGACGAGGAACGAGAAAGAGGGCGGAAAGCGGTCCACAGCGGATCCGTAACATTCCCAGAATTGCTAAGGAGATGGAATTGCGAGGCCGATACTGCCGCCCTATTGCCCTTTACTCGCTGGATTACTCCACCCAGTGTACCCAAGCGCTTCTCCACACAAATGTACATCTACTTCCTCCCGCTGGGCTCGGTCTCGCCAACCAAGCACGCCGCCCCCAAATGTACGCCTTCGCCGTTGGGTCCCGAGGAAGAGGACGAAATCATGATTCCAAACCCGACACACGACGGCGGTATCGAGCATACTGCAGCTCGGTTCCTCCCGCCTAATAAATGGATCGATTTGGCGAGGCAAAACCGCATCATCTTGTTCCCTCCGCAATTTTTCCTCACCCTCATGCTCTCTACGTACCTCTCACCCAGCGTCACGAACATCGGCTCGCCTATTCCTTCCATCACGGAGTTGCAGCAGGAGCGCGAGCACCTGCTCAGTTTCCTTAATAAACCCCGCATGTATGATGGAACGCCGGAGGTTAGTTTCGCAGAAGCATGCATCAGTCCCATTGTACTGGGAAAGGGGGAGTATGGCGAAAGGGATCAGGATGGAATTAGCGGAGTAGATAAGAAGACGGCGGTGCTTGTGCTCGACCACCCAGGACCAGAGGTCGAGAAGCAGGGATGGGGACGGAGAAAAGGGATTCGTGAGTGGGTCGTGACAACACAATTCAAGGGGGCAGGCCCAAGAGATGTCGATGTGAGGAGAAGGGAGGATGTACTTGGAACGAAGAAAGTGGTGGGGAAGCTGTAGGCGCAGACGTTGCGTGTTGAGGCAAATGCTACTGGGCGCATTGGGCGAGTATATCATTACCAACATTCTTGTCAATGGCTCATACTCTATAAAGACTTAAGATTACCCTTATAGACAAACATTTCATCCCTTTCATCGGAGTGCCTAAGAAATTTTTTTATATTGAAACCTTGGAGGGGTCTTTCAGCTGTGATTAGAGAAGGAAAACCTTGAGAGATACCGGTCGTATCGAGAAACATCGTATAAGATGATTGACCAATGAAGAGCTGTGTACACTAATATGATAATATGTCTAGTGATGGAGTTTAATAATGCGATTATTTGCATTGATGTCTTATTATATTGCCTTGGTTCCGTCATCGCTCGTAATATATATGTGTATCTTGACTCTACACTTCCATATACAATGGAAGCCTTCAGTCTTGTGCTTGGTTTTGCCATGCTATGCTCACCCCCGCCCATACCTCACAATCCTCATTGAAGTATGATATGCAATCTGACGACGCAAGAAAAAAAAATAAAAAAGAGGGAAGAAAATGGCCAGAAAAGACAAGCCAGAGAGAGCAGCTTAGATGGAACGGTCGCAATCCCGTGGCGACGATCGAGAAATGAAGGAAACGAAGAACAGACGCCACGCTTGAAACAAACCCTAATTTCGATGCAGAATTAAGAGATGTCGCAAAGATGCAGAGTAAACAGTATTTGAACTTTTGCTCTTTTTACTCACTGTCTCCGTCCTCTGTTTTCCTCCTCATCCCCATTAGCCATAGAGCCATAGTCGGCGACCCTAGCGCCGCCGTTTACTCCTGGCATAAGACTCTCCCTTGCGCTCTCAGCCTCTTCTTCAATATTCTCCCTTTGGATCTTATGGCTCTTGCGCGCAATAAACCCTACGAGCACAATACCCACGAGCAAGGCTGCTGATAAAAGCGTGACGTTGACAGGGATCGGGTTACCGTGGAAGGTGAGGTGAGTAGCAGCATCGAGACCGGACTGTGCAAAGTTGAGCAATCCTGCGAGACAGATGATCAAGCCGTAAACTTTTCCGAAGGTTGCAAAGCCGAAGACTTTGGCCGAGTAATCGCTAGGTGAGTTAATATCTCATCCAAAAAAGAAAATATGCGATTGATAGACTTACGAAACGGCAGTGTAGTAGAGAGGCCGGTAAATGACAAAGAGACACACGTTTGCGTACGCAGCCCAAGTTTCAGGTATGACGCCGAGTACACCAATGCTGGTGGCAATCAGAACCAGCATTGACATACAAAAGGTGGTGCTCGTGTTGTCCAGAAGTAAGCCAATGAAGGGAACGGAGATGACACCACCCAGCGGGAGCGCCACATCGAAGAAATTGTTGATCTCAATAGCCTTAGGCCAGCTGTGGAATAGATAGGCATACTGCGATCGGATGGTGGCAACGAAGTAATTAATCCTCAGCATCTGGAGGACGGTGAACAGCGTGATGAGAATGAACCATGGTGTACGGATTTGCTGGGCGGCGGTTTGTCCATGGAGTGCTCCCCAGACTCCTGAAATGTTCTTCTTTTTGATCTCCTCCTTGGTCTGGTCTTTTGCATCTTTCGTACCCAGAAGTTCGGTGACCTGGCTGACAATGCTGTCACGATGTAAGCGGCGCGCATCCCGAAGCTGCTCGACCATCCTCTGGTCTTCTATTTCTTCGTCACTGTCGTGAATGACGTCATTAATATTTTCAACTTTCTGCACTAGCTCACCAACAGTCTTGTATGATGTTGAGGGCATGAAAAAGATCTGAACAAATAGAATACACACTGGTACAACAAGATATATGAGGAAAAACTTTTTAGGAGAAAAGGAACCACTGGTTGCCTGATAGATGAGCCGGTAGGCCAAGAAAATGGCGCTGGAAGTGTCGAATGCGCCGGTGAGCAGAGCCAAGATGAGGCCGGAATACTGGGGGAACGTGTTGCTGAGCTGGAAAGAGGAAATGAAGATGAATGGGCCGCCCAATGCGAGGAATAGGTAACCGGGTATGTATGCATCTACGGCTATGTCACTGGCAAAGGCCATCAGCAATGCGCCGATGGCGATGAAGATGGCGCCCAGGATGCCGCTCACACGGGGGCCATAGCGGTCGAGAATGGTTCCAACAGGCAGGGCAGCGACATTGGTGGAGACGGCGGCGACGGTGAACATGAGGTTGAGGCGGAGTTCCTGGCCATAGCATACGCGTTCATCTCGACGCAATTCGTCGGCGGTGCATCGGTTCCGGTAAACGCCTTCTTCCAGCAGCACGGGCTTGATGGCAGCATATCCAAAGACGACGCCGGCAGCGAAGAGGCAGTAGATGACTGCGCAGAAGACCTGGACTATCGAAGTCAGGGCGCGCGTGCGCGATGGCAGGCAAGGGATCTGTTTCTACATACACAATCGTTTCCACCGCGGCACCTCAAAGGCACCCACGGGCTCCTCATAGGGCAGAGGAGTCCATGTGCCAACGGGATTGAAGGACATCTTGCGATGCCTGCTATCCGGGCTCGCCTCGCGACTCCACGGCTGGTACTCCTCCATGGTGGTCAATCTCTCCGAGAGCGACATGATGGGCAGAGTCTAACGGGCTGCGCTCTCGAGTGGGCGAATGGCGTGCAGCGCGTAACGGGTCAAGGTAGGGACAATGGTAGTCTAAGACGAGCCGGAGAGTCTCTATATACGGGGAGCATGGCGGCGAATTGCGAGGGGCGGGGGAGCCATGGTGAAGCCTGCTTGGCTCCGCCGTCGGACGTGGGTCGAGCTTGGAGGTCCGCGCCGCTGGATTCCCCGCACGTCACGATGGTAGCACACGTGCTTTTCCATTACCCACTGGATGTGCGCAGCCCACCGTACCATTCGCCGACGTGGCCTGGCCATGGTGTCTTCTTCTTTTTCTTCGTCATGGCCCGCAGTACTTTGGGCGAGCGGCTGACTGCACGATTCCGATGCCCCCACCGCGAGATCCACCAGCCATGGGAGAGCGTGCCGGAGCTATGGCCATCGCCTTGCGCTCGACTGCTTAAAATTTTCTGTCCAGCCGTCGTTCGCTTGCTGCCGTACCCGTGGGCCATCACCGTCATGGTTAGTTACATGGGCGCCAAAGAGAAAATTCTATTGATTTGACGATACGGCTGCAGCCATTATGATTAGGGACACTCAATGCCCGAACAGGAACAAACGCCTCCAACAAACTCCTTTCCATGATGCAATTTTTGTCAATGTCTTGTGCAGTGTGCTTGACCTTGCAGTGCGGCTGGCCTGGAACCGTGCTTGACCAATCCGTCGCTTCTCCCGCCCCCTCATCAACACACCCCTCGCCAGTCCACTCTGCTGCTGCATGCGCCTAAGCCTCGACCGACTTCGGCACAGCCGCGGCCTTCTTGCTCTTGTACCAGAGTGTCGGGAGCAGGGCGCAAGATGTGGTGAAGAGGATGCTTTCACACGTTAGCGCGTCCCCCAAAACAAGCCCGCATCTACATACCACATGGCGATGGCTAGTCCCCAGACCGTCTTTGCTTGGAAGCAGTTGGATCTGGTCACGCCGGCCCAGTGACCGAGGGAAAGCTTGTCGCCCATCTGGTTCAAGTTGGTCTTGACCGACGACGTGAAGGCGTAGGCGTAGGCAGCGTCCACTTCGCTCGAGGCCTTGCCGATGACATAGCAGTTCAAAAAGGAGATGGGTTTGCCGACCGTGACAGCTACCACGATGAAGGCGATGAGCAGAAGAGAGTCGGCACCGGCCATGACGAGCAGCCCGATGTTTGCCTCGGACCAGTAGTAGGCAACGCTGACCAAGATGTACAGCGCCGCAATGCAAGTCTATCGTCTAGTTAGTTGTCTGAAACAGCCTCAAGCCCGGCAGACGTACAATACTGATGGTGCCAACAAACTCCTTGGGAGGTTCTACGCCAATGTTGACAATGTTGCTGATAAAATTGGAAGTAATGGCGATGATGATGAGCATGGCAAGCCCTTGCATGATGCGGACAAGCAGGAAGGTCTTGCTCAAAGGCATGGCACCGTAGCTTGGAACAGGCATTTTGGTTGGTGTTGACTTTCAGCCGGACTGATACTGTAGACACGAGATGAAATGACTGAGCGGAAATGCGTTTGGGCTTGCAGTGAAAGGAATGCCGCCTGCCAGCAGGAAAGAGTGCAGATTGACAGACAAGTGATGCGACCGGAAGACAAACGAGACAAGGAAACAAGGAAAAGAGAAAAGGAAACTCGTCAAGAGAAGTGGTGAGTTGTTTTGCTGTTGTGGATGATGATGGTGTGTTTGCAGTATCCAGCGCATCTCATTATATATACACGCTGTGCTTGCTTCCCGGGCCACCATTCGACTCTTGCCATCTATTCCTGTCCATGGTCGGTCTGGTTGTCTGGGTTTCATGGCATCTTGAGTAGTCGCTGGACGTGCCAATGAGAGGCAAGAAGAGCGATGCATGGGAAAATGCCCGAAATAGGCGAGCCGTGGCACAGACGCGCGACGGCGGCTACAGAAGGGCAAACGCTGTGGAGGCTCCGGAAGCTCTGGACTCCCAGCTGGCTCGCCCAATGTAGTGGACGACAAGTCACGGCGGCATGGTTGTTTGCTTCCGCGGTCCCACAGAGCCGCTCGATCAGCATCGCGCGCGGGAGTCGCCTCATGCGCGTTGCTGAGGCTCAATCAGAGGCTCAACCAGGGCCGGCTGGCGTGCTTGGCGTAGTGCACCAGAGACAAATCGATACAACTTGAACAATGGGCAATGCGCGCCGTATCTATATGTGCCGTACCGTGTGAATCAGTGAAGTGGGACATAAACATTGAACGCAAGAGCTCGTTTGCTCTTATCCGGCAGGTCCAGCCGAATCCTGTCCGCATCCTCGGCTTGGGCCGGAGATAAGCGTATGTGCTGGGACTTCAAGGCGGCGCTTCACCGGACAGGCTTAACTTGATGCACGCGACGACATTCTCAAGGCCACTTGGTCAGCGGGAGTTGGCTTCGTGTTCCTGCTCATAACTCGTGTAGAAGAACCTTCAGCCGACACGATGGGTATCATGGAATATCGTCAACATAGACGCGACTGGTAGCTGGCCCTGGCACCCCCACTCATTACGCCGTCATTAACCCTTGACAGCCAGCGCAAGCAGTTGGAGCGTGCTTCCAAGATTGCATCTTTACCTCAGACCTACCTATACCCCCTCTCTCCCCAAGAGCGCACGATACTCGGCAAGCCCATCCAGGAGCTCGTCCAGGATGTACACAAACAAGTCGCGAGCCCCGTCGATATCCTGCGAACGTATGCAAAGGTCACACTCAAAGCGCACGAGAAGACTAATTGTGCAACCGAGATCCTGTTTCCAGAGGCAGAGGACTGGGTACGATCCGAGATCAACCTGAAGGGCCCGCTTGCTGGCATACCCGTATCGCTCAAGGACTCCATACAGGTCAAGGGCTTCGACATTTCCGTGGGTTTCTCATGCAACACGGGTAAGCCGTATGCTGAGGATGGGCCCATGGTCAAGCTTCTCAAAGAAGCGGGCGCTGTCCCCTTCGTCAAGACCAATCTCCCGACCACTCTTTTGTCCTTCGAATCTACCAACGATGTGTGGGGACGCTGCACCAACCCACACAATAGTAACTACTCTCCGGGTGGTTCGACGGGAGGAGAGTCGGCTCTGCTAGCCTTCGGTGGCAGCCGCATTGGTATTGGGTCAGACGTGGCGGGTTCCGTTCGCGTACCTGCCCACTTCTCGGGCTGCTACTCAATACGATGTTCAACCGGACGCTGGCCAAAGATGGGCATGAACACTAGCATGCCGGGACAGGAAGCCATTCCTAGTGTCTTTAGCCCCATGGCTAGGACCCTGAATGACTTGACCTACTTTACTCGGAGCATAATCCAAACGAAGCCCTGGAGGCTTGACTATACCGTGCACCCCCTCGAGTGGCGGGATAATGTAGAGACTGAATATAAAGAGAAGAAGACCCTGCGCATAGGCGTACTTCGCACAGATGGTGTCGTTGACCCTTCCCCCGCCTGTGCCCGCGCCCTTGACCAGGTTGCGTCCGCGCTGGCTGCCGAAGGTCATGAGGTCCGAGACGTCCAGCCGCCGTCGCCTTACGAAGCCCTCTATCTAGCGTCCCAGCTCCTCCTCAGTGATGGTGGTGATACCTTCATGTCATTTTTCCGCACGGGCGAATGGAATGACCCGGGTGCAAAGCAGATGATCTATTATATGCAGCTCCCGCGTCCCGTCAAATATCTGTACTATTTATGGGTGAGGTACATCAAGCGCGACGACATGTGGGCTGGCTTACTACGGGATTGGCATCCAAAATCAGCATTGGAATACTGGCAATTGGCAGGGAAGCGTGAAGCCTTCAAAGCCAACTTCTTCCAGTGGTGGAACGACGAGGCCAAAGTAGATGTCATCATCGCACCGCCAAACGCCACGCCTGCTGTTCCTCACGACGGCATGCACGATGCAGTTAGTAGCTGCGGTTACACGTTCATGTTCAACTTAGTATGATCTAGTGCCATGAATGTTTGTGGTAGAGCTAATATAAGTATAGTTGGATTACTCCGCAGGCATCATTCCCGTCACCCACGTCGACCCAGCCAAGGATTTACTTCCCGCGGATTTCAACGTGAAGAAGTTGAACGGCATCGCCAGAGGCGCGTACAAGCACTATGACGCTTCCAGGATGGCCGGACTCCCGGTTGGCGTCCAGGTTGTTGGCCGTCGACTAGAGGAGGAAAAGGTGCTTGCAGTCATGGAACGGATTGAAGACGCGCTCGACAAGCATGGCGGGCGATACAAGCTGCTAGAGGTCGAGTAAAGTAACTCCACTGCTTTTAAATCATATGAGTAAATGCCCTTGAAAGCTATTCTTGTGACAATATATGTTCGGAACGCCGCCTAAAGGTGATCTATTGTACAAAATCACGACAACCCGGTTCCTGCCCAACTTGTACGCCCACCGTAAAACGCCAATGGTCATGGGTCTTCGATTAGAAGGCCGTAAATTGGTCCTATTTCATTGCTTCGCTAAGCAGAATATGCATGCAAATCGAGAGAACATTGGTCAGCGAAGTACCACGTGATGAATTCATGACTGGGGCGATGGTGCAAGGGCTTGCGCCATGCATCAAGCTGTCAAATCATCCTAAGAGAGCGGAGGGAAACTGCGCAGGAAATGCGACGGGCATTCGTACCCACCCGGATCTGTATTTTGTGAGCCATTGCTTGTGTTCTTGGCGGCGCGCTGACTGACTCTTGTCCAAGTAGAGCTGATGGTACGTCTCGGCGTCCCACCACTGTCCTGCAGGCAAGATCTCGGTGACTATGCCACCCTTCCACCATTGTCTGTTCACCTTGTTTGTCACATCCCTCGCTACCTTTTCTTGCTCATCGTTGTGGTAGAAAACGCCACTTCGATATTGCGAGCCGACGTCCGGGCCCTGCCGATTCGCCGTGGTGGGGTCATGCATCTTGTAAAAAAACTCGAGAAGCGTGCGGTATGAAACTTTGTCGGGATCGTAGACGATTTGGAGGGCCTCAGCATCTGCCATGATCCTGTTAGCAAGCTGTCACTGTCGCTCATCAGATGCGTGGCCCCACGTACGTCCGGTGTGCCCACTGCACACGGCGCGATAACTCGGGTTCTCAGCATCACCACCAATGTATCCTACGCGGGCATCCAAAAGACCCTTGTTCGCAAAGGCCTTGCGATACATGTGCTCAACGCCCCAGAAGCAGCCCGCGGCCACTGTCGCTGTCTGCGCGCTGGCTGGGACGTTCATTGGAGTAGCTGGTGCGGAATTCATCGAAAAGGGGCGAAGGAAGCGGGACAGAAAGGACATGAAGAGTGTGATCGGATTGCTTGCTGCGCAGTTTGGTTTACGCCTGCCTATGTACGATGGCAATGGTCGCAGGCTCGCCGCCGAGGGCTTTCAAATGTCCTCTGACGCGATGACTTTATGCCCCCATCATAGCTCCGATGGCGTGCTTGCTCTTTGCCGAATCCAGACGTATGATTCCGAATCGTCAACACCATCTCTTGCCCTCGCTCTCTTTTCTCACCCTCTTTCAATGATTCCAACGTTTTTCGACGCACCGCCTCTGGTGTCTGCGTCACCCGAGACATGTGTCAGCAGTGCGCTCGCCAAACGTCGCTCTTCGATGCTCCGACGCCGAGCCAGTCTTGTTTACCCGGTGCCAGGTGGAACCGCCGCAGCCCTGCCCTAGCTCTCTGCCTCTGCCTTGCTCCCTTCGCGTTCCTCCTCGAGCCTGTGTCTATGTGTTCTGTCAGCTTCCTTACCGGGCGCAGCCGTGGGTCCTGCCAAGCCGCGTTGTGGCAAACTGGCGTTGTCGTTTCGTGGGTACCGTGGTTGTAATCAATTTGCAATCTATCACGCCCAAGTTCTGGACATCGGCTGGCTTATGAATGCTCGTTACTGGCAAAAAGCACGGTCTGGATTCACGGTGATGCTTCAAGGGACTTCCCCGCTCGCGCAGCCGGATATACTCCAGGGCTGCATTCAGGGTCTTTATTTTTGGCCCTCAAGATCTGCTACACGCCCTTGCATGATACGACCTTCGCTAAGGTAGATTATACGGGCAGTTGGCAGTGGGACTGACAAGCATTAATTTAAGGTTAATCTAGACCCCATTTCCGCATGCGTTTCGAGATTTCCAACATGCATCCCCTCTCGCCGCCTCGACCACAGCTGCCCTCTACTGACCTCTACCACTATTTTCAGAACTCGGTACCGCTACAATATACATATGAGTGACCATACGAGATGTGCTAATGAGCCCTGCTTGACAAGTGGAGACTGTCTGCTCGCTTCCACCCGAGACATAGTCCAGAAGTTCTATTTCTAGTGCGACCTTCCAGGGTTGTAAATTTGTGCAATTCAACCCCAATCTACCATTGCCAGGCTTACCTTCCCATGCGAGAACAACTACCCAGCCGTTTTTCTTCTGGCAGATCCGTTCGCTCGCACTGCACTCCGAGTCATCCGACCTGCGCTGCGATGCCAGGAAACCGATCACCTCAAAGCACTTCGTATTCCAAATTGTAATCTCGATCGACATGCTCGAGAATGGACTTTTCGTGAATGAAAACATGCTCTCCTGCCGCTCTTCCTGAAAAATAGATGGTAAACGAGGTTATACTCGGCATATACCACGCTCGAACCAGACTGCCTTCGACTAGTTGACCGGGGCACCAGGCATCGAACCACTCTAGAAGCATGCTGCCATGCAAGGTGCGAGGCTAAACATGCACATATCGGGTTTACTTCACCGCTCTAAGAGAGGTTCGCCTTCAGAAACTAGTCTAGTTCCAATTGTTGTCCCTTATCGTAACATTCGACTACGCACAAACACGAGTTCACCTGACAGCTACAATTCCATTCGAACCACAGACAAGCCCCGGCCCGCCGGACCATCCGTAATAGATATTGGAACTTTGCATTGGCGTGAGCTATCTGGCGGCATCAAGGGCGGGCAGCAGGTGATGGACATGCAGCAGTGCTTGTCGTAAGAGCAGTAGACCAGGTGCGGAGTTGCCGAAGTTATGGTATTTAAACCTCACTCATATCCTCCCAGATTGATCTTCATCAAGTTGCCTTACAGAGTCGTTTGACATACAGTCGAGATCAGCACTTTTGCATCCTCTTCATCTATCCAACACGTTCATCATGAAGTGGCTCTTCGCTCTCATCCCCGCTGTTGCAGCTGGTGTCCTTCCCATCGACTTTGCCGATGCCCCACCGGCAGGCCAGGTGAATATCACCGTACCCATGTCCATGGCAATCTTACTCATATGGGGCAGGTCACCATCAAGGGTATCACATATGGCGGAACCGGTTGCCCCCAGGGTACCATGAGCGCCCAGATTGCGAGTGACAGGACCGCTATCACGCTCATCTTTGACGAGTACATCGCATCCATCGGCCCCGGCATCGCCGTTACCGAGCAGCGCAAGAACTGCCAACTCAATGTCAACCTCCAGTACCCTGGTGGCTTCCAGTACTCCGTCCTTAGCGCCGACTACCGTGGTTATGCCTCCATCCAGAAAGGTGTCACCGGTACCCTCAAGTCAACCTATTACTTCCAGGGTGACCAGAAGCAGGTGGGTTGCCAGGCTATGTACATATGATAAAGAGTGCTGACGTCGTTCGCAGAGCTCCACCGAGTACACCTTCCAGGGTCCCGCCAACGGCGACTACCTGAAGCACGATGAGGCGGACAGCGTCTCCACCGTCTGGTCGCCTTGCGGCACGAGCGGCGCGCTCAACATCAACTCTCAGGTTCGCCTGACGGCCACCAACGCCTCTGCTACGGGTCTGCTCACCACCGACTCTACCGATCTCAAGTTCACCCAGATTGCGTATGTCCAGTGGCAGAAGTGCACTGCATAAAAAGGCTGATGCGTCATAAAGGCCGGCTGTGTCTTTCTTGACTGTGGAACGGCGAGTCTGGCCGCTGATGGATTCCCTGTCTTGGAGGAGGTGCAATGAGACCACCTGATTCGCTTCTTGACCCTGTTGATATTTGATATTTGAGCTTGAATGGCATGAAATTATGCAATTGAAGAATTCTTGTGAGTAGTTGCTTGCAGGTGATACCGACTCTCTGTTTTTGAAAGTTGCCCATCCAGTCCCAAATACCTGGCCGCCTTCAGTTCCGTGCCTATCTTAATGTGTTCCTCTTCAGATGGAAGATGTGCACAACGAACACCTATTCTTCTCTAAGAATAAGTGTTTTTCGTTCTTCGGTTCTAATTTTGTGGACTTGGACTCGCGTCTTATGTACGTTGAAAAACCTTAAGATGGCAATGTTTTCCCTGTTGCACAAGCCCAAAGCTAAGGTAATACTAGAGACTAAAACGAGACGTCCATGCAAAGGGCAAACCCTTACTCTCACAATAATACTACCTTTGCATAACCCTGAAGGTGCGGAACTGTATCTTCCGATCCCAATTCTCCGGGCAAGGCGGGGCAAGGGCTAGTTCGGCAAACCTCGGCCTCGCCCCTTGCCTCTCACCTCACTTCGCGACTCGTCGGGGAACTGGCCCCGTTTACCTAGGCTACAACGGCGGTTTTTGCACTATCTAACGTCATTGATGAATTGTCACCATGTGGGGTAGCTACCCACCTATAAATACGCTAAGACATGGCCTCACTTATGTTGAGAGTTCCTGAAACTACAGATTGAGAGAAAATGGGCACCATGAAGGAAGCCATCGTATCAAAGGGACCGCAGGTCAAGATCGTGGACTCTCAAATTCCGGAGCCGCAAGCAAATCAGATTGTTATCAAGGTTGTGGTTTCTGGAAGTAATCCTAAGGACTGGTATTTCATTCTCCTTTTCTCTTACGTCATCCACTTGCGGCTCTCGAGACATTATGATCAAGACCGGAATCTGACGAGAGGCATCACGCAGGAAAATTCCAGAGTGGTTAAATGATGTTGCAAACACGGGTGACGATATCGCGGGGGTTGTGCACAGTGTTGGGAAGAACGTATGGGAATTCAAGCCCGGTGATAGGGTTGCAAGCTTCCACGAGATGAGGACGCCGGGTGGAAGCTATGCTGAATACGCGGTCGGGTGGCAACACACGACTTTCCACATTCCAAACAAGACGAGCTTCGAAGGTGCGTTTGTTTGCGCGTTTACTTACAAAGTAGTACATACTAATAAAGCGATTTAAGACGCCGCAACTATTCCTCTTGCTGCTATGACCGCTGCTATCGGACTTCACCTGCGACTAGGTATTCCGGCGCCCTGGATCCCCAATAGCAGAAATAGTGAGACACCACTGGTCGTTTATGGCGGTGCCTCGGCGGTAGGCGCATACGCCATCAAACTTGCTCAGAAGGCCAATGTACACCCCGTCATCGCTGTCGCAGGCCGCGGCACCCCTTTTGTAGAAACTTTGATTGACCGCTCAAAAGGAGATACAATTGTGGACTACCGTAATGGCGACGATAGCATCGTCCAGGGGATCCGCGACGCGCTCCGTGGGAAGAAATTGGGTTATGCCTTCGACGCAGTCTCGGAGAAGAACTCGTACGCTAACATCATCAGAGTGCTGGAGAAGGATGGCCATATTACGTTCGTGTTGCCGGGTAAGAATTACGAGGGCATTCCTGAGACCGTACATCAGTCCCTCACTGCTGTCGGCGAAGCACACAACAACAACAAGGACTTTGCGTACATTTTCTTTAGATACATAGCCAGGGGATTAGATGAGGGTTGGTTTACCACGCACCCAGCGGGAGTTGTCAAGGGTGGATTAGGCGGCTTGCAATGGGCGTTGACGAATCTTAAGGAGGGAAAAGCGAGCGCCGTAAAATATGTTTTTAAAATCGCGGATACTGAGGGAGTCAAGCGTTCGCAACTATAGCGTCCCGGATGCTATCTTATTAACGACTATTTTGCAAATTCCTCAGCGATTGCTCAAACACTGTATAAAGGCTCTCTCTCGGCGGTTTAAATGGGACCTAATGAGACTTACTGTTAGCGTCTAGCATTGAAATAGTAGAAAGAGAAATGTACACATTATTGCATTTACAACAGCAGATATCTTAATATTAGATGAATTGAACGATAGAAAAAGAAAGACTCTTTCGGCCTATGCCGAAATAAGTAAAATAGAGACTAAGGCACCAACGTAAACCCCTATTTCTATGCTATCTTACTAGAGATATGCCAGATCATAGAGTATCAAAGCGTTTATTAACATAACCCCGTGAGAAGCTCTTTAAAGCCTTATATTACCTTACTTTACTACCTCCCTGCCGCATCGTATGTGTATAAATAGAATACCCTGTAACATGATGTCCATAAGATTTCAAGCAGAAGCTAAGTGACAATTCTGCATGAGTTTTATACAAGCCTTCCGTACTTTCAGAAAGATCAAAGGGACAACTTTCTCAAGAAACTGTGGATAGAGCGTTTCTACGCTTCTATCACCAGGGCTCTCTTGTAACCTCTTTCAATAAAACCTTGACAAGATAACAAGTCCCTGCCTGTCTGGCGAACCAGGTCGAGGTTTTCGCCGTATATGCAAGGATAGTTGATTGAAAGTATAGGAGTCTTCAAAATTGACATTGGCTCAAAACCCTGATGGGCGGGTAACGGCAATGCTGCTGTCAAAACATATGCCAGTGAAAATATGCGCAGACGTTACGGCGTAGTGTTTTCGATCAACCTAAGCCAATATGAGAAGATGATTATTGTCAAATGATTTGTCATTAATGAGGCAGCATTGCAAAAATGCCCAGTAAAGTACTCGACGCCTCTGTAACTATTGACTGAAACGCCATAACCCGCTCTCGAATGATCTTCAGCACAACCCAGCCAAACAATGCATAAGCCCCATATTATGTGAATGTGTGGGATGACTACAAAGAGACACAGGCTAATATCCAACACTCCAGTAGAATGCCGTGTCACAAGCTCGCTCAAGCGAATTATACGACGCCGTAATGGAATAGAGGGCTTGGAAATCCCACAAAATTTAGCGCGCTGATGGCAAGTTAGTAAACTGATTCCAGAAAAGAGAATCATCGCCAAACACTTTTGGTGGCGCCTATTGAGCTACCCCTCGATCCTGTCGAGCCATTGCTCACTATACGCACGGGCGCACGGTTCAATCCAGTGGGGGCTCGTTCCTCACCCGCGACAGCCATTGTTGTCCTACGGGTCGCGCCCTTGACAATGGGTGCTGTTCGAGGACTAAGCACGCTGGTCTTCCAGTCGTTATCTCGATCACCCTTCACCATTCGGCGTGCTGCGCCAGCAGACAGAAATGAGTTCTCATTTGGTGGACTGGACGCCGTGGCTGCTGTAGGACTGCGACGGCGATGTGCTCGGCTGACTGGCACGGATCCTGAGTTTGTAGAGGAGCGCCGTTTCATCGCTGAGCCAATTTTGCGAGCATCAGTCTTATCCATTCCCCATTTCTCTTCGTCTGAAGTAGGTGGAGTCTCTCCGGGGGTGAAGTCTGCAGAATTCTCAACAGCGCTTAAGGACGAAGGACGAACGCTATTAGTGCCAATCTCGCGCAGAGGAGATGTTTCGGAATCGGAAGAAAAGTTGCTGAACGCTGAGGGAATATGGGTACCCTCAGACTTCTTAGAAAGGAATCCTGCCTGAAAACGACCAGACCTGGGCTTTAAATCCATTGATGATTTTGGAGGTGTAGGAATGGGAGAAGAGCCATTCTGTTCTCTTGCTGGATCACCACTAGGCGCTGAAAATGAAGGCGGAGCCTCAACAGATGAGCTGGTTGGCGTGGACTGAATATGCTCGGGGGTCTTCTGAAATTCAGCCAGCGTCCCATTTTCTATGTCATCTCTCCAGCGAACTCCACGTTTAGTCTTAGATGGTGACTTCTTCTTTACAGGGGAAAACTGAACACCTTTCTTAGCACCGCCCATCTTTCGCCGGCGAGGAGAACCTTTCATAGGAGATAATGGAAGATAGGAAGTTTCGGCGGAGGTTGGCAGTTGAAGAGGTCGCATTGGCGATGGTCCCATGATGTTCACCGGTGCCCTTCGCTTCGGCGTTCCCTTGTGACTGGGAGCAAAGAATTCGGTGACAGGAAGACCACCATCTGGGCGGATAGCTTGAGAAGTGGAATTCGTGCATGAGGTCATGATTTTTGTAAGGACCTTTCTCGCAGCTTGTACGGCTTCCTCCTCATTCATCTGAGTGATTTGGCTGAGGATTGCAACAGTTTCAAGGTGCGCTTGTACTAGAACCTGCACAATGGCAGCATCGCCTCCCTTCTCTTGTTCCAGTAATACGCTGAGCGCCTCACGCTCAGCATTTGACCTCAACAGCTCGTACTCTCGATCGAGGTTAGCAGTGTCGTATCCATCGTTCGACCCATCTACTTCGATGAGCTGCCGCAGCCCAACTTGTCGGGCGGTGTCTAACTTGCTGGACCAATTACTGCGCTCCAATCGTCGATGGCAATGCTGTCTGGTCTGCTCTAGCTCTGCTGAAATCCCGACTGCCGAGTCCCTCATCGCTGTGACTTGAGAGGGCATTTCCTCATTCTCGCGAAGATCTTGGACCTGGTCAAAGGCAGCGATCCACGCGGAGATAAGAGATATACGTTTCTCTGCCTGCTTAAGAGTCTTCAGCATGCTTAGCCTTTCCCTCCGCTCCTGCTCGGTATCGGAGTACGCTTGGCGAAGTCGGGCTATGGCCTCTCGTAATACCATGTCCTTCTTCTCACTCTGCTTTTGGAATTTGGCAAAAGCACCTCCCTCAAAATCCTTTTGTTTCTTCATTAACTCGTCTATCAGTTGCCTCTGTTCATCAATCTTCTTCAAATAGTCTTTAACATGCCTGTTCACATTGAACACATTTTTAGTAACCTTGGTCTGGATGTTCTTGGCTCGGTTTGCATATCGTAGCGTGTTTTGAGTTTCATCGAAGTGCGCGCTAGATGGACTGACGCAAACAATCATGACTGTTCGACAGTTTCCACCAAGCGAGAACTTGAGCAGTCGTGTGAGCTTTGAGTTGCGATATGGGACATGGTTCCTTTTTCGTGGATCGCACAGAGCGTTGATGCAGCTACCCAAAGCAAGAAGCGATTTGTTGATGTTGGCTCCTTCGATCAAACGCTCTCCCCGGTTCTTTGTAGCGCTCGCCCGCTCACTACCAGCCAGATCGATTATACTGAGAGTAGCCATGGTGTGCGGCTCATTCACAGAGGCATTTCGATCTTTAGAAGAGACGTTGATCTGTAAGACGGCATGGGACCGTGATGAGGTTGCATTGGCTTCGGTTGGGGACATGGTGCGGTACTCATTTCCACGCACGATCATATCCATGACTTCTTGGACCTAGGATGTTGTGAGTGTGTGAGCGTGAATAAAATGTCAAGTACCTTACGTTTTGTGGTCGATGGCTAGAGAGGCCTGCGACCGAGACAGCTTGATTCGCATCCTCCCGCAGCATCAGCGTCTGTTTGCTGCCGCCTTCTACTAGTAGATCGCGGATAGTTTCGTTGTAGATTTCAAGATAAGAGAGTGTAATTTCCGTCACCTTCTCTTCCTGTAAATCGTTTATTTTCTCGAACAGCTCTTGCATGGTGAGAAAGATAATGCCGGGTTGTTGCGAAGTTCCCCTGATCACGTTAGTCGAGAACGAAAGCAGAGTGGCACTAGATTTTACGTTATCGTGTGCGTCTTGCCACAGCCAGTGGCGCCGTAGGCAAAGACGGTAGCATTGTATCCGTCCAGAACACTGTCCAGCAGGGGCTTAGTGGTTGATTCATACACATCACTCTGCGATGTGCTCTCATCGAATACTCGATCGAAGGCGAACGTCTGGTCCTTGACGCGCTTTCCTTGGGGTACGACGGACCGTGAGAAGCGCTGGACGGGGTTGTCCTCGGGCGGATCGAACACTCTGACACGTTGTTAGCTTGATGCTGGCGAAGCGAGTGGCACTTGTCTACGTACAAACACTTTTCGTCGACTATTTTAATGACTGGGCGGATGCCCTTCTGGTGCAGCTTGGGTGTAGGTGCCGCAGCCAGTGAGCCATCTCCAAGAAAGAGCGTCTGGTCGTCGCATTTCGCCAACTGAGCGGCCTCTCGAATAGTAAACGGGCGCACTCGCACGGTGACAGAGATGGATGAGGCGCCGTCGGCGGCCATAGTTGCGCCCGGCAGTGTTTTCTGCTTGTTAGTAGCCCCGCACAGCTCTTGCTCTGGAATGCAAGAGCCGGATCGCGAGCGAAAGTCGGTGATGGGGGAATGGGTTCGGGGAGGTGGGCGTGCGGAACCAGCAGATCAAGATTCGGAAGCTTCTGTAAACATGCCGCACGGGCCCCACAACAGACAGGGATCAGTCCGACAACCACACGATGCGCCCAAACACGCGAGACCAGCTGTCACAAGTCAAATGGCCAGTTATTGTGATCACGCTTTCAATGTTGATGCTTCTTAAGTTGCTCAAGTCGATGCACCCGAACCGATGCGTCGTGGTATATGTCCCTCCTTCAATAGCAGCATGTCTCATCGCCCGGGTCCCATGAACGCCGTTTTGCCGTCTTTTCTAAATCCTACATGTATCATGCTCATGCTCAACCTTCAAACTCGCCTCCTCCACCTACGTCTGTCTCATTATCCACCCCGTAGCTGTCCTCGAAGCTCGCCAGCTTCACTCCCCACATATCTGTCGCATCGCCGTCTTCATCTTCCCACTTGGTGCCGTCGTCTTTCCATCGGAATGCCAGCATTGCACCATCACGCAGGCCTGCGCCTTTCGGGCAATCCTTGACGCCCGCTACGTCCGACTTCTTCGGGCGACCCGTCTTGGCTTTGCCTTTGCCCTTCACATCTTCTCCTTCCTCGTCCTCCAGTGGCAGGGTTTCCCACTCCCCAAGCTGAAACCCCTTGCTTGGTTCGTTGGGGTTGACGGGGCGACCGAGCTTGATGTCTGAGGGGGAGGATGGTAGAGGTATCAAATCGCCTGTTTCTGGGTCTTTGAGGCCGGTTTCTTGGAGCGCATGGTACAAGTGGGACTTGATGGTGGCGAAGGTGTGCAGCGGGTCAACGTGGAGGAGGACGGTGGTCTTGCGGGACTTGAGGCGCAGTGTCCATGTTTGCGGCGCCGGCTCCGTAGCTTCCATGGCAAGCTTATAGGGTGTAAGAAAGCTTGAGCGCCAAGTTCACACTCGATCTCAGTGGGGTTGTTAGGCACTCGACTTGGAGGATCCGTGCGCTGACGCGCTTAGCTCCTCGTTTCTCTTGGGGTGCAACACTACTGGAATGCTCGCCTCAGATACAACCAGTCCAACAAACCCGCAATGGCGGCTGCGCAGCTGGAATCTCCAATTTCGCCTGATGCGGCGCTGGAAGATGCTCAATCATCCGCGAGAGGCGCTGCTCCGCCTTCCATTCCGCCAGACCCATCGCTCGACCGCCTGGGCATGTCCTTCGACCGTCGCCTTCTCCTCGCAACCTTCACGTCATTTACGTGCGGCGCGAGCTTGGGATACTTGAACACTTCTCGCCTTGCTGCTCTCCGTTTTCGCGCCGAAAATGCTCACCGTTTGCCCACATCGCAACGCGCTTGGTACCTTTACCACAAATCGAAAAACTACTACAAGATGAAGTACGGGATCACGGCAGGCTTGAAATCGGGGGCCTACCTTGTCGTGTGGGCCAACATATTCTTCATCATCGAAGAGAGTATGGATGTTTTCCGAGGTACATGGCGTGCCGGCCGTACCTTCAACGAGATGGAAGGCGTTAGCGAACTGGACATTGAGCGGGTGGACAAGGGCATTGAGAAGAGCAGGGATTTTTTATCTAGTGCTGGTGCCGGCATGGTGACTGGCGGCCTTTGGAGTGCCTGGAATCAGTTTCCTTTCGTCACGGCTGCGCGAACCATTAGAATGGGCCTGTTTGCCGGCCTTGCATATGGCGTTGGACAAGACGCTCTTAGCTGGGCCAGAGGCAGGTCGCGTGACTTCGTAAACGAAGCCGAAAGCTAGGTGTACAAAGGCGCGAAAAACAGCCACCCGACGACAGATGACTCCAAGTAGGAATGCACGGCTGCGGTCCCGGCCCAATCTTCCCCTAGGCAACATGATCGAGGACCCAAGGCAGGGTTTCAACCGAATAACGTGTGCATGCCTGCACAGGAGCCTATGCATTGCTTGTCCCGTCACCATATGTTCCACTTTCAGTCGGCGTGTTCTGACCGAAGTGGGCTTATGCCTCCCTTGAGCAACGTCGTTGGCTAATGGGGCGCAAGCGAAAACGGCCCGCCATCGGGTGGTCAATATTATACAGCATGTTGATCAGAACATATCCTAATTTAAAAATATCAGGTCAAAGAATAATCGCACTAGTATTGCTCTCGCGGTCAGAGATACAGTTGAAGCTTTGTTACAAATAGGTACCATGATCAGCAATGAGGAGTTGCCGCATGCATATCCAAGCAATGACCTAGTGCCATCCATAGAAAAGATTACACGAGTTCAGTGGAAGATGTCGAGGCCGCGCCGTGTTTTATTGTTCCTTAATGACCTGTTAATTGCCGCATCGCTACTTCATGCTTTTGAACACCTTCAAAAGGGTATCCGGTAGGATAAAACATCAAGCCTTGCAAGGGTCATACGACACTAGGTGCATAGTGGCTCGGCTATAATAATGACCAGAGCCAGGTTTCGCTAGCATAAGCAAGCTGCTCGGGTGTTGGGCTGGAAGGAGGCGTCCAATAGCGCCAAGTAAAAGCTTAGCATTGCTTGTTAGCCGCTCAAGCTTTGTCGGCGTCGTCATCCTCCCGGGTTTCGATGCTTGTACGGACCATTCCAGCCCCATGCAGCGTCCCGGTTCTGCCTCCCGCTCATTGCCTTGGGTTGATCGCGTGCCAGGAACCAGAGGAGCTTGCTTTGTGACACTGTTGTGGATGCGTTTCCCGGATCCCGGCCCTCAGTCCATAATGTCGGTTTGAACGTTTGCCAATCGCCACGGCAAACCAAGCCACTCGCTGCTTCGGACTACGCTCCGATGTCTCCATCAATGTGCGCCCGTCCGCTTACTTCTGCTCCACGCATTTAAGATTTTTGTCTCATGGAGATGGTTTGCTGAGCATTGTAAAAAGCGAAGGGATTTCTAGCTCCCGATTTTGCCCCTGTACCAGGTGCATGAGAGGCGGGCTTGATATGGCGCAGAAGGTCAGGGTTGGATGGGTCGGTCTCCCTAGCGGTAAGCACAATGGTAAGGGTCTACGCAATCCAGGTAATTCAACTAGCTAAACGTGCACGCTAGTCGCACCATCAGCGTCGTCCGGAGGAGGTGCGAGCGCGTACTTAACTGGCAGCCGTCCGGTCAAATATGCTCACGCGGCATTGTTGTCTTACTGTCTCTCACGGTTTCGGCCTTGATATCAACTCTCTCGCTCCAGCTGGCAGGGTTTCTCGGTTGGAATTTGGCTGGGCGCATCTGAGACGCATCTTAGACGCATCTTCATTCCCTTCGCACCTTGTATAAGTTCCATGTTTCTTAAAGCTGCAGAAGCCCCAAGGCAATAGCAGGAGACGTCCAAGTTGGAAACATGCACCCCTCATTCTGGTATCTCGACATCGTTGCCCTATTATTGGCCGTCTCCTCATCGGCGCATCCGAATTTAGCGGTCGACTCAACGAGTCCGCCAACCATTTACAATCCAGATGGATCTCCGAAGGGTGATTACTCCTCCCTCGCCAGCCTGGAAGGCCTCACGAGTAACAAACGGGACTTTTCGGGGAGAAGGCACGATCCAGCAGAGAAGTACTTCCACGAGTCAACAGTAAGGCCCCCGCGTGGTCTCCACACCTCCATATTCGACTGGAGTAGTGCACAAATTGGCTATTTCCAATGACACCCATTGACATACCAACCGCAGTTTGATTCTCATTACGACGGCCGTTTCGCGTCCACACCTCTCCCCGAGGTCGATAAAGTAAAACACCTTCGCGCCCTCGTTCGCACCTACCTTTCCACCATGCACTCGTTCGGCGCCGAGACGTGGATTATGCATGGCTCGTTGCTGGGATGGTGGTGGAACCGCCGCATCATGCCGTGGGACTCGGACATTGATGTGCAGGTCTCAGAAGCAGCAATCGAGTACCTCGCCACCTATCACAACATGTCGGTGCATGCATTCCGGGACGTGGATTGGCTTGGCGAAGTAGACATTGAAAAAGCCAAAGAAGAAGAGAAAGTGAGGGAGCACGAAATGCTAAGAAAAGAGAAGCGGAACACGGTGGAAAAAGGTCAGCGAAAGTACTTGCTGGAGGTGAATCCGCATTACAAGGACCCAAGTATCGAGGACCTCCACAACGTTATTGATGCCAGATGGATTGATACATCTACCGGCCTTTACATCGACATCACCGCCGTGCGCCTCAACCCCTCGCACCCGATTCCTGGGTACCTATTCTGCAAGGACAGGCATCACTATACGATGCGACAAATCTTCCCATTACGGACTTCGGTCTTCGAAGGCGTACCTGTCAAGATTCCATACTCGTACCAGGAGCTGCTGGTCGAAGAGTATGGTGAGGACAGTCTGGTGGAAACGGTGTACTTGAAGGAGAATCATGAGTTCAACAGGAAAACAATGGAGTGGGTGAGCATGGATGTTGCCCTACAGAACGCAATGTACAACGAGAGAAATGGCAAGTTTGTACAGTACGGAAGCGGAGAGAAGGGGAAAGACAGGGCAGGGAGACCAAACAGATCTGGCGATGAAAAGGCAAATCCGCAGCCGGGTATGATAGGAGATGTACACCACGTGCCGGGAAGTGTGGAGGATTTCTGATTCTGGAAGGATGGCTATGGGGGATACTTTTTTGTGATCGTCGTGGCATGGTGAATGATTTAGCGCGGCGTTCGAGCATTGAAGCGTCTAGGCGAAGCGTTTCATTTGATTTCCTACGTTTCTTGGACCTGAATGGTCAGTCTAACGTCTCTGCTACGTCAATGTAGAGTATTAATGTCTTCTGGAACATGAGCAGCCAAGAAAGAATGGGCACCGCCAAATGCAAATGTGAGGTGTCGAACCTGCTACCCTGCCATTTATCGAGAAGGCCACACACCAGCATCACTCCACGACACCGCTGCACGATTACGAGATGCGTCCTACTTAAAGGGTGGTGGAAACCATTCGTTCAGATTCCGTGGGTCTCCTGTGGGAAAGATGTCATGCCACATGATTGCGGACGACCCCGCCTTTTGATCATGTCATGCTCGCTCGGCAGGGTCTAACTGACATGACATAAAAGTCTCACGAGGGCGTGAGCTTCAAGTTCGCCAGGTCAAGCGTTTTACCTCATTGAAGCTCTTGCACTTATTCACCATTATCCACGCCAAGATCACTTGGTAAAATCAGAATGACGAGGTAAGCGCTGTTTCTCTCCATGGTTTCCAGATCAGTTGTGCTCGAGGTGGACGCAGCATGATTGACAGGCGTACGAAACCAAAGAGACTGGGATTTCCAGCTGTCCAGCAGCAAGATTGAGCCGCTAGACTCTCCTACCAAGCGGCATGCGCCGCGCGACCGTCGTGGTTCTGTGGGTGAAGATTTCGACATCGAGCACTCACACATTGAGCCACTGGACAGTCCTGTAAAAGGCAAGTCGTGGTCAACTTTTTGTTTGGTGCTTGTTTAGCGTCCAGGTGGCTAACGATGCCACGCTGTAGAGAACCCGCGCCTTCAGCTTCATCCGCACACAGGCGAAACAAAGTCAAAAGGTAATCGGACGAAAGAGGAAATGGCGAAGAAATAATCGATATCATGGAACGAAGCGCATGCGAAACGTAAAGACAATGGAAATTGACACGGATAAATGGGCAAACCCAAGGCCTAGCATCGAGCAAAAGGGGTGGTCTTTGTCGGCTACACAGCGATCTAAAATGGTTCCAAACTTCCCTTATTTACTTGCGTCTGTGCTTTCTGGATAGTAGCGATAAAATTTGTAAAATAAAGGGTGCGAGGGATGTTACTCTATGTAGTGAAAGCGGTGCAAAACGGTGAGTCTCGGTCAGTTGTACCACAAAATCAATACTATTAATGGGCAGGGGTGCTGAGGTTAACATGCAATGTGGAAGCGTGTGCAATTTCCCAGGCCCGTCGTGCAGAAAGGCGTGTATTGTCGCTCTCGCGCGAGGGTGGTGACTGCGGTGGTTTTTGGACGCAGGGTAACGAGATTGCGATAGGTAGACGCATGCGTTTCAGAAAGGCCGAGGAGCTTCTACATGGGGACAAGGAAGTGGAGATGGGAGGTTGGGAGGTGTAGGATCCCGATGAGACGGAACGCTTGGATACAGGCGTCAAGAAACTGTAATGGACGGCAGCACAGTATGTATGGGGGGACGGCGCAGGATGACTTTAGAAAGTGTGGTCGCTGCCAGCATTACGGAGGGCAGCGAGGATGCGGTGGGAAGACGGGGGTGGAAACGCGCTCCGTAATGCCAGGCTCCTGCCAATAAATTCCGGAGCGTTGTATTTTTAGGGGGAGCGGAGCCATCAATGGCATGCAACGCAGTGCACACTGCACACTGCACGCTGCAGGATGCACAATCGACGGCAGTAGCGAGGCCAATGGCAGACGGCGCACACAGAACGGGGCTTTTGCCACGGGGTGCTGCGTCAGCGTGTCAGGACGCGGCTTGGCGAATCAGTAGCCACGGGGGAATACGCGGACTGTAACGCTGCTGCGAACGCGCAGGGGGAGGTGTTTTCCGGCGAATGCGCGCCGAAGGCAGGTTGTCAGGGGCAGCGCGCGGGCGGGATGTCGAGGACGATGAACGAGAGAGAGGGTGTGTGTCGATGGTCAACGGGTGCGACGCGGGGCGGACAAGGCACGCGTTTTGCGAGGCCGCAGGGCTGATCTGCACATCGAGTCTGTTGAGCGGTCGCGGGCTGCTGAACAGGCACAGGCGGGCTGCCGCTCTGCTGCTCGCTGCTCTCGAGGGGATGAAAAGCCGGAAATAACCCCCCCTAGGGACAGCCACAAGGGGGCTCTGAGCGGAGCCGTAGAGGGAAATAAAGGCCTGCGAGGGAAAGCCTGTTGAGAAGAGTGTCTGCTGTCTTGTTTCTAGCTTCCTCGATACTGCTGCTGCTGCTGCTGCTGCTGCTGCTGCTGCGGATGGCATTACCATTACAATCAAAAGGTGCTGAGGGCGGGGGTGCTAGTCCTGATCGGACGGCTGTTGATAGCGCTGATAGCAGCACGCACTTTGGCTGCTCATCTCGCCATGGCGGGCGCCAGCACTCTGGTCCACACCCCCTCTCACCCAAAACCAAAAAAAAACCAAGACGAAAGCAAGAACCTGCGGGTGCTGCGCAGCAGAATCCAAGACGGTTGCAGGCGAAGCAGAGGCTGTTAAAAAAAAAAAAAAGGACGAGAGCCTCGCCCGGCCTGGGGCCTGGCTGGCTGACCGGCTGCAAGAGATTGGGGCCCCGTTGGCATATAGCGCGCAGCTCGGCAGCGGCGAGACTTGGGCGCTAGTACCGATACGCACGCCACCCTTAA
>Ga0247757_10000398_pt1 | contig 36734 bp, 30 predicted proteins | sample UWRJL126311R4_FD_180929 | JGI IMG/M metagenome (GOLD analysis project Ga0247757, IMG submission 180929) | Plant litter microbial communities from Arlington Agricultural Research Station in Wisconsin, United States - UWRJ-L126-311R-4 | ecosystem: Environmental > Terrestrial > Plant litter >... | reverse complement strand
CATCGCGAGCGAGGGCATGGACTTCCGCGGCACGCTCTTCATCGGCATCATGCTCACGGCGTCCGGCCCGAGCGTCATCGAATACAACGCGCGCTTTGGCGATCCCGAGACCCAGGTCGTACTGCCGCGCATCAAGAACGACATCCTCGCCCTCCTCTGGGCCGCGGCCCGCGGCGAATTGCGCGGCACGAAACTCGAGGTTCGCTCCGAAGCCGCCATCTGCGTCGTCATCGCGGCCAAGGGTTACCCCGACGCCTACCCGAAGGGCGACGTCATCACCTTCCCGGCCCAGTTGCCGCCGCAAACTTCAATCATCCACGCCGGCACCGCCAAAAACGCCGCCGGCCAGATCGTCATGAACGGCGGCCGGGTGCTGGGCGTGACCGCGCTGGCCCCGACCCTGCGCGAAGCCGCCGACCGCGCCTACGCCGCCTGCGACCAGATCCAGTGCGTCTCGAAATACTACCGCCGCGACATCGGTGCCCGGCAGCTCAACCGCAAATCATGAAGCGCCTCCTTCTCCTCCTGTTCTCTGTCACCTGTCTCCTGTCCTCTGGACGGGCGGGCACGCCCGTCGAACTCGCCCCCGGCCTGCGCTACCTGCGTGTCCACTCCCTGGAGCAATCCGCCATCGAGCTCGCGGATCTCCTGAACATTAGCCGGACCCCCGCCTTGGTCCTCGACCTGCGTTACGTCGCGGACGAAAAGGGCGCCGCCGGGGCGATCAACGCGCTCAACAGCCATCCGGCCAAACCGACCCTCTACATTCTCGTCAGCCCCGGGACCCCGAAGGACGTCGCCGCGGTCATCCAGAAAACCTCCACCCCGCTCGTCACCCTCGGGATCCGGGACTCCCAACCGCAACCCAGCGTCGTGGTCGATCAATCCCCGGCCGACGATCGCGCGGCCTACGCCGCCCTGGACAACGGCACTTCGCTTGCCGCCCTCATTTCCGGCAAGATCGACAAGGAACACTTCGATGAGGCCGAGCTGGTGAAGGAATTCAAAAACGGCAACCACGACGCCCGCCCACCGGAGGGCGATGCGAACGCCAACACCACGTCCGTCGCCTTGACCGACCGCGTGCTGCAGCGCGCGCTGCACCTGCACCAGGCCCTGCAGGCGCTCAAGCGCTAGTTTGACGTCCCCGGGACGACGAACATCGTGCCCCCAGCCATGCCCGCTCCCGGCCACATCCTCATCGTCTGCACCGGCAACATCTGCCGCAGCCCGATGGCGCAGGGCCTCCTCGCGCACGCGCTCTCGGCGCAGCCGGAGCCACTGCACAGCCTGAAGGTCATCTCCGCCGGCGTCGCCGCCCATACGGGCGAGGCCATTTCCGAAAATTCCGTCACCGCCCTGAAGAAGGTCGGCATCGATATCAGCGGGCTCCACAGCCAGGGCCTGACGCAGGACCTGCTCAACAAATCCCTGGTGGTCTTTGGCATGACGGATTCCCACCGCGCCATCATCCGCTCCCGCGCCCGGCCGGTGCCCGAACACCTTTACCTGTTCCGCGAATTCCTCCCGCCCCCCGCCACGCCCGAGATCGGCGATCCCTATGGCGGCCCGCTCAAGCTCTACGAGTCGGCCCGCGACGAGATGGTCGAGGCGATCCCGAGCATCGTGGAATTCCTCAAAAAGCTCACGGCCAAGGCGTGACACGCGAAGTGCGGATTTCGGATTGCGGATTGCAGATTGCCGGGCTGCCTTGAGGGCGCTTTTCCAATTCCGCAATCCGCAATCGCCACTCCGCATTTCACATGTCCCTCAACGCCGCCCCCCTCTCGCAGCTCGATCCCGAAGTCTACGCCGTCGTCACCGGCGAACTGGCCCGCCAGCAGAGCCACGTCGAGCTGATCGCCTCGGAGAACTTCACCTACCCGGCCGTCATCGAGGCCATGGGTTCGGTGCTCACCAACAAGTACGCCGAGGGTTACCCGGGCAAGCGCTGGTACGGCGGCTGCGAGCAGGTCGACAAGGTCGAGACCCTCGCCATCGAGCGCGCGAAAAAACTCTTCGGCGCCGAGCACGCCAACGTCCAGCCGCACTCCGGCTCGCAGGCCAACTTCGCCGTCTACACCGCCGTCCTCCAGCCCGGTGACAAGATCCTCGGCATGAACCTCAGCCACGGCGGCCATCTCACCCACGGCAACCCCGCCAACTTTTCCGGCAAGCTCTACCAGTTCGTCCAATATGGCGTCCGCGAGGACAGCGGCCTGATCGACTACGACGAGCTCGCCGCCGTCGCCCAGCGTGAGAAGCCGAAGATGATCACCGTCGGCGCCTCCGCCTACTCGCGCATCATCGACTTCGCCCGCATGGGCGAGATCGCGCGCTCCGTCGGCGCCCTGCTCTTCGCCGACATCGCGCACATCGCCGGCCTCGTCGCCACCGGCCATCATCCCTCGCCGTTCCCGCACGCCGACTTCGTCACCACCACCACGCACAAGACCCTGCGCGGACCGCGCGGCGGCCTGACGATGTGCAAGGCGGCGCACGCCAAGGCCATCGATTCCGCCGTCTTCCCCGGTGGCCAGGGCGGCCCGCTGATGCACGTCATCGCCGCCAAGGCCGTGTGCTTCGCCGAGTGCCTGAAGCCCTCCTTCAAGGACTACAGCGCCCAGGTGATCGCCAACGCGCGTGCCCTCGCCGCCGCGATGGTCGCGCGCGGCTACAAGATCAACTCCGGCGGCACCGACAATCACCTCATGCTCGTCGACCTCCGCGCCAAGTTCCCGGAGCTCACCGGCAAGGTCGCCCAGGAGACCCTCGATAAGGCCAATATTACCTGCAACAAGAACACCGTGCCGTTTGAGACGCGTTCGCCCTTCCAGGCCTCGGGCATCCGCCTAGGCTCGCCGGCCATGACGACCCGCGGCATGAAGGAAGCCGAGATGGCCGAGATCGCCGGCCTGATCGACGGCGTGCTGGCCGCCATCGGCAAGCCCGACGAGGCCGCCGTCATCGCCGCGACCAAGCAGAAGGTTGTCGCCCTCACGAGCCGCTTCCCGCTGCCCTACAAAGCCTGAGGGCTTGAGGTGACGCCGGGGCGGAAAGCCCCCAGCCAGACAGGATTTGCCTGACGCTCCCCCAGCCGTCAGCCTCCTTCCGCATGGCCCTCATTGCGCGTACATTTTTCTCGCGACGAGGCATGGCGTGGTTCGTGGCCGTGGTCGGCGGGGCACTGTCGCTCCTGACCTGGGGATACGCCACCCGCAGCCAGTCTGAGCGCATCCGCACGGGTTTCCTGAGCCGGGCGCAGACCCAGGTCTCCGTCGCCGAGCAGCAGATCCACAGTTACGAGGAGATGGTCTACAGCCTGCGGGATTCGTTCTATGGCCAGCAGACCGTCACACGCGAGGAGTTCGCCCGCGTGGCCGATGCGCTCCTCAAGCGCCACACGGGGGTGCAGTCCCTGGAATGGGTGAAGATCGTGACCGACAAGGAGCGCGCCGCGCTGGAGCGCCTGGCGACGGCCGAACTCGGCCGCCCCTTTGTCATCCGCCGCCGCGCCGCGGACGGAACGCTGCAACCCTCGCCGCCCGCCCCCGAGCACATGGTCATCACCTATGTCGCGCCCCCCGAGGGAAACTCCATGGTGCTGGGTTACGATCTCATCAGCGGGCCGACCATGGCGTTGCTCGGCGCGGCGCGGGCCGACGGGCAGTTCCGGGTTACGCAACCCTTTCCCCTGATCCAGTCGAGCAGCCCCCAGTCCGAACCCGGGGTCATCTTCATCCTGCCGGTCATGAAGCCCACGGTGCCGGGCAACCCGATCGAGGGTTTTGTCCAGGGCGTGTTTCATGTGCGGACGATGCTCTCGCAATCCCACCGGCTCATGACCAACGAGGCGCTCGATACGTACTACTTCGACGTGACCAACCCCGAGTCCCCGGCCCTGCTTTACGCCAACCTGGCGGGACGGGAGCCGATGAGAGTCCCCGACGCCAAGGTGGTAACTCCGCCGTTCGACGACCCGTCCGACTACCAGGCGACGCTGGAGCTCGGTAAACGCCGGTGGTTGATGGTGGTCCGGCAGAACGCCGCCTGGACCCAGCGCTCGAGCTCCGGGCAGCCCGGATTGCTCCTGACGTTCGGCATCACGATCACGCTGTTGATCGTGCTCCTCGTCCACAGCCTGCTCCTCCGCACCAACCGCATCGAGGAGGAGGTCGCCGAGCGCACCCGCCAGCTGCGCGCCACCGAGGGCCGCCTGCAGGCGATCCTCGACCACAGTCCCGCGATCATCTTCGTCAAGGATCTCGAGGGCCGCTACCGGATCTTCAACCAGCCCTTCATCGACGCCTGCCCGCCCGAAGTCGGGCAGCTGTTCGGCCGCACGGATGAGGACCTGTTTCCCCCGGCCGAGGCCGCCCGCTACCGCGCGAACGATGAGCAGGTGACCAGCAGCGGGCAACCCGCCCAGTTCGAGGAAACCGCCACCCGGCCCGATGGGCGGGTCGTCGTCAACCTCGTGGACAAATTCCCCCTGCTCGACGATTCCGGCCGGCCATACGCGCTCTGCGGGATCGCCACCGACATCACCAGCCACAAGGCCGGCGAGGAAAACAAGCTGGTCATGGAAAGGCGGCTGCTCGAGAGCCAGAAATTCGAAAGCCTCGGCGTGCTCGCCGGCGGCGTCGCCCACGACTTCAACAACATCCTCACCGCCATCCTCGGCAACGCCAACCTGGCCTCGCTCGAGCTGCCCGAGGACCACCCCGTGCGGCCGCAGCTCCGCCAGATCGAGCTGGCCTCGCGCCGCGCCAGCGACCTCTGCGCCCAGATGCTCGCCTACGCGGGCAAGGCCGCCTTCATCACCGCGCCGGTCAACCTCTCGGCCTTGGTGCGCGACACGGCGGCCCTGCTCGACGCCACCGTCGGGCGGCGCGTCCGGCTCGAGCTGAACACCACCGACCCGCTTCCCGCCGTCCACGGCGATGCGACCCAGCTCCGCCAGATCGTGATGAACCTCGTGATCAACGCCGCCGATGCGATCGGCGAACGCACCGACGGCCACATCGAGGTGCGCACCTTCATGCGCGTGCTGGCGCCGGAATTCTTCGCCGACGCCGTGCAGTCCCCGGCCCGCAAGGGCGGCACTTACGTGGGACTCGAGGTCAGCGACAACGGCGGCGGCATGAGCCCGGAGATTCTCAAGCGCATCTTCGAGCCGTTCTTCACCACGAAATTCTCCGGGCGCGGCCTCGGTCTCGCCGCGGTGCTCGGCATCGTGCAAAGCCACCGGGGCGCGCTCTTCGTCGAGTCCACGCCCGGCAAGGGCACGGTATTCCGCCTTTTCCTGCCCGGCAGCGCCCTGCCGGCGCAGGACCCCGGCCCCGCTCCCGCCGGCCGGCCACCGTCGCTGCGGGGCACCGTGCTGGTCGTGGATGACGAAGCCTCCGTCCGCCTCGTGGCGATCAAGGCCCTGCGGGCCACCGGCCTCGAAGTCATTGAGGCGGGCGATGGCCAGGAGGCGCTGCAAACCTATCGCGAGCGCGCCGCCGACATCAACCTGGCCCTCCTTGACCTGACGATGCCGGGCCTGAGCGGCGAGGAAACGCTCCGCCAGCTGCGCGCCTTGGCGCCGACCGTGCCGGTCGTCATCATGAGCGGCTATAGCGAGGGTGAAATCATGGCCCGCTGCGCCAACCTTGGCGTGTCCGGCTACCTCGCCAAACCCTTCGAGGTCTCGGACCTGGTTACACGCCTCCGCCCCCATTTGGACCACCTCGGCCACTCGCCTGCCTAGGCAGGAGGTCAGTTTGCGTGCTTTTGTAGCGGGGGTCTATGACCGCCGACTCTGGCGGAACGGCCCGCATCGGGCGCCGCTACAGAGAACCGACCCACTACCCCCGCGTAATCAGGCTTTGCGCAGGCGCTGGTTTTGTTCAAGTTCCCGGCCTTTGTGACCACTGTCGCCCCGTCCGCTCCCGCCAAGCCCCTGTCCCTGGGCGTCATCTTCCTGACGCTCTTCATCGACCTGATCGGTTTCTCGATCTTCTTCCCGGTCGGCCCGGCCATGCTGGAGTGGTACGTGAACCAGGAGAGCCAGGGCGGCCTGCTCTCCACCGCCATCCGCCACCTCGAAGCCGTCGCCCACGCCGCGCACGCATCGAGCCTGGCCACGGGCGCCTTGTTCGGCGGGGCGCTCGGCTCGATCTACGCGCTGATGCAGTTCGTCTTTTCGCCGGTGTGGGGCGCCCGTTCCGACAAGGTCGGGCGCCGGCCCGTGCTGCTGCTGACCATCGCCGGCAATGCCTTCAGCTACCTGCTCCTGTTCTTCAGCGGCAACTTCCTCCTCTTTTTCGCCGGCCGCCTGCTGGCCGGCATCATGGGCGGCAACCTGGCCGTGGCCATCGCCGCCGTATCCGATGTCACCAGCCGCGAAAACCGCGCAAAGGGCATGGGCATCGTCGGCGTCGCCTTCGGCCTGGGGTTCCTGTGCGGCCCGTTGATCGGAGCCCTCACCGCCCACATCAACCTGCTGGAGCGCTGGCCAAGCCTCGCTGCGTTCGGCGTCCATCCGTTCAGCGTCCCGGCCGCGATCGCCTTCGGCCTCTGCCTGGTGAACCTCCTCTGGATCAGGGCCCGGTTCCACGAAACCCTCCCGGCCGATGCACGCGGCTCCGGCATGTCCCTGCGGGAGCGCAATCCCCTGCACTCTTTCTTCCAGCAGCCCAGTCCCGCCATCCGCCGGGCCAACATCGTGGGGTTTGTCGTCACCTTCGGCTTCAGCTTCTTCGAGACGATCATCAGCTTCTTCACGGCCGACGCGCTGCACTACACGCCGCGCGACCTCGGGCTGATCTTCGTCAACATCGGCCTCGTCTCGATCGTCACCCAGGGCGTCATGGCCCGTCGCTACGTGCCCAAGCTCGGCGAAAAGCAGTCCGCCGTCGCCGGCATGGCGTTGATCGGGCTCTCCTTCGCGGGCCTCGGCTACGCCATCGGCGTCGCCCATTCCGCGCCGCTCATGTATCTCATGCTGACGTTGAGCACGATCGGCTCCGGCTTCGCCAATGTCGCGCTTTCCTCCCTCGTTTCGCTCTACGCCTCCGCCGAGGAACAGGGCAAGATCCTCGGCATCTACCGCTCGCTCGGCTTCCTCGCGCGCGCCCTGAGCCCGGTGGTTGCGGGCTGGCTTTTCTTCAACTCGGGCGGCACGTTCACCTTCGTGATCGCCAGCCTTGTCCTGCTCACCGCCGCCGCGCTCGGCACCGGCCTGCCCCGGCCGGCGAAATAAGATGAGTGCGGAGTACGGAGTGCGGAGTGGGGAATGGACGCGGGCGCGTTCCCGCGCCTTCTGTCTTCCCGATGTTGGCTGCTGCCAACCCGGGACCAGTCGCCCGGCCTTCGCCGTGGCTGCCCTGTCGTCTGTCCTCTGTCTCCTGGTCCTGACCGGCTGCATCACGCGCGGCAGCCGCAGCCCCGCCTCGACGCACGTGGCGCCCCAGCCGGTGCGCGTGCCGGCCCAGGTCATCGCCAATTTTTTCTTCGTCGAGTCGACCCAGGCCGACGGCAAGACCTACCGCTTCATGGTCGATACGGGATCGTCCGTCAGCTATGTCTCCGCCCCGCTTGCCGACGCCCTCAAGAAGAAGGAAAAGCGCAAGGGCCCGCCCCGCACGCTGGTCGTCCGCGGGGCCAACGGGAAGGATTTCGAACTGCCCGCCATCACGCTGAAAACCTTCCGGCTCGGCGAGGCGCACTTCGACGACGTCCCCGCCGTCGTCTACGACTTCTCGGAATTCTCCGCGCACGTCGGGTTCAAGATCGACGGCCTGATCGGCTTCCCGCTTTTCCGCGACACGCTGCTGACCTTGGACTACCCGGCCGCCACGCTGGAGATGGCGCCGAATCCCGTCGTCGCCCCGCCGCCGGTCCGCCAGCCGCGAACGAGCGTCATTCCCTTCAGCCGCGAGCAAGCCACGCCGTTGATCCCGGTCCAGATGGCCAACGAGTCCTTCTTCGTGCTCATCGACTCGGGCAGCGACCTCGGGCTTTCGCTGAACCCCGCCGGCCTGCACCCGCGCTTCGTCCACGGCCCGCGCGTGGGGATGATGGTCGGCTCGCTCGACGGCAACAAGCGCCAGCTCGTCGGCCGGCTGGAGCAGAACATCGTCATCGGCACGCAGCTGGTCCAGCAGCCGGTGGTGGACCTGACCGAGCAGCTCTCCTCGCTGGGCGGCGAGTTGCTGCGCTATTTCCGCATCACTTTCGACCAGCAGCGACACCTCGTCGCCTTCATGCGCAGTAGCGACGGTCCCGTCGAGATGCCCGGCCGCCGCAGCACCGGCCTGTCCTTCCGCCGCTTCCCGAACTACTGGCGCCTGCTGGCCGTCGTGCCCGACACGCCCAACAGCAGCGTGCCGGTCGAATCCGGCGACCTCTGCGTCCGCATCAACGGCGAACTCGTCGAGAAGTGGACGCTCGAGCGCTACACGGAGCTGGTGCAGACCGCGCCAAAGATCACCTACACATTCCTCTCCGGGTCCAAGGAAGTGGACCACGAGGCGCAGGTGTTCGAGCTGGTGCCGTAGCGGCGCAGCCGTAGGGCCAGTCTGTGACTGGCCGGTCCGGTCAAAGACCGGACCTACCTCAACTCGTCATCTCAAACAGAAACGCCCCTGCCCCGTCATGGCCGTCGGCCCACGGGTAGGCCTGTACGCTCTTCACGAGCTTGGCGCGGCTGCTGACGCGGCTCGACAGGAAGGTCTTGATGACGGCCTCGTTCTCCGCGGCATCGATGCTGCAGGTACTGTAGACGAGCCGGCCGCCCGGGCGCACGAGGCGCGCGGCGGAGTGCAGCAGCGACACCTGCTGCTCGGCGTGGCGCGCGAAATCGCCGTCCTGCAACCGCCATTTCACGTCGATGCGATGGCGCATCACGCCGGTGTTCGAGCACGGCGCATCGAGCAGCACGGCGTCGTAGGACGTCGGCAGGTTCAGGTTGCGATAGAATTCGGTGCCCACCTTCAACAGGTCGGCCTCGACCAGGCCGACTGTGACGCCTTCCGGCGCACGGGACAGGTTTTCCCGCAGACGCACGAGGCGGAAGTCGGTCTTGCCCGGCTCGGCCGGCTCGTCGAGGGCGATGACCTTGCCGGTCTGCATCACATCCGCGATGGCCAGGCTCTTGCCGCCCGGGGCCGCACACGCGTCGAGGATGCTCTCGCCGGCCTGCGGCGCGAGGAGCTCGATACACAGGCGCGTCGAGGGATCCTGGAGATAGAGCACGCCTTCCGTGGCGAGACGGCGGATTTCATCCCAATGCCCGGCCTTCACCTCGTAGAACCCGGCCCACTGGGTCGGGGCCAGAAACTCCGGCACCGGCGTGGCGGGTTTCCGCCAGCGCGCATAGACCGGTGCCGGCTGCTGGTTCCATTCGAGCAGCTTCCGGGTCTTTTCCTCGCCAAACTGGCGGGTCCAACGGGCGACCAGCCACTCGGGGTGGGCAAACTCCGTGGCCAGGTCAGCGGGTTTTTCGGTCAGGCGCACCGCCAGCTTGCGGGCAACGGCGTTGACCAGGCCCGCCTCCTTGGGGCTGGCGACGGACTTGGCCCGCTCCACAGCATGGTGAATGATCTTGGCCGTCGGTTCCGTCCCGGGCGCACCGCGTCCGGTCGGATCGGCATCCAACAATTCAAAGCCGGCGATCAGCAGGACCGCCCGGACCTTCGTCCGGGGCGGACGCGACATCAGGCCGTTGAGCGCCGACTCCAGGCGGCTCGCCCAGCGGACGACACCGTAGAAAAGCTGCTGGGCCCGGGCGCGTTCCTGCGCCTCGAGATTGGACGCAAGTCCTTCCAGGACTGTGTCCACGCGCTCGGACCGCGCCAACCAGCGCTCGACCAGCCCGGCGGCAGCCACCCACCCAGTCGGAGTGGGTTTTGGGGCCAATGGGCCTTTTTCCAAACCCTGTTTGACATCATGCGTCATTGTCGCCTCAACTAATCGGTTCAACGACTTGATACGCAAATATGAATTCTGAAGCCATCTCCGCGATCGTCAGCAAACATCCCGCCCTCAAGGCGTCCAAAGCCAAACTGGAGGCGATGGAACCCGGCGCGTATGTGGTGCACCGGAGCTGGGGCTTCGGCCAGATCAAGGAGTTCGACGAGGCCGACCAGAAGCTCGTCATCGATTTCAAGGGCAAGAAGGCCCACCGCATGGACCCCGTCTTCTGCGTGGGCAGCATGGACGTCCTCTCCCCCAAGCACATCCTCGCCCGCAAGGAAACCGAGCCGGCCAAGGTCAAGCAGCTCGTCGAGGATGACCCGGTCCAGCTCGTCATCGACACCCTGGCTGCCTACCCGAACCAGGCCGCCAGCGCCATCGAGCTCGAGATCGTCCTCACCCAGGTCGTCGGCGAGGAGAAATTCAAGCGCTGGTTCTCGAACGTCAAAAAACAGCTGATCAAGGACCCGCGCGTCGGCGTCCCGGCCAAAAAGACCGAGGCCTACGTCGTCCGCGAGGAGCCCGTTTCCGCCGAGACCGAGATCATGGAGGAGTTCTCCAACACCCGCTCGGCCCGCCGCCGCATCTCGCTGGCTGAGGATCTCCTCGCCGCTTCCATCAAGGAAGAGTCCAAGCAGTCCCTCGGCACCGTGCTCAACGGCGTGATCGAGGCCGTGCGCGACAGCAACCAGCTCGACGCCTCCGAGCGCCTCTACGGCGCCTTCGTCCGCGACGAACTCGCCCGCATCCTCGGGCACGAGGTCGGCGGGTCCTCCCCGCTCCAAGCCGAGCTCATCAAGGAGGTCCGCGGCCTGCCCGCCATTGCCGAGAAGATCCCGGTCCACTTCCAGTCCCGCTTCCTCGACCTCGTCAAGGAGACGCACCCGCTCGAGTGGCGCGAGATCGTCTTCGCCCTCCTGAAGACCTCGCAGGGCAAGTTCACCACCGAGTGCATCAATTTCCTCATGGAAAACGGCCAGGCCGAGGAGCTCGCCGCCGTGCTCACCCGCTGGAAGTCCGAGCAGAACCTGCGCGCCCCGGTGCTCCTCTGGATCATCAAGAACCGCCACTCGAAGAAGTTCGCGAAGCTCCTCCACAACCTCATCACCCCCCGCCTGCTCGGCGCCATCTTCTTCGCCATCGACTACGAGGCGCTGCAGTCCGCCGGCACCCGCCGCATCCCGCTGGCCGAGGCGCTGAGCGATGATGCCGACCTCATCTCCGACCTGCTCGCCGCCGCCGACACCGAGACGGCCCGCGACCTCGGCAACAGCCTGCTGCTCAACCAGGGCTTCGAGGAGCTGACCAAGAAGTCGCTGCTCGCCCGCTTCATCAAGCTGTTCCCCTCGCTCCAGTCCCTCGTCTCCGGCGAGTCCGAGACCAAGGACGAGCAGTTCCTCGTCTCCCGCGAGAGCTACGAGAAGAAGCGCGTCGAGTACGAGGAGATCGTCTCCAAGCGCATCCCCGAGAACTCCAAGGCGATCTCCGTCGCCCGCGAGCACGGCGATCTCAAGGAGAACTCCGAGTTCAAGATGGCGAAGCAGGACCAGTCCGTGCTCATGGGCCAGAAGGCCCAGCTCGAGCGCGATCTCGCCCGTGCCCGCATCACCGACTTCGCCGAGGCCACCACCGACCAGGTCTCCGTCGGCACCGTCGTCGACCTGCGCGACGTCGCCTCCGGCAAGGCCGTCCGCTACTCGGTGCTCGGCGCGTGGGACTCCGATCCGGAAACCCACCGCATCGCCTACAAGACGCCGCTCGGCCAGGCCCTCCTCGGCAAGAAGATCGGCGAGCACGTGAAGCTGAAGATCGCCGGCGCACACCAGGAGTTCCAGATCGCCGGCATCACCCGCTTCATCGACGCCGGCAAGAGCTGAGTACTTAACGTAGGAGGGGCTTTCTGCCCCGACTGACCCAGGCCGCGCCCACCAGCGCGGCCTTTTCTTTGGCCAAAGACTGGAGGGCCCGCGTCCCTGCGGGCCGCCGATCGCCAATCATAAATCGTAAATCATAAATTGTCATGGCCCGCCGCTTTCCCCATAGGTCGAAGCCGCATGACCGACTCTTGGGACAGCCTGAAGGTCCTCTCCGATTCCACCCGCCTGCGCCTGCTGGCGCTGCTGTTGAAGGAGGAGCTGTCCGTCGCCGAGCTGCAGGAGATCCTCGGCATGGGCCAGTCGCGTATCTCCTCGCAGCTCGCCCTCCTGCGGCAGGCGGGCTTCGTCACCGACCGGCGGGACGGCAAAAAGGCGTTCTACTCGCTCCGCCAGCTTCCCGCCAAGCAGTTCGCCCTGCTCCAGGCCGCCTGTGAATCCGTCGCCGACCTGCCCGAGTCATCCGAGGATCGCGCCAACCTCGAGCGCACGCTGCACAAGCGCAGCCAGCACTCGGAACAGTATTTCAACCTCATCGCCGGCAAACTCGGGAAAAACTACTGCCCCGGCCGCACTTGGGAGGCGCTGGGCCACCTCGCGCTGCGGCTCGTGCCTGCCATAACCGTCGCCGATCTTGGCGCCGGCGAAGGCCTCGTCTCGCAGCTGCTCGCCCGTCGCGCCGAGAAGGTGTGGTGCATCGACAATTCGCCCAAGATGGTCGAGGTCGGTACCGAGCTGGCGAAGAAGAACGGCCTCGCGAACCTGACCTACAAGCTCGGGGACATCGAGCAGGTGCCGCTGGCGGACAAGTCCGTCGACCTCGCCATCCTTTCCCAGGCGCTGCATCACGCCAGCCGCCCGCAGACCGCGGTGGACGAGGCGCTCCGCATCCTCAAGCCCGGCGGCCAGCTGCTCGTGCTCGACCTCAAGGAGCACAGCTTTGAGAAGGCCCACGAGCTCTACGGCGACATCTGGCTCGGCTTCAAGGAGAGCGTGCTGCACGCCTTCCTGAAGAAATCCGGCTTCCAGAAGATCGAGATCACGACCGTCGCCCGCGAAGAGCAGGAGCCGTTTTTCGAGACGCTGCTGGCCTCGGGTGTGAAGCCGGCGAAATGAGGTCGGGCCTTTCGGCCTCACCCATGGTCTCGTCTCGGGCCGCCTTTTGGCCGCCGGCCGGGTTCAGGTCGTCTCGGTCGACAGCTCGAAGCTGATCTTGCCTTCGGCGATTTCGCGCAGGGCGATGTCCTCGAGCAGGAGCTTCTCCAGCGACTCGACCAGGGGGCGGCTGCCGCGGCGGAGCTGCTTGACGCGGCGCGACACCACATTGACGAGGGTGTAGGGATCCGGAATGACAACGCGCGCGGCCTGGAGGTAATCGTCTCGCATGAGGGCGTAACCATGCCCCGCCTCTCGCCAAAGACGATGACCATCACGGTCGCAGGAACCACGCTGGGCCAATTGGTTCGCCCGCGAACCGCTTAGGCCGATTATATTCCGGGATCGGTCAGCACCGTCCACTGGTTGTCGAGCCGCCGGCTGAAATCCACCGGGTCGCCAACCCCCACCGTGTCGCGCGCGACCTGGTAGGCCCAGACCTCGAAGTAGGAAAGATTCGCCGCCCCGAAGATCGTCGAAAATGCCCCGTCCACCGCATCCTGCCCGCACGACACCTTGATCCGCCCGATGTGGGGCACGTGGAAGCGTGCATCGGTCGTGAACCACTCGCCGCCGAGATACACCTCGGCATACGCGTGGAAATCCATGTGATTTTCCGGATCGGGAAACCCAATGTCCGGCAGGTGCCCGGTCACGTAGCGGGCGGGGACATTGAAGCACCGGTTCAGCGCGATCACGAGGTGGGCGAAATCCCGGCAGACGCCATAGCCGCGCTGCAACACGTCCCACGCCGAAAGGTCGGGCCGGCCCGACAGGTAGCGGTATTCGAGGTTCTGGTGCAGCCAGAGACTGATCGCCTGCACCCGCGGCCAGCCGTGCTCGACGTGCCCGAATTTTTCCCAGGCAAAATTGGCCAGCTTGTCCGAGTCGCAGTACCGGCTGGGCATCGTGTAGCGCAGGATCCCCGGCGGCAGCTCCGCCGGAGGGTGCGGCGCGCGCGGGCCGAGGTCGTGGTTGTCGCCTTGCGAGGAAACCCGCACAATGGCGTCGTGCCGGAAATAATTGGCGCCGGGCGCAAGCGTCACGCGGTGGACCCGGTTGCCGTGGCTGTCGTCGAACTGTTCCGCCGCCAGGTGGTCGCCGAGCGCGAGCGCCTGGAAGACGACCTGGTGGTTGCGGTTCGGGCAGGGCTGCAGGTTCAGCAGCAACACCGCCGTGCCCTTCACCTCATACGCCAGGCTGCAGCCCACGCGCACGGTAATGTCCAGTTTTGGCGATTCGGTGGTGGGCGTCGCCATGGCGCACAGGACTGCACAATCCAAGCCAGCGCAACTGGTATCCCGAAGGATCTCGTCCTGATTCCCCTTTCAGCAGGCCGGGGTTTATCCCCGACAGGTCGGGCCTAAAGCCCGACCTACTCGCCCTTCATCCGCTCGTCGTAGAAGGCCTCGACGAGGGCGAAGGTCTTGCGCGCATCCGTCTGCTTGAGCGCTTCGGCGGCCAGCACCCGGGCGTCGGACATCTTCATGGCGCGCACGATATATCGCACCGAGGGCACCAGCGTGGGCGTCATGCTGAGTTCGTCCACGCCCAGCCCCAGCAGCAGCGGCGCGTACAGCGCATCGCCGGCCATCTCGCCGCAAACGCTGACCTTGATTCCCTTGGCATGGCCGGTGTCCACGATCAGCTTGAGCGTGCGGATCACGGCCGGGTGTGTCGGGTCGTAGAGGTGGGCGATCCGGCTGTTGCCGCGATCGATCGCGAGCAGGTACTGGATGAGGTCGTTGGTGCCGATGCTGAAGAAATTGCTGTGCTCGGCGAGCACGTCACCGGCGATGGCGGCGCTGGGGATCTCGATCATGGCGCCCACCGGCATCTTGTCGTCGAAGGCCTGACCCTTCTGCTTCAGCTCGGCCCGGGCCTCGGCGAGCAGTTCGTTGGCGCGGTCCATCTCCTCCACGCCGCTGATCATCGGGTACATCAGCTCCACCTTGCCGTGCGCGCTCGCCCGCAGGATCGCCCGGAGCTGCGTCTTGAACATCTCGGGATTCTCGAGGCACATCCGGATCGCGCGGAACCCGAGGAACGGGTTCGCCTCCGGGCCGATCAGGTGCGGGTCGCCCGGCAGGGGCTTGTCGCCGCCCACGTCGAGCGTGCGGATGGTGACCGGCGACGGGGCGAGGCCGGCGACAATCTCCTTGTAGGCGGCATACTGCTGCTCCTCGTCCGGCACCTTCAGCGATGAGAGGTAGAGGAACTCGGTGCGGTAGAGGCCCACGCCGGTGGCGCGGTACTGTTTCACCAAGGCGATCTCGTCCGGCTTCTCGATGTTGGCCCGCAGGGTGACGGCCACGCCGTCGAGTGTCTCGGCCGGCTGGTCGTTCGCCGCCATGAGCCGCGACTCGAAGCTCTGCTTCGCCTTCTGGATCTTGCCGTAGCGGAAAAGCGTCTGCTCGGCGGGGTTGATGATCACCAGGCCCTCGTAGCCGTCGATCAGGATCCAGTCGCCGTCCTTGAGCCGGGTGGTGAGGTCCTCGGCGCCGACGACCGCGGGGATCTTCATCGAGCGCGCCACGATCACGGCGTGGCTCGTCCGGCTGCCGGCGTCGGTCACGATGCCCAAAGCCGCGCTCCGGTCGATGCCGGCGGCCTCGGACGGCGAGATGTCGGTCGCCACGATGATCCGTTTGTCGACGAGCGCCGTCAGGCTGCCGGCGGTCTGGCCGAGCAGCACGTGCAGCACGCGCTTGGCGACGTCCTTCAGGTCGGCCGCGCGTTCGCGCAGGTATTCGTCGTCGATCTCGGCAAAGGCCTGGATGTAGCGCTGGGCGACGGCGTTGAAGCACGTCTCGATGTTGAGGCCCGTCTTCTGGAAATCGCGGATGGTCTCGCCGATCAGCGCCTGGTCCTCGAGGACCATCTGGTGCGCGTCGAAGATGAGGGCCTCCTCCTCGCTGAGATTCTTGGAGACCTGCTCCTGGATCGCGGCGATCTGCTGGCGGGTGACGACCAGCGCCTGCTCGAAGCGCGCGATCTCCGCCACGCGCTTCTCCGGGTCGACGGTATAGCGCGGGACCTCCAGCTCGCTCTGCAGGTAGAGGAAGACCTGGCCGTAAGCGATGCCCTTTGAGGCGGCCAGGCCCTGGACGGTATATTCGCTTTTGGCGGAGGTACTCATGCGCTAAGCGCGCGGCGATTAACCGCTCCCGTGGCGATACGGTCAATGCGGAACTAGGCGAGACGCGCGACTTGCACGAAAGTTACCGCCCCCCAGCAATCGCGAATCACCCGCGTCATTTCGGCCGCGACCGCGTCGCCGCTTTCCTCCTGCAGCAGGGCAAAGCAGGCGCTGCCGCTGCCGCTCATGGCGACGGCGGCGCCAAAGTCGCGCCGCAACCGCTCGAGGAGCAGCGGCAGCGCCGGATACTTCCCGAACGCCGCCGGCTCCATGTTGTTGAAAAGCAGATTTTCCGCCGGCGCTCCGCCCGCGACCCACGCGGCCAGGCGGCGGTCCGCTTCGCCCGGGACCACGTAGTCCGTGCCCCGGGCGATCATCTGCTTGTAGGCCCAAGGTGTAATGATGCCGAAGCTCGGCTTGAACAGGAGCACGCGGCGTCCGCGCAACCGCGCCAGCGCCGCCTCCGGCAGCGCTTCGACACGCTCGCCCCGGCCGCGCATGACCACCGGGGCGTTCCGCAGGAAAAGCACGCAGTCGGAACCCAGCGTCGCCGCCACGTCGGCCAGCCGGGCTTCGTCGAGCGGGTTGCCGGCCAGGCGATTCAACGCCCGCAGTGCCGCGGCCGCGTTGCTGCTGCCACCCCCGAGGCCGGCCCCGACCGGGATGCGTTTGGTCAACGTGAAGTGCGCGCCGCCCTTCCAGTCCGCCGCGACGGCGAAAGCCTCCGCCGCCTTCAACACGAGGTTGCTGCCATCGACTGGCACTTCCGGATGGTCGCATGCCAGGGTAAACCTGCTGCCTCCACCCTGCTCCTGGTGCCTGACTTCGAGTTCGTCCCCAAACGTCAGCGGCGCCACCAGCGACACCAGGTCGTGGAAGCCGTCCGCGCGGCGTCCGGTGACGGCCAGGTAAAGATTGAGCTTCGCGGGGCTGAAAACGGTCACGACACCCTCTGACTAACCACGAGCGGACGCGAATAAACACAATTCCTCGGAACCTACCCGCCGCTTGTTTTTCTCTTCTATTCGTGCCCATTCGTGTGCATTCGTGGATAAAGAAAAAATGCCCTGCGACCTGATCCTCGCCCTCGACGTTCCCACCCGCGAAGACGCCGCCCCGATTCTCCGCCAGCTGCGCGGCCACCTCCGGTGGGTGAAGCTCGGCCTGCAGATGTTCACGGCCTACGGCCCCAACTATGTCCGCGAGGTCGCCGGCATGGGCTTCGACATCTTCCTCGATCTCAAGCTGCACGATATCCCCAACACCGTCGGCAAGGCTGTCGAGTCGCTCGGGCCGCTGCCGATCAAGATGCTCACGCTGCACACCTCGGGCGGCAGCGAGATGATGCGCTTTGCCGCCGCCGCGCAGCAGAAGACCAATCCCAACCTGCTCCTCCTCGGCGTCACTGTCCTCACCTCGACCGACGTCGCCGGGCTCAACGAGATCGGCGTCACCGCCTCCCCCGCCGACCAGGTTGCCCGCCTCGGCAAGCTGGCCGTCGACTCCGGCCTGCGCGGCCTCGTTTGCTCCCCGCTCGAGGTTGAACTGCTGCGCCGCACCCTGCCGGCCTCCACCCAGCTGGTCACCCCGGGCATCCGTCCTGCCGGCGAGGACGTGGGCGACCAGAAGCGCATCATGACCCCGGCCGAGGCCGCCCGCGCCGGCTCCAGTTTCATCGTCGTCGGCCGCCCCATCCTCAAGGCTCCCGACCCCGCCGCCGTCGCCCGCGCCATCCTCGCGGAGCTCGGATCGTAGACCAAAGACCAGAGACCAGAAACAATAGACCTGAACCCCCCAGCCAAATCCTATGTTTTCCTTACGCTTTTTGGTCTCCAGTCCCTGGTCTCTGGTCTCTAGCCTTTCCCGCCCATGAGCCGCACCGCCGCCATTCTCCTCGCCGCCGGCAGCAGTCGCCGCATGGACGGCGCCGTGGCCGACAAGATCCTCGCCCCGCTGGGCGACAAGCCGGTCTTCGCCCACGCGGCCGCCACGTTCTATCGCAGCGCCGTGGTGGACTTCTTCGTCGTGACCTACCGCGACCAGGCGCAAATGGTCGCGCTCTCCGCCTACGCGCCCACACCGACCGTTTTCGTCCGCGGCGGCGCCGAGCGGCAGGACTCGGTGGCGGCGGCGCTTGCCGAACTGCCGGACGACATCAGCCACGTCTTCATCCACGACTGCGCCCGCCCATTGGTGCGCGAGGAGCAGATCATCGCTCTGTACAAGATCGTCCGCCGCGAAGGCGCCGTCGTGCTGGCCCACCGGGCGACCGACACGATCAAGGAGCACCGGGGCGAAGGCCGCCTGCGCACGCTCGACCGCCGTCGTCTCTGGGCCATGGAGACGCCGCAGGTTTTCTCGCGGAAGCTCATCTGCCGCGCCTACGAGCGCGTCGCCGCCCGCGGCTTGACGATCACCGATGACGCCGCGGCCGTCGAACTGCTGAAGCATCCGATCGCCCTGTTGGAGAACCCGCATCACAATCCCAAGCTGACGACCCCCGCGGACCTGCCCTACCTGGAGTTCCTGCTGGCCCAGACTATTCTCACCGGGTCCCGGGCTCCGTTCCTGTCCGTCTGAGCCACCCGGACCACCATGTTCCGCATCGGGCACGGCTACGACATCCACCGCACCGTCAAGGGCCGGAAACTTGTCCTCGGCGGCGTCACCTTCGCGACCGACTTTGGCCTCGACGGCCACTCCGACGCCGACGCGCTGACCCACGCCATCTGCGACGCCCTGCTCGGAGCCGCCGGCTTGCCGGACATCGGCCACTTCTTTCCCAACACCGACCCGGCCTACAAGAACGCCGACTCGCAGGTCCTCCTGCAGAAGGTAGTCACCGCCCTGCGCGAGCGCGGCTGGTCGCCGGTGAACGTCGATGCCACCCTCATCGCCGAGCAGCCGAAGATCGCCCCGCACCTCGCCGGGATGAAGGCCGCCTTGGCGAAATCGACCGGCCTGCCGGTCGACGCCGTCGGCCTGAAGGCCACGACGAACGAGGGCAGCGACGACATCGGCCGCGGCCTCGCCATCGCCGCCCACGCCGTGGCGCTGATTCAGAGGCCGTAATTGCGACTAATTTTCCGATCCGTCCGTTGAACCATCTCCACCGTCATCCTGAGCGCAGCGAAGGATCCACGAATGCGGGCACATGTCCGGGCCGACGTGGATCCTTCGCTGCGCTCAGGATGACGCGATGGGAACAGGTTGTTCTTTCGTGTCTTTTCGTGTGTTTCGTGGGCCTCTCCGCCTCGTGCAAAAAGCGCGAGACCGACGTCGCCCGCGGCATCCGCGAGCAGGTCCTGCACCGCGGGCTCGCGGCCGATCCCAACCTCCTTGACCCGCACCTGCTCACCGGCCTGCCCGAGGTCAACGTCGCCACCGCCCTCTTCGAAGGCCTTGTCGGCGAGGACGCGCAGGACGGCCATCCCGTGCCCGCCGTGGCCGAGAGCTGGAACACCTCGCCCGACGGCCTCACCTGGACTTTCCATCTCCGGGCGAACGCCAAATGGTCCAACGGCGAGCCGGTCACCGCCCCGGATTTCGTCGGCTCGATCCAGCGCGCCCTCTCGCCCGCCCTTGGCGCCGACAACGCCGGCATGCTCTTCGTCCTCGCCCACGCCGAGGAATGGCACCGCGACGACCTGAAGGATTTCGCCCAGGTCGGCGTCAAGGCCCTCGACCCGCGCACCCTGCAGCTGACCCTCGCCCACCCGGCGCCGTACCTGCTGACGCTGCTCTCCCATCCGATCTGGTATCCGGTTTATCTGCCCGCGCTGGAGAAGGCCGGCGGCGCCACGCTTCGCGACAGCAAGTGGACCGCGCCGGAGAACTTCGTCGGCAACGGGCCCTTCACGCTCAAAGCCTGGCGCCGCGGCGAGGTGATCATCGCGGACAAATCCCCGACCTATTGGGATGCCGCGACCGTGCGCCTGAACGCGATCCACTTTCATCCCGCCGAGGACCGCGAGAGCGAGGAGCGCGCGTTCCGCGCCGGCCAGCTGCACCTCACCGAGGCGCTGCCGGTCTCCAAGGTCGAAAGCTACCGCCGCAACCAGCCGGACGTGCTCCGCATCAGCCCGTTCCTCGACACCTACTTCTACCGCCTCAACACCACGCGTCCCGGCCTCGACAACAAGCTCGTGCGCCAGGCGCTTTCGCTCGCGCTCGATCGCCAGGCCATCGTCGAAAAGATCACTCGCGGCGGCCAGCAGCCGGCGCATTCGTTCGTGCCACCGACCATCGCCGGCTACACTCCGCCGGACGGCCTCGCCGAGGACTTCGCCCAGGCACAGAAACTCCTCGCGCAGGCCGGGTACCCCGACGGGAAAGGCCTGCCGCCGGTCGAAATCATGATCAACAGCTCCGGCAACCACCGCATCATCGCCGAAGCAGTGCAGCAGATGTGGCAGAAGCTCGGCGTGAAGGTTGAGCTCAACAACATGGAGCAGGCCACGCTCTTCGCGAAACGCCGCGCCCTCGACTACACCGTCATGCGTGCCGAATGGGTGGCGGATTTCGCCGACCCCAAGAGTTTTCTCGATGTCTTCCGCGGCGGCTCGAGCAACAACCACACCGGCTGGGCCAGTCTCGCGTACGACTCCCTCCTGCACACCGCCGACCGCACCGCCGACCCGGTCGCCCGCGCCAACGCCATGCGGCAGGCGGAGGCCATCCTCCTCGACGAGCTGCCGGTCATCCCGGTCTATTATTTCACGACCGTGCGCCTCGTGCATCCCGCCGTGCGCGGCTGGTATCCCTTGCCGCTCGACCGGCACCCGTACAAGCATGTGTGGCTGGAGAATTAAGTCTGTAGCGGCGGTCTGCGACCGCCGACCATGGGCCCTATACGCCCTATGGGCCCTATGTGCCCTATTCACTGGCTGCTCGAAGCGTGAGGCATACGCGAACTCCACCGACATTCTCCGCATCGCCCAGCGCAACGAGCCCGCCACGCTCGACCCGCAGCTGGCCACACTGCCGGACGAGTTTTTCGTCATCCGTGCGCTGAGCGAAGGCCTCGTCACTCCCAGCCCGGTGGGCGGCACGCCCCTGCCCGCCGCCGCCTCGCACTGGGAGGCCACCAACGACTGGCAGACCTGGACCTTTCATATTGGCGCCGGCTCGTTCTGGTCGAACGGCGATCCGGTCACGGCCCAGGACTTCGTGGCGATGATCCATCGCGCGCAGGATCCGGCCACGGCGGCGCCGAAGGCGGAACTGTTCCGGGTGGTCCGCTCGGCCACGGCACCCGACGAGCGCACGCTCGTTATCGCCTTGGAGCGTTCCATGCCTGACTTCCTGGCGCTGGCGGCGAGCGGCCCGTGGATTCCCGTGCATCCCGCCACGCTCCAGAAATTCGGCAAGGACTGGACCCGTCCGGAACACTACGTCGGCAACGGCCGCTTCACGCTGAAGGAATGGTCGCCGAACCAGCGCATTGTCGTCCAAAAGAACCCGCGCCACCGCAATTCCTACACGACCCTGCTCGCCGGCATTGAATTTCTCGCCTTCGACAATGGTGACACCGAGGAGCGCGCCTTTCGCGCCGGGCAGGTCGACGTAACGATGGCTGTGCCCGCCGCCAAGCTCGACACCTACCGCAACGCCGAGCCCTCCATGCTGCACACCGTGCCGCTCCACGAGACGCGCTTTCTCGTGGTCAACACCGCTCGCCCGCCGCTCAACGATCCACGCGTCCGTCGCGCGCTCAGCCTGGCCCTCGATCGCGGCGCGCTCGTCACCAAGGTGCTCAAGGCCGGACAGCAACCTGCCCTCACCTTCGTGCCGGCCGGCCTGGGCGGTTACCATCCCGGCACTCTGCTGCACGAGGACGTGGTCGAGGCCCGTCGCCTGCTGGCCGACGCTGGTTTCCCCAACGGCCAGGGCTTCCCCAAGCTGGAATTGAGCTCGTGGCCGGTCAGCACCGTCCAACTCGAGGCGATCCAGCAGATGTGGCAGGAACGCCTCGGCATCTCCGTGGCGCTCCTCCAGCGCGAGGCGCGCACGCACATTGCGGCGCTGGCGGGGGGTGACTTCGATCTCGGTTTCTACACCGCCATTCCCGACTACAACAGCGCCGCCGATCTCCTCGAGCGCCTCACCGCCGGCAACGCCAACAACTACCCGCGCTGGAGCGACCCCGACTACGATCGCCTGGTCGGCGCAGGCCGGCTGGCCGAGGCGGAAACCCGCTTGCTAGAGGCCCTGCCGGTCATTCCGCTCTACTTTAACACCAAAAACTTCCTCCTCCGCCCGACGGTTCGCGGCTGGCAGGAGGACGCCCTCTGGACCCGCTACTATGATAATGTCTCGCTCGCCCATTAAGCTCCTCACTCTCGCACTCGCCGCGCTGCTGCCCGGCCTGCTCCGCGCCGCGCCGGCGTCCGCGATCTCGTCCGCGAACATCCTGGCCGACACCAAGGTGCTCTCGTCCGACGCATTCGAGGGCCGCGCGCCCGGCTCCGCCGGCGAGGAGAAGACCGTCGCCTTCCTCGTCGAGCGCTTCAAGCAGCTCGGCCTCCAGCCCGGCAACCCTGACGGCACCTACATCCAAAACGTACCGCTGGTCGGCATCACCTCCGACCCGAAGCTGGCCTTCGACCTCGACGGCCAGACGCTGGCGCTGGAAAACGTGAACGATTACGTCGGCCCCTCGAGCCGCCTCGTGCCCGAGGTTGCCGGCAAGGACACCGGCGTGGTGTTCGTTGGTTACGGCGTGGTCGCACCCGAGTACGGCTGGGACGACTACAAGGGCGTCGACGTGAAGGGCAAAACGGTCGTCATGCTCATCAACGACCCGCCGGTCACGAAGGCCGATGGCACGCTCGACGACGCCATGTTCAAGGGCAAGGCGATGACCTACTACGGACGCTGGACCTACAAGTATGAGATCGCCGCCGAGAAGGGCGCCGCCGCGTGCCTCATCGTCCACGAGACGGCCCCCGCCGCCTACCCTTTCGCCGTCATCAGCAGCAGCCGCAGCCGCGAGAACTTCGAGATCGCCGCGCTTGACGGCAACATCACCCACGTCGGCATGGAAGGCTGGCTCACGGTCGACGCGGCGCGCCGGCTCTTCACCGCCGCGGGCAAGGACTACGATACGCTCAAGGCGGCGGCCGCCAAGCGCGACTTCCAGCCCGTGACGCTGCCCGCGAAAGCCTCGTTCAAGGTCAGCAACCTCCTCCGCAACGTCGCCTCCAAGAACGTCGCCGCCGTCCTGCCCGGCTCGGACCCGAAGCTGCGCAACGAATACGTCATCTACACCGCGCACTGGGACCACCTCGGCAAGGACGACCGCCTGCCGGGCGACAAGATCTACAACGGCGCGGCGGACAACGCCGCCGGCACGGCCGTGCTGCTCGAACTCGCCCGGGTCATGACCGCGCTCCCCGCCGACCAGCGTCCGAAGCGCAGCATCCTTTTCCTCGCCGTCACCGCCGAGGAGAAGGGCCTGCTCGGCTCCCGCTACTACGCCCAGAATCCGCTCTACCCGCTCGACCACACCCTCGCGAACATCAACATGGACGGCGCCAACCCGTTCGGCCCGACCAGCGACATGGCGACGATCGGCTTCGGGGCCTCGAGCATCGACGACATCGGCATCGCCGTCGCGAAGGAGCAGGGCCGCGAGATGAAGCCCGAAGCGCATCCCGAGCGCGGCTCCTATTACCGCAGCGACCACTTCGAGTTCGCGAAGGTCGGCGTGCCGTCCTACTACCCGAAGAACGGCCAGATCTACATCGGCCTCCCCGCCGACTTCGCCGAGAAGCAGGCCGCCGACTACATTGCCAACCGCTACCACAAGGTGACTGACGAGGTGCAGCCCGACTGGACCTTCGAAGGCGCCGCGCAGGACACCGCCTTCCTCTACGAAGTCGGCCTCCGCATCGCCAACGGCACCGCGTGGCCCGAGTGGAAGGCCGGCAGCGAGTTCAAGGCGCGGCGCGATGCGATGATGAAGCAGGCGGCGCACTGAGCACCGCCTGCAGTTGAGCGCTGAGAGCTGAGAGTCCAGAGCCAAGGCGACTTTTTCCGTCTGGCTTAGACTGTCTGTCCTCTGTCATCTGTCGCCTGTCCTCTGATCCACCCACCATGTTCCGCTTCGTCGTCCGCCGTCTCCTGCAGGCCATCCCGGTCCTGTTCGTGATCATCACGGCGACGTTCTTCATGGTGCGGTTCGTGCCGGGAGGCCCATTCACCGGGGAAAAGGCGATCCCGCCCGAGATCATGAAAAACCTGGAGGCCCACTACGGCCTGGATCAACCCCTCTGGAAGCAGTACCTGACGTACCTCGGCAGCGTCGCCCGCGGTGACCTCGGCCCGTCCTTCAAGTATCCGAACCGGACCGTCAACGAGATCATCGCGGCCAAGCTGCCGGTGTCGCTCGAACTCGGCGGCCTGGCCCTCGCGGTGGCCTTGGCGCTCGGCCTTACGCTCGGCGTGATCGCCGCGGTGCGGCGCAACAGCTGGATGGACTATACGGCAAGCTCGGTCGGCCTGCTCGGAATCTGCGTGCCGACCTTCGTGCTGGGCCCGATCCTCGTGCTCATCTTCGCCATCCAGTTGGGACGCTTCAACGCCTCCGGCTGGGACGAGCCCATGGATCGGGTGCTGCCGGCGCTGACCCTCGGTTTCGTCTACGCGGCCTACATCATGCGCCTCACGCGCGGCGGCCTGCTCGAGGTGCTCAACCAGGATTTCATCCGCACGGCCCGCGCCAAGGGCGCCTCCGAGTCACGCATCATCTTTCGTCACGCCCTGCGCGGCGGCCTGCTGCCGGTCGTGGCCTTCCTCGGCCCCGGCATCGCGGGCATCCTCACCGGTTCGTTTGTGATCGAAACCATCTTCCAGATCCCCGGGCTCGGCCGTGAGTTCGTGAACAGCGCCTTCAACCGCGACTACACCCTAGTGCTCGGCACCGTGATCCTCTACGCCGCGCTCATCGTCGTCTGCAACCTGGTGGTCGATGTCATCCAGGTCTGGCTCAATCCGCGCCTCAAATTCGAATGAGCGCCGTCGACCCCGCCACCGCCGTCTCCGCGATCGAACCCGGCACCTCGCTCGGCCGCGACGCCTGGCAACGCCTGCGCCGCAACCGCCTGGCCGTGGTCGGCGGCGTCATGTTGCTCTTCCTCGCCGCCGCGTGCGTCCTCGGGCCGGTCTTCAGCGCCTATGGCTACGCGGAGCAGGATCTCGACAACACCTTCGCCGCGCCCAGCGCGCAGCACTGGCTCGGCACCGACCAGCTCGGGCGCGACCTTCTGGTGCGCGTGCTGTACGGCGGGCGGATTTCGCTCGGGGTCGGCTTGTGCGCCACGTTCGTGGCGCTGACCATCGGCGTCGTCTACGGCGCGGTGGCCGGCTACCTCGGCGGGCGCGCCGACGCGGTGATGATGCGCCTCGTCGACATCATGTACGCGCTGCCGTTCACCATCTTCGTCATCCTGCTGATGGTCTTCTTCGGTCGGAACATCGTGCTGCTCTTCGTCGCCATCGGCGCCGTGGAGTGGCTGACGATGGCGCGCATCGTCCGCGGCCAGATCATGGCGCTGAAGAAAATGGAGTTCATCGAGGCCGCCCGTTCGCTCGGCTACGGCAACCGCCGGATCATCTTCCGCCACCTCCTGCCCAACGCGCTCGGCCCGATCATCGTCTACACGACGCTGACGATCCCCGCCGTCATGCTGCTCGAGGCCTTCCTCAGCTTCCTCGGCCTCGGGGTGCAGCCGCCGATGAGTTCGTGGGGTACGCTGATCAAGGACGGGGCCGAAAAGATGGAGGAATACTGGTGGCTGCTGGTGTTTCCCGGCGCGCTGTTCTCTTTGACACTCTTCTCCCTCAACTTCCTCGGCGACGGCCTGCGCGACGCCCTGGACGTAAGGTCCGCCAAGGACTGACAATCCCTTTTTATCGCGCGCGCCGGAACCTCCGCGCGGCACCGCTTTCCGACTAGTCCGGCCGGCCGCGCCGAAGCCTTGCGCGCAGGCGGGTCGTCTGCCTATCTCATCGAAACATGCTCAGCCGCTACCGCCCCTATCTGCGCCACCTGAAGTCGAACCGCGGCACGTTGGTTGCGGCTATCTTCTACGGTCTCCTTTTCGGCCTTTCGACGGGCTTCGGCTTTCCCACCCTTCTTAAGTACGCGTTTCCCCCGATTTTCGAACATTCCCTGCCGCGCGAGACCATCTTCCAGATCATCTGGGCCGTGCCATTGATTTTCCTTCTGCGTGCTGTCAGCGGGTACCTCAACAGCTACTACGTGCAACTGACCGGACTGCGCGTGCTGGAAGCGATCCGGGTGAATTACTTCCAAAAACTGCAGCTCCTGCCGCTATCGTTCCTGCAGGGAAAATCCAACGGCGACCTGGTCGCGCGTGGCACGTCCGACACCGCACAGTTGCAAGCCACGCTATCGCTCCTCGCCGACGACGGCCTGAAGCAGCCGATCCAGTTGCTGGGAGCACTCGGCTTTTTAGCTTGGCAGGCGCGGGTCACGGACGGTGCCGGTTTGGTGCTCGTTTGCCTCACAGTGGTGCCGCTGACGGTCCTGCCCGTACATTACATCGGCAAGAAAGTACTCAAAAGAGCTCTTCAGGTGCAGAATCAGGTGGGAAACATTTCCTCCCACATGGTCGAGAACCTCTCGGCCGCCCGCGAGGTGCGAGCGTTTGGGCTGGAACAGCGAGAAGTCGAGCGCTTCGAAAAATCGACGAAGGCGCTCGTCATCGCAAATATGAAGACGGTCAAGTACTCGAAGGCGCTGACGCCCGCCATCGAAGTTCTTTCCGGCATGGGCATGGCAATTACCCTCTACGTCGCCTACAAGCACGGGGTGAAGTGGGACACCTTCTTCTCGATCATCATGGCGCTCTATCTCTGCTATGAGCCGATCAAGAAAGTAGGTTACCTCAACACCGAGATCAACCGGGGCGCTGCCTCAATCGAGCGTCTGGAACACGTGCTGAACGAGCCGCTGACAATTGCGGATCCGGCCTCACCCGTGCCGGTGGATCGGTTGCTCGGCCGGATCAATTTCGAAAACGTGACCTTTGCCTACGGCGATACACCCGCGCTGAAGGATATAACGGTCTCGATCAAGGCCGGTACGACGTGCGCGCTGGTCGGGCCCAGCGGTGCCGGCAAGAGCACCTTCGCGAACCTCGTGCCGCGTTTCTACGACGTCGGCACTGGCCGCATCCTGATCGACGGCCTCGACATCCGCGACATGAAGATCGCCGACCTGCGACGTAATATCGCGCTCGTTTCGCAGGAGCCCGTGTTGTTCAACGACACCGTCTATCACAACCTGGCCCTCGGCAAGGCCGTCGCCAGCCGCGAGGAAATCATGACCGCCGCGCGCCTGGCCCACGCCGACGAGTTCATCAGCAAGCTACCGCAAGGCTATGACACCATCGTGGGCGAACGCGGCGCGTCGCTCTCCGGCGGCCAGAAGCAGCGCATCGCCATCGCGCGCGCCTTCCTGCGCCAGGCTCCGATCCTCATCCTCGACGAAGCCACCAGCGCGCTCGACTCCGACAGCGAGGCCGCGATCCAGGATGCCCTGCGCAAGCTCGTCATGGGCAAGACCGTCCTGATCATCGCCCACCGCTTCAGCACCATCCGCGACGCCTCGCAGATCCTCGTTTTCGACCAGGGGCGCATCGTCGCCGAGGGCGATCACACCGCACTCTACGCCGGCAACGCCCTCTACAAATCGCTCTACGACCGGCAGTCCGCCGCGCCGTAGTCTTCTTGTGCTGGAGGGTTGGGCTCCCGCCCAACCGGTCGGGCGGGAGCCCGACCCTCCAGTAGATAGCGCCCGGGAGAATTTTTGTGTTCATTGGCGCCTATTCGTGGTTTCCCTGCCTTGGATGTCCGACGAGCCCAAAGAATTCAGCCGCGCGATCGAGAATCTCATCGCCGGCTTCCGCGCGCTGCCGGAGGACGAGGGCCGCTCGAAGCGCCGCAAGACCGTCGATCTCGGTTCGCTGATCGACGAGCTGATGGTCAAGCACCGCATCAGCCACGACTCGCTCGAGCATAGCATCCGCGACAAGTGGGCCGAACTCGTCGGCGTGGCCAACGCCAGCTACTCCCACCCGCTCATCGTCGAGAAGAACCTCCTCGTCGTCCTCGTCTCGCACGCGGTGGTCCGCAACGAACTCTTCCAGCACAAGGAGACGATCCTCGGCAAGCTCCGCAAGCTGCCCGGCTGCGACGGCATCAAGGGCCTCGCGCTGCGCACGGGTTGAGTGTCGGTTCCGCGTAACGCGGAACCGCCTGCCGGCGTCGCAGTCGGATCCGTAACCCTGCATGAACGCGCTCCGTTCTCTCCTCCTCCTGCCTTTTGTCGTCCTCGCCGCCTCGGCCCAGGAACTCTGGCCCGATGCCGACGCCTTGCTCGCCGCCTCCTTCCCGCGTGAGGCGACCCACACGGTCGATCTCGGCAAAGGCGTGACCGCGACCGCCCGCCTGGCGCTGACCGAAAAGGGCAATGGCGGGCTGACCATTCCGGGCTACAGCGTGCGGGTCTACGATGCGTACCGGGGCGATGGCGTCACCTTCAAGGGCTACCTGCTCCGCTGCGAGTGGAAGGACATGAACGCCGACGGCTACCTCGACCTGGTGGTTTCGGGAACCGCCCAGTTCTGGAACGAAAAGGACGGCCACCTCGAACTCGAGAAACCCATCAGCGCCGTCCTCCAGTACGATCCGGCCAAAAAGGGCTTCAGCGTGCTCAACAGCACCCCCGAAATCTTCACTTGGGAGAACCACGAAACCGTGACAGCTCGTCCCACTTCGGTCGAAACGACGCCTGCAAAATAACGCTTGCAGGAGGGGGCGGTGCATTGGTTAATCCGCGGCTTGCGTTAGTGAGATCCTGCTGGTCGCAGGCTCCCACCACGGTCAGTCCGGGCAACCGGACACTAACGGTGCCGCCGGCCCTCCAAAAGCGGGCGGCACGGGTCCTGCAAAGGACCCCGCACACAAGACCGCGCCATCAACAATCCAAACCATGTCACAACCCGTTAAATCAGAAGTTATTGCCCAATATAAGACTCACGAGAAGGACACCGGCTCCAGCGACGTCCAGATCGCGCTGCTCACGGCCCGGATCAATCATTTGACCGAGCACCTCCGCACGCATCGCAAGGATTTCCACAGCCGCCGCGGTCTTCTCCAGATGGCCAGCCGTCGTCGCAAGCTCCTTGATTACGTCAAGAGCGAGGACTTGGCCAAGTACAACGACCTGCTGCAGAAGCTCAACCTGCGCAAGTAACCCGTTTTCCCAAAAGGCGGCCCACCGACGGGCCGCCTTTTGTTTCCCCCGCGAAGCAGCACCTAAGGGACATTTCCGCTTACTCCTCTCTTTTCAATGTGGGTCGGGCTTTATGCCCGACCGTCGGGGATAAACCCCGACCTACGCGAAATGAGAGCCGTAATCCGAAATATCCCGGGAGCTGATTCAACGAGGGAACGAAACGGCAAGTCCGAACCCCGCGTTCATGGCTCCGGCAATCCGGCCGGCCGTGGCGCACCTCCGTTAGAAACCCGAATCCGAAAATGAATCAGAAACACAATGTCACCGTGCCCGGCTTGGGCATGACCTTCTCCACCGGCTCCATCGCCAATCTCGCGGGCGGCGCCGTCTTCGTCACCGTCGGCGAGACCAACGTCATGGTCACGGCCTGCGCCGCGCAGACCATGCGCCCCGGCCAGGACTTCTTCCCGCTGACCGTCGACTACCGCGACAAGTACGCCGCCGCCGGCCGCTTCCCGGGTGGTTACTTCAAGCGCGAGGGCCGTCCGTCCGAGCGCGAGATCCTCATCTCCCGCCTTTGCGACCGTCCTTGCCGCCCGCTCTTCCCGGAGGGCTTCCTCAATGAGGTGCAGATCATCGGCCAGCTCATGTCGGCCGACTTGGTCAACGACTCCGACATCGCGATGGTCAACGGCGCCAGCGCCGCCCTCGCCATCTCCGATATCCCGTGGAACGGGCCGATCGGCTGCGTGCGCGTCGCCCTCATCGACGACCAGTTCGTCGCCAACCCGACCATCGAGCAGATGTTCAGCTCGTCGCTCGACCTGATCTACGTCGGCAACGAGAAGGACATGCTGATGATCGAGGGTTCCGCCGACCAGCTGCCCGAGGACAAGTTCATCGAGGCGCTCGCGTTCGGCCACCAGGCCATCCAGCCGATCATCGCTTCCATTCGCGAGCTGCAGAAGCTCACCGCCAAGCCGAAGGCCACGTTCAAGCTCGTCGGCGCCACGCCGGAAGCCCGCGCCATCATCGAGCGCGTCGTCCCCGCCGAGCGCGTCTCCGCCGCCATCTTCGGCTACGAGAAGAACGTCCGCTCCGCCAACGTGAAGGCGCTCAAGGAGGAGGCCAAGGCCGCCCTCACCGCCGAGCTCGGCGCCGACAAGTTCACCGATGTCGACCTGAACGTCGTCTTCGAAGACCTCCAGTACAAGGCCTACCGCGCCACCGTGCTCGCCAAGGGCGTCCGCTCGGACCACCGCAGCGCCACGTCCCTCCGCCCGCTCAGCTCCCAGGTCGGCGTGCTCCCGCGCGTCCATGGCTCCGCCATGTTCCAACGCGGTGACACCCAGAACATCGCCCTCGTCACCCTCGGGCCGACGAAGGAAGCGCAGGATATGGACGGTCTCACCGGCGGTGCGACCTCCAAGTCGTTCATCCTCCACTACAACTTCCCGCCGTTCTCCGTCGGCGAGGCCGGCCGCTTCATCGGCCCCGGCCGCCGCGAAATCGGCCACGGTGCGCTCGCCGAGCGTTCGCTCGTGCCGATCCTCCCGCCGGAAGACGTCTTCCCGTACTCCATCCGCGTCGTCTCCGAGATCATGGCCTCCAACGGCTCGACCTCGATGGCCTCGATCTGCGGCGGCTGTCTCGCCCTCATGGACGCCGGCGTGCCGATCATCGCCCCCGTCGCCGGCATCTCCTGCGGTCTCATGACCGAGATGGACGCCAACGGCGGCATCACGAAGTGGGTCACCATCACCGACATTCTCGGTGAGGAAGATCACTTCGGCGACATGGACTTCAAGATCGCCGGCACGACCAAGGGCATCACGGGCTTCCAGCTCGACCTGAAGATCAACGGCCTGCCGTTCGAGATCGTCAAAGCCGCGGTGCACCAGTGCCGCGAGGCCCGCATCGAAATCCTCAAGAGCATGCTCGCCTCGCTGCCGGCTCCCCGCAAGGACCTCAGCAAGTACGCGCCGCGCATCCAGACGATCCAGATCGACCCGGAAAAGATCGGCCTGCTCATCGGGCCCGGTGGCAAGACCATCCGCCGCATCACCGAGACGACCGGTGCGCAGATCGACATCGCCGAGGACGACTCGGGCAAGGTGTTCATCTACTCGAACAATGCCGACGCGATGAACCGCGCCGTGCAGGAAATCGACGCCCTCTGCGGCGGCGGCGCCCAGATCGAGATCGGCAAGATCTACACCGGCCGCGTCACCGGCACCAAGGAGTTCGGCGCCTTCGTCGAGTGCATGCCGGGCAAGGAAGGCCTCGTCCACATCTCGGAGCTCGCGGACTTCCGCGTGCGCCGCACCGAGGACGTCGTCAAGGTGGGCGACTCCATCACCGTGAAGTGCGTCGGCATCGACGAGCGTTCCGGCAAGGTCCGCCTCAGCCGCAAGGCCGCGATGAAGGAACTCGAGGAGCAGAAGCAGGCCGCTGGTGGCGCCCCCGCCCCGGAAGCCGCTCCGGCCGCCGAGTCCGCTCCGGCCCAATAAGGTGGAACGCGCCGTCCCGGCGCGTTTTCCTCCCCTCTCCAAGCCGCGACGCAAGTCGCGGCTTTTCTTTTAGTTCTGTCGCCTGCCTCGCCGAAGCCTTGGCGAAGGCGGGCGGCTTTTTTATTGTCCGCCTATTTCGCCGGCGCGGGTTCCGGCGCTTTCGCCGCAGGCTCCGGCGTCTTGGCTGCAGGTTCCGGCGCTTTCGTCGCGGGCTCTGGCGTCTTCGTTTTCGCCGCGGGCTTCTTGGCCTCGCCGAGGAACTTCAAGTCCTTCATCTCCACCGACCCCTTGCTCTCCTCGCCGCGAACCAAACGGCCGCTGTCCTGCCCAAAATACTTCGAGGCACTCTTCAGCATCGCCGCCACGGTCGAGTCGAAGGAGTTCCCCGGTCCGCGCACGCTCACCCGGGTCTGCCAGAGCAGCTTCTTTTTCCCTTTCTTCGTCAGTTCGACGAAGTCATAGGCCGAGATCACGACATAGTAGCGCCCTTCCTCCACTTCCTCGATCAGGTCGTTGTAGCGGTTGCCGCCTCCCGCATACCGGCGGACATCATTCGAGTCGGCGAGTTCGTCCATGTAGCCGAGCACCCGGGCGTTTGCCTCGTTCAGTTTGTCCCGAACCCGATCGTCGGTCAGGGAACTCTCGATGCTGTTCGCCAGCGAACCCGCCGCGTTGGTGATGGCCGCTTCCTCGTTGGAGGCATACAGGATGCCTCGCCCGAATCCGTTGGCCGTGTTGGCGACGCGATCCTCGCCGGGATAGCTGGGGACCGCCCCCTCCCGCTCCAGCTTCGACTTCAAATCCTGCTTGGTTCGCTCAAAATTCTGGAGCTCCATTTGGGTCTGCGCGATGTTCGCATTCTTGCGATCCCAGTTGGGCACCAGGGTGGCGCCCCAGTTCAAAAGCAGGAGGAGCTTGGCCTGCTCCTTGGTCTGTGCGTAGCGGTAATTTTGCTTCGTCAGCAGCTTCATCGCGATTTCCGCCACTTCGGCATACGTGACGCGGTCGATGGTCAGGTCACTGGTCGTACCGGCAATGCGCCCGCCGTTGCTGAGCGCGTAGTACTCCGGCTTGAAACTGCCGTCCTTCGCCTTCTCCCGCTTGTAACCGTTGCCGATCTTGGCGTAGACCACGGTCGCCACGTTCTCCTCCGCCGCAAACGCATCGAACCCCATGGGGAGGCTCGAGAACAAACCAAGGAACAACACATGCTTCGCATTCATTGGGGTATGAATTTTTTTGGGGTGAATTCTTCGGGAACCGGGGTCAGGGGCCGTCGGCCGCAACGGATCCCAGCTGTTTGCCCGGAAGTGGGGGCCGCGTGATCGCGACCGCCCGCCAGAGCGGCGACAAGCGCACTAGGATCCAGGGCTCGCATCCGGTTCTCGTCCCATTTTTTTGGCCGGGAGTAAAATCCTGCGGGGATGTGTGCTGGCATGGCGTGCTGACCCTTTTATTTCTTTTCCGCCGGCTTTCCGGTCGCTCCGGATGCCGGAGCCTCGCCGAGGAATTTTGTGTCTCCCAACTGGACCGTGCCCCTGGATTCTTCGCCGCGGACGAGCTTGCCGCTGTCCTGGCCGAAATACTTCGAGGCACTCCTCAGCATCGCCGCCACCGTCGAGTCGAAGGAGTTCCCCGGTCCGCGTACGCTCACCCGGGTCTGCCAAAGCAGCTTCTTTTTCCCGTTCTTCGTCAGTTCGACGAAGTCGTAGGCCGAGATCACGACATAGTAGCGCCCTTCCTCCACTTCCTCGATCAGGTCGTTGTAGCGGTTGCCGCCTCCCGCATACCGGCGGACATCATTCGAGTCGGCGAGTTCGTCCATGTAGCCGAGCACCCGGGCGTTTGCCTCGTTCAGTCTGTCCCTGACCCGGTCGTCGGTCAGCGAACTCTCGATGCTGTTCGCCAACGAACCCCTTGCATTGCCGATGGCCGCCTCCTCATTCGAGGCAAACTGGAGGCTTCGCCCGAATCCGTTGGCCGTGTTGGCGACGCGATTCTCGCCGGTATAGCTTGGGGCCGACTGGGACCTATCCAGCATCGATTGTAAGTCGTCCTTGGTCCTCTGAAAATTCTCCGCCTCCTTTTGGGCGAGGGCAACGTTCGCATTCTTGCGATCCCAGTTGGGCACCAGGGTGCTGCCCCAGTTCAAAAGCAGGAGGAGCTTGGCCTGCTCCTTGGTTTGGGCGTAGCGGTAATTTTGCTTCGTCAGCAGCTTCATCGCGATTTCCGCCACTTCGGCATAGGTGACGCGGTCGATGGTCACGTCGCTGGTCGTGCCGGCAATGCGCCCGCCGTTGCTGAGCGCGTAGTATTCGGGTTTGAAGCTGCCGTCCTTGGCCTTCTCCCGCTTGTAACCGTTGCCGATCTTGGCGTAGACCACAGTCGTCACGGTCTGCTCCGCTCCCAACACTTCGAAACCCATGGGCAGGCTCGCGAACAAACCAAGAAACAACACCTGTCTCGCATTCATAGGGGAATGAACTGGAAGTGGAGGCTTCGGCCATGGGGGCCTGTACGGTTCCCACCGCCGGCCAGCGCCGCGATCGGCGCAGGAAGGGCCGGGGCTCGCATCCGGAATTCTTCCGACATTTTTGCCGGGGAGTAAAGTCCGGCGAAGACGCTTTCTGGCATGGCTCGCTGACCCTTTTATTTCTTCTCCGCCGGCTTGCCGGTCGCCTTGGGTGCCGGGGCTTCGCCGAGGAATTTGGTGTCGCCCAACTCGACCGTACCCTTGGATTCTTCGCCGCGGATGAGCTTGCCGCTGTCCTGGCCGAAATATTTCGACGCACTCCTGAGCATGGCCGCCACGCTGTCGTCGAAGCTGTTGCCGGGCGTCCGCACACTCACCCGCACCTGCCAGAGCAGCTTCCTCTTCTCGTGCTGCAGCAGCTCCGGAAAGTCGTAGGCCGAGATCACGATGTAGTAGCGGGACTCCTCCACGTCGGCGATCAGGTCAGTGAAGCGGTCGCCGCCCCCGGCCCACCGGCGGATGTCGTTCGAGTCGGTGAGGTCGTCCATGTAACCGAGCACGCGGGCGTTGTGTTCGTTGAACTGGTCCCGCGCCTGATTGTCCGCAAAAAGGCGCGCCATGGCCGTTTCGAAGCGATCAACCGCGGTCTGCGCGTCCACGCTGGCGTAGCCGCCTTTTTGAAAGGCATCGCCACTGCCGCCGATGGACCCCGCCGTGGATCGGTCCATGCCCGCGGCGAGCATGGCGTTCTGCAAATCGGCGAAGGCCGCCCCGGCCGTCGTCACGGCCAGATCCTTGTTGACCCGGTTGAAGCCGAGGGTCGAACCCCACTGCAACACCAGGAGCAACTTCGCCTGTTCCTTGCTCTTGGCATAGTGGTAGTTCTGCCCCGCGAGCAGGCGCATGGCGATTTCCGCCACCTCCGGATAGGTCACCCGATCCACGGTGAGATCGCGCGAGGTGCCGTAGATGCGCCCGCCGTTGCTCAGCGCGTAGTACTCGGGCTTGAAATGGCCGCCCCCGGCCGGCTCGCGTTTGTAGCCGTTGCCGACGCGGGCATACACGGCGGTGGCGACCGTTTCCCCCGCCAGCAGACTGCCCGTGGGAATACCCAGCAGCATCAGCCCCACGAACACGACAAACCGGCGGGCCTGGTTCATTTCTTGGTCGCGGGTTTGGCTTCGGCCGGCTCCTTCGCCTCGCCGAGGAACTTTGTATCTCCCAGCTCGACCGTGCCCTTGGACTCTTCGCCGCGGATGAGCTTGCCGCTGTTTTGGCCGAAATACTTCGACGCACCCTTGAGCATCGCCGCCACGCTGTCGTCGAACCGGTTGCCGGGCGTGCGCACGCTGACGCGTGTTGTCCAGAGCAGCTTCCGTTTGTCGTGCTTCACCAGGTCCTGGAAATCGTAGGCCGAGATGATGATGTAGTACCGCGACTCTTCGACATCGGCTATGAGATCGTCGAAGCGGGCGCCCGCCCCGACAAACCGCTGGATACCGTCGGCGTCGTTGATTTCGTCAAGATACCCGAGCAGGCGCGCGTTGGGCAGGTTGATGTCGTCCCGTGCCTTGTTCTCGGCGAGCATCCGGAATATTTCGCTTTCGAAAGCCGCCCCGGCCGCGCCGGCCACCGCGGCTTCTCCGCTACCCGCCGCCGGACCAGCGGCGGCCCAGTTCCTGCCGGTACCCGCCGAGATGATGTTCAAGGACTGCGCCGCCGACCGCAGGCGGTTATCGTAATTGTCCCGGTTGAATCCGATCGTCGACCCCCAATAGACAACGAGCAGCAACGAAGCCTGTTCCTTGGACTCGGCGTAGCGGTAGTTCTGCCCCGCCAGCAGGCGTATCGCGATGTCCGCCACTTCCGGGTACTTCACGCGATCGATCGTCGCATCGGTCGTCGTGCCGGCCACCCGGCCGCCGTTGCTGAGGGCGTAATACTCGGGTTTGAACGAACCATCGGGCAGACGGGTCCGCTTGTACCCGTTGCCCACCCGTGCGGAGACGGCGGTCGCGACCGTATTGTCAGCCGCCCAAACCGCCGGAAACAGGGCGCCGAACAGGCAGAGGGAAAGGCCGCAGGACAGGATACAGGGAAAACGCATGGGGGGCTGGGGATTGAACGCTCAACCGGCAATGTGGCCCCATCGCCGGCTGGCTGACAGCCTGTTGGTTCTCGTCCCGCATGCAACCGCTGGCCCGCCGCCCACCGGCACGGCGTCGCTCTCTCTTTAGACCGCAACTGACTGTCCCCTCGCCGGCCGGAACACCCCGCCACCGCCGGAATGTGACCCGCCCCGCCGCAATCGGCCTTGCGCTGGGCGCCCGGCAAAGAAACCTTTGGCTACTCA
>Ga0247757_10000397_pt1 | contig 36741 bp, 34 predicted proteins | sample UWRJL126311R4_FD_180929 | JGI IMG/M metagenome (GOLD analysis project Ga0247757, IMG submission 180929) | Plant litter microbial communities from Arlington Agricultural Research Station in Wisconsin, United States - UWRJ-L126-311R-4 | ecosystem: Environmental > Terrestrial > Plant litter >... | reverse complement strand
AGCGGAGCGCTCCGCCTCGATCGACGCCTGCGCGTTGGTCTTGACGCGGTCCGCGTCGGCGTTGGCCTGCTCGAGCAGCTCCGCGCGGATCTTCTTGGCGTCCTCGCGGGCCTGGTCGCGGATGCGCGCGGCCTCGGCGCGGGCCTCGGCGAGCTGCGCGTTGTACTTCTCGAGCGCCTCGGCCGCACCGGCCTGCGCCTCCTCGGCCTTCTTGAGGCCTCCCTCGATCGCCTCGCGACGCGCGTCGAGCGCGGCGTTCATGCGCGGCACGACCTTCCAGATCACGAAGATCAGGATGATCACGAAGGCGAGGGTGCCCCAGAACAGATCCGGGATGGTCGGGATGAGCAGGCTCGGCTCATCCGCGGTCCGGACGAATGCGTCACGCATTCGGACTCCTTCGGTCGGTGGGAACGGGAATTACTTGCCCGGCACCGGGAACGGGATGAACGCGACGGCGATCGCGATGAAGCAGAGCGCCTCGACGAGCGCGATGCCGAGGAACATCAGGCCCTGCAGGCGACCCTGCAGCTCGGGCTGACGCGCGACGGACTCGATCGTCTTGCCGATGACGATGCCGACGCCGATTCCGGAGCCGATGACGGCGAGACCGAAGGCGAGCGGAGCAAGCTGTCCGACAATCATGGATGGTTCCTTTCGAGGGTGGTGTAGCTGGTCGGGATCGACCGGAGAATCAGTGCTCTTCGGCCAGCGACATCTGGAGGTAGATGGCGGTCAGGATCGCGAAGACGTAGGCCTGCAGTGCGCCGACGAAGATCTCGAGGGCGACGAAGGCCATGCCGAAGGCGAAGCTGCCGATGCCGAGCAGCCCGAGGAAGTTGCCGGAGAAGAGCAGGGTGACGATGAAGAACTGCGTGGCCGAGAAGCAGAGCACGAGCAGCATGTGCCCGGCGACCATGTTCATCAGGAGTCGCAGGATGAGCGTGACCGGCCGGACGATGAACGTCGACAGGAACTCCAGGATCGCGAGGAACGGCAGCAGCGCGACCGGGACGCCCGGCAGGATGAGCGCGTTCTTGAAGTACTTGAAGCCGAACTTCTTGATGCCCGCGTAGATGAACGCGACGTACGCCACGACCGCCAGCACGAGCGGGAGGCCGACGTTGGCCGACGCCGCGATCTGCAGGCCGGGGATCGTCGCCGTGAGGTTCATGCCCAGGACGGTGAAGAAGATCCCCATGAGCAGGCCCATGAAGCGCTTGCCGTCCTTCTCGCCGAGCGTGTCGATGACGATGCTCTTGCGGACGAAGTTGAGGAGGAACTCGAACACGACCTGGCCGCGCGAGGGCACGACCTGCATGTTGCGCGAGCCGAGCCAGAGCATCAGGACGAGGACCACCACCACGAGGAGGCGGATCAGCATGATGCGGTTCAGCTCGAACGGCGTGCCCGCGAACAGGACCGCCTTCGGGAAGAACTCGTCGATGGACGGCCCGTGGAAGTCGGACGCGCCGGCGCTGAAGGCGAAGATCCCGGCGACGACGACGATCGCGAAGAGGACGACGAGGACGACGTTGCGCGCCACGCGGGCGGGGGAAAGAGAGTGAGCGTTCAGCACTGTCTCCGATATCGGGGCGCTCGAAGCGCGGCGATCGAGGGGAGGATTGGACCGAGCCTATCAGGCCGGGCGCGCCTCAGGCTCTTCCGTCGCGGCGGCCGTCGACGCTCTCGTCTCCCGGGAGGGTGACGTCGCTGACGTACGGGACACGGGACCGCGCGAACGCGAGCAGGTCGGCGACGAGCGAGCCGAGCACGGCGGCGATCGCGGCGAACGCGAAGACGCCGGACGACATCCACGGCTGCGTGCGCAGCAGGAGGACGACCACCAGGAACACGATGAGCTTCAGGATGAGCGCCGCGAGCACCGTGCCGAAGAACACCGGGCTCGTGCCGTCGCCGCCGGCGAGCCGGCCGCCCAGCAGCATGCTGAGGGCCGTGAGGGCGAGGAAGACGCCCGCCATGATCGCGCCGACGAGACCGCCGACGAGACCGGGGACGCCGGCGACCAGCAGGCCGATGAGGCCCGCGACCACGGCGACCGCGACCGCCCAGATCGCGCCGTAGCGCAGGGAGCGGGTGAGGATCGGGCTGACGCTCAGGGGGCGGGCGGCGGGCGGGTGCTCGGTGCTCATACGGACTCCTTGTCGAGCGGGTCGAATCGGGCGACGTCGACGGGCCCGGTCGCGGGGGCGGACTGCGCGGCCGCCTCGATCGCCTTGCGCCGGCTGAGGGGCGCGAGGGTGACGGTGCCGCACACGACGAGACCGACGAGCGTGACGGCGAGGGCGATCCACCAGGGGACGAACAGCAGCATGACGCAGCCGACGGCGAGCACCGCGGTCCATGCGTAGAAGATCAGCACGGCGTGCAGGTGCGAGTGCCCCATGTCGAGGAGCCGGTGGTGCAGATGCTGCCGGTCGGCGCTGAAGGGCGACTTGCCGGCCCGCAGGCGCCGCAGCACGGCGAGGCCGAAGTCGAGGAGCGGCACGACGAGCACGGCGACCGGCAGGATCACCGGCACGAACGTCGCGAGCAGGGTGCCCGGATCCGCGTTGTCGAAGTCCAAGTCGGACGAGCTCGTGAGCGAGATCGTCGACGCGGCCATGAGCATGCCGACGAGCAGCGCTCCCCCGTCGCCCATGAACATCTTCGCGGGGCGCTTCTCGCCCCAGCGGAAGTTGAGCGGCAGCAGGCCCACGCACGCGCCGATGAGGATCACCGCGATGAGCTCGGACAGGTTGAAGTAGTTGCTCTGCGCGGTCGGCTTGTAGGTGATGACGTAGGTGCAGATGAAGAACGCGCCGTTCGCGATGATCGCGACGCCGGCGACGAGGCCGTCGAGCCCGTCGATGAAGTTGATGGCGTTCATCACGAGCACGACGATGAACACCGTCAGGATCAGCGACATGTACGGCGACAGCAGCACGAGTGTGCCCGGGACGGGGATGTAGGCGATCGAGACGCCCTGCCACGCGAGCAGGCCGGCCGCGATGATCTGGGCGGCGAGCTTGGTGAGCCAGTCGAGGTCCCAGATGTCGTCGGCGACGCCGATCGCGACCATGATCGCGGCCGAGCCGAGGACCGCGACGACGCGGACGGGCTCCGAGAACACGATCTCGAGCGGCGGCAGGAGGCTCGCGACGACGAACGCGGCGAGCACCCCGAGGAACATGGCCGCGCCGCCGAGTCGCGGCGTCGGACGGGTGTGCACATCCCGTTCGCGGATCTTCGGGTACAGCCGGTAGCGCGTGCTGAGCTTGTACGTGACGAGCGACAGCACGAACGTCACCACCGCTGCGACCCCGCCGGCGGCGACGTAGAAGACTATGCGCACCGTTCGGCTCCCACGACCCGGATGATCTCCTCGTCGGGGATCACGCCGTGGCGCACGATGCGGAGCTTGCCGTCCGGGTGGTCGAGCGCGGTCGCGTCGACGATGGTGGACCCCGACCGCGCGTGCTCCGGGTCGTAGCCGACCGCGGACTCCCCCGCGTCGAGGTAGACGGCGATGGCGTCGCCGAGCTGGGCCTCCGCCTCCTGGGCGGTGGTGGCGGCCGGCTGGCCGGTCTTGTTGGCGCTCGAGACGGCGAGCGGGCCGGTCTCGGCGAGGAGCTCGAGGGCGACGCGCTCGCTCGGCATGCGCAGCGCGACCGTGCCACGGGTCTCGCCGAGGTCCCAGTCGAGGGTGGAGCGCGCGCGGAGGATGACGGTGAGGCCGCCCGGCCAGAACTCGTCGACGAGGGCGCGCACCGGCTCCGGAACGCTCTCGGCGAGCGCGTCGAGCGTCGGCAGGCCCGGCACGAGGACGGGCGGCGGCGCGGTGCGGTCGCGGCCCTTCGCGTCGAGCAGCCGCTGGACGGCGGCGGCGGAGAACGCGTCGGCGGCGACGCCGTAGACGGTGTCCGTGGGGACGACGACGAGCTCGCCGCGGGTCAGGGCGGCGCGGGCGAGACGCATGCCCTCGAGGAGCTGGGCCGCGTCGGCGGTGTCGAAGACGGACATCCCGTCGATTTTAGACTGGCCTTGCCATGGCCTCCCTCCTCTTCGTGTTCGACATGGACGACGTGCTGTACGACTACGACTGGCGCGTGCGGATGCGGCTCCTCGGCGAGCTGACCGGGCACGACCTGGCGGAGCTCCGCCGACGCTGGTGGCACCCCGAGGGCGAATGGCGCGCGGAGGCCGGCGGGCACGGCACCGCGGAGCAGTACCACGCGGCGTTCGAGGCCGCGATGGGCGTGCCGGTGCCGGTCGACGAGTGGGTGCGGATCCGGCGCGCGGCGATGACGCCCTGGCCCGCGTCGTTCGCTGCGGTGCGGCGCGCGGCCGAGCTCGGCGAGATCGCCCTGCTCACCAACAACGGACCGCTCGTCGAGGCGCACCTCGCGACCCTCGCGCCCGAGATCGCGCCGTTGTTCGGCGCGGAGCTGCACACCTCGAGCTTCTACGGGGCCCGCAAGCCCGATCCCGCGGTGTTCCGCGCCGTGCTCGCGGCGTACGGACGGGAGCCGGAGGACGTGTTCTTCGCCGACGACCTCGCGGAGAACGTGGCGGGCGCCGCCTCGGTCGGGATCACGGCGCACCGGTTCACGGGCGCGGGGTCGCTGGTCACGGCGATCGAGGCGTTCGCCGCGGAGCGCAGCCCGGCCTAGGTCCGCCGCGCCGCCTCCACCGGTCCGGAGAACCGCCGCGCGGATCGCGGCGCGGCGTCTCGGACCCCTCGATCAGCGCAGGGCCGTCGTGGTGCGGTCGCGGCCGAGCAGGTCGCGCGTCGTCGCCGCGGCGCGCCAGCCGTCGGCGGTCAGCAGGGCACGGATCTCCGCGCCCTGCAGCTCCCCGTGCTCCAGCACGAGGACGCCGCCCGGTCGCAGCAGCTCCTGCGCGCGCCGGGAGATCACCCGCACGACGTCCAGTCCGTCCGGACCGCCGTAGAGGGCCGCTGCGGGGTCGTGCAGCCGCACCTCGGGGTCGCGCGGGATCGCGTCGTCCGGGATGTATGGCGGATTCGAGACGACGACGTCGACCGTCCCGGTGAGGTCGGGCAGCGCGTCGGCGAGGTCGCCGAGCACGACGCGGGCGTTGGCGGCGCCCACGTGCTCCTTGTTGCGCTCGGCCCACGCGAACGCCTCGGGCGAGCGCTCGACCGCGACGACGCGTGCATGCGGCACCTCGAGCGCGAGCGCGAACGCGATCGCGCCGGAGCCGGTGCCGAGATCGACGGCGAGCGGCTCGGGGGCGGCGACGGCCTGCAGCGCGTCGATCGCGACCTGCGCGACCGACTCGGTCTCCGGGCGCGGCACGAACACGCCGGGACCGACGAGCAGGTCGAGCGAGCGGAAGGGGGCATGGCCGGTCAGGTGCTGCAGCGGCTCACGGGAGGCGCGGCGCGCGAGCAGTGCGGCGAGCTCCGCCCCCTGCTCCCCCGTCAGCTCGGCCCCCGCGATCGCGCGGGCCTGCACGGCACCGCGCGAGAGGCCGAGCAGGTGGCCGATCAGGAGTTCGGCATCGGCGTCGGGAGTCGGGATGCCGGCGGCGGTGAGAGTCCCGACCGCGTCACGCAGGGCGGCGCGAAGGTCAGGCACCCTGGTCGCCGAGCGCCGCGAGCCGCTCCTCCTCGTCCATGGCGATGAGGGACTGCACGACGGGCTCGAGCGCCCCGTTCATCACCTGGTCGAGGTTGTAGGCCTTGTAGCCGGAGCGGTCGTCGACGATCCGGTTCTCCGGGAAGTTGTAGGTGCGGATCCGCTCGGAGCGGTCCATGCCGCGGATCTGCGAGTGCCGCGCGTCGGCCTCGGCCGCCGCGATCTCCTCCTGCTGCCGCGCGAGCAGGCGGGCGCGCAGCACGCGCATGCCGGCCTCGCGGTTCTGGATCTGCGACTTCTCGTTCTGCATCGAGACCACGATCCCGGTCGGGATGTGCGTGATCCGCACCGCCGAGTCGGTCGTGTTGACCGACTGCCCGCCCGGACCCGACGAACGGAAGACGTCGATCCGCAGGTCGTTCGGGCCGATCTCGACCTCCTCCGGCTCGTCCACCTCGGGGAAGACGAGCACGCCCGCGGTCGAGGTCTGGATGCGCCCCTGCGACTCGGTGACCGGCACGCGCTGCACGCGGTGCACGCCGCCCTCGTACTTGAGGTGCGCCCACACGCCCTGCGCGGGATCGGACGACGAGCCCTTCACCGCGACCTGCACGTTGGAGTAGCCGCCGAGGTCGGTGGAGTCCTGCTCGAGGAGCTCGGTCTTCCACCCCTTGCCGTCCGCGTAGCGCAGGTACATGCGCAGCAGGTCGGCTGCGAAGAGCGCCGCCTCCTGACCGCCCGTGCCGCCCTTGATCTCCATGATCACGTCGCGGCCGTCGTCGGGATCGCGCGGGATCAGCAGGCGCCGCAGCTTCTCCTCGGACGCGGTCCGCTGCTCCTCGAGCGCGGGCACCTCCTCGGCGAACGCCGGGTCCTCCTTGGCGAGCTCGCGCGCCGCCTCGAGGTCGTCGCCCGACTGGTTCCAGGCGTGGTACGCGGCCGCGATCTGGCTCAGCTCGGCGTACCGGCGGTTGACGCGCTTCGCACGCCCGGCATCCGCGTGGATGGCCGGGTCGGCGAGCTGCTCCTGCAGCTGTTCGAGCTCGGCCAGCAGTCCCTGGACCGATTCGAACACCGCTTACTCCTTGGTGTTGTGCGCGACGCCGTTGGCGTGGTGCCCGTTGCCGTTCTGCGGGAGCGAGTTCTGGATCTGCACCAGGAACTCCGTGTTGGAGCTCGTCTCCTTGAGCTTGCCGAGCACGACCTCGAGCTGCTGCTGCAGCTCCAGACCGGCCAGCGCGCGGCGCAGGCGCCAGGTGATCTTGACCTCGTCGGCGCTGAGGAGCTCCTCCTCGCGGCGGGTGCTCGACGCGTAGATGTCGACCGCCGGGAAGATGCGCTTGTCGGCGAGCTGGCGCGAGAGGCGCAGCTCCGAGTTGCCGGTGCCCTTGAACTCCTCGAAGATCACCTCGTCCATCTTCGAGCCGGTCTCGACGAGCGCGGTCGCGAGGATGGTCAGCGAGCCGCCGCCCTCGATGTTGCGCGCGGCGCCGAAGAAGCGCTTCGGCGGGTAGAGCGCCGACGCGTCGACGCCGCCCGAGAGGATGCGGCCCGACGCCGGCGACGCGAGGTTGTAGGCGCGACCGAGGCGGGTGATGGAGTCGAGCAGCACGACGACGTCGTTGCCGAGCTCGACGAGGCGCTTGGCGCGCTCGATCGCGAGCTCCGCGACGGTCGTGTGGTCCTCGGCGGGGCGGTCGAAGGTCGAGGCGATGACCTCGCCCTTCACCGACCGCTGCATGTCGGTGACCTCCTCGGGGCGCTCGTCCACGAGCACGACCATGATGTGGACCTCGGGGTTGTTCACCGCGATGGCCTTGGCGATGGCCTGGAGGATGAGCGTCTTGCCGGCCTTCGGGGGCGCGACGATGAGGCCGCGCTGGCCCTTGCCGATCGGCGCGATGAGGTCGATGATCCGCGTCGAGAGCTTCTCGGGCGTGGTCTCGAGGCGCAGGCGCTCGTTCGGATAGATCGGGGTGAGCTTGCCGAACTCGACGCGCTCGCCGGCCTGCTCGACCGGGAGGCCGTTGACCGAGTCGATCTTCACGATCGCGTTGTACTTCTGGCGGCTCGAGCCCTGCTCGCCGTCGCGCGGCTGGCGGATGGCGCCGACCACGGCGTCGCCCTTGCGCAGGTTGTACTTCTTGACCTGGCCGAGCGAGACGTAGACGTCGCTCGGGCCGGGCAGGTAGCCGGTCGTGCGCACGAAGGCGTAGTTGTCGAGGACGTCGAGGATGCCGGCGACCGGGATCAGCACGTCGTCGTCGCTGATCTCGGGCTCGATCTCGTCGTTCTGGGCGCCGCGGCCGCGCTTGCGGTCGCGGTACCGGCCGCGGCCGCGGCCGTCGGCGTCGTCGGCGTTCTGGCCGCCCTGGGCGTTCTGGCCGCCCTGGGTGTTCTGGCCCTGACCGTCGGGCTTGCCCTGGCCGTCGGCCTTGCCGCCGTTCTGGCCCTGGCCGCCCTGGTTCTGCCCCTGGCCGCCGTTGCCGCCCTGGTTCTGGCCGTTCTGGCCGTCGCCCTTGTTCTGGCCGCCGCGGTTGCGGCTGCGACGACGGCCGCCGGAGCGACCCTCCTCGCCGTCGTCGTTGCCGGAGGTGACCTCGGGCAGCAGGCTGTCGAGATCGATCGGCAGCTCGGGCGCGGCGCCCTCGCTCGACGCGTCCGCCTCCGCGTCCTCGGCGGGTGCCTCGTCGACGGGGAGCTCGGCGTCGGCCACGGCGTCGGCGTTCGCGATGGCCGCGGCGCGGGCGGCGTCGCCCTCCGCTGCCAGCTCGGCTGCCGCGGCCGTGGAGGCGCTCGCGCGACGCGAGCGGCGGCGCGGGGCCGGCACGGTGTCGTCGGCGACGGTCGCCGACTCCTCGGCCGGGGTCTCGACGACGGGGGCGTCGGCGGGCGCCTCGGCCGGCTCGATCAGCGCGTCGGCCGGCGGCGCGGCGAGCGGCTGCGCCTCGGCGGCCTGGTCGGTGGTGTTGTCCTCGGTGCCTGCAAGAGCGTCCACGAGTTCTCCTTTTCGAAGCTGCTTGACGCCGACGATGCCGCGCTCGGCGGCGAGCGCCTGCAGCTCGGCCAGGCGCATGCGAGTCAGATCCGCACGGGTGTCGGTCACGACGGGAATGTCCTTTCAACCCGGGCGCAGAGTTCCAGCCCGGGGATCAGGCGCCCGCCGCTGACACGAAGGAACGTGCCGCAGATGGCGGGAGCCGGTGGGAAATGCGACTCGGAGCCGGACTCCGGGCTCAGGCCGCGGCGTCCGTCGAGTGCGGCACCACTGTAGCACCGCGGAAGTCGACGGCGAGCAGCATGGAGTCCCACGGCGTCTCGGCGTGTTGGCCGATGAGCTCGGACGCGCGGAGCCGCTGCGCCGGGTCGCTGCCGAGCACGAGGATCGACGGGCCGGCGCCCGACACGACCGCGGCGAGTCCCTGCTCCCGCAGCACGCGGATCAGCCGGTCGGTCTCGGGCATGGCTGCGGCGCGGTAGCTCTGGTGCAGCTTGTCCTCGGTGGCGGCGAGCAGGAGCTCCGGGCTCTGGATGAGCGCCGCGATGAGGAGCGCGGAGCGCGAGACGTTGAAGATCGCGTCCTCGTGCGGGACCGACGCGGGCTGGAGGCTGCGCGCGAGCGCGGTCGACATCGTCGAGACGGGCACCGCGACGAGCGGCGAGACGCCGCGGTGCACCATGAGGCGCTTGTGCTGCGGGCCGTCGGGGGTCATCCACGCGATCGTGAGGCTGCCGAAGAGGGCGGGCGCGACGTTGTCGGGATGCCCCTCCAGCTCGGTCGCGAGCGCGAGCGCCCGACTCGCGTCGATCTCCACGATCCCGTCGAGCAGCCCCTTGGCCGCCATGATGCCGGCGACGATCGCAGCGCCGGACGAGCCCATCCCGCGCCCGTGCGGGATCGCGTCGCGCGCCGTGAGCCGCAGCCCCGGCAGCTCGACGCCGGCCCACGCGAACGCGTGCGCGATCGAGCGGACGACGAGGTTCGAGTCGTCGGTCGGCACATCGTCCGCGCCGATGCCCGAGGTCGCGATCTCGAGGCCGGGCGCGCGCAGCGCCTCGACGTCGAGCTCGTTGTAGAGCGAGAGGGCGAGGCCGAGGGTGTCGAAGCCGGGGCCGAGGTTCGCCGTGGTCGCCGGGACCTTGACGTGGACCGCGCGCCCCACCGGGACGCCACCGGCGGCGCCGCTCGCAGCGGGCGCTGGGGTCACGCGGGCACCGCGAGCCCGAGCACGTCGGCGACGGCGGAGGTCTCCGCGTCGACGACGGTGGGCTGCACCTGCGCGCCGTCCGCGGTCTGGAGGGCCCACTGCGGGTCCTTGAGGCCGTGGCCGGTGACCGTGAGCACGCACGTCGATCCGGCGGGGATGACGCCCGCCTCCGCGCGCTCGAGCAGTCCGGCCACGCTGATGGCCGACGCCGGCTCGACGAAGACGCCGACCTCCGACGAGAGGATGCGGTGCGCCTCGAGGATCTTCGTGTCGCTGATCGCGCCGAACCAGCCGTCGGTCTCGTCGCGGGCCTCGAGCGCCAGGTGCCACGATGCGGGGTTGCCGATGCGGATCGCGCTCGCGATGGTGTCCGGGTCCTTGACGACCTCGCCGCGGATGATCGGCGCGGAGCCCTCGGCCTGGAAGCCGAACATGCGCGGCATGCGCGTGCTCGCGCCGGCGGCCGCGTCCTCGCGGTAGCCGCGCGTGTACGCCGTGTAGTTGCCGGCGTTGCCGACCGGGATGAAGTGGAAGTCCGGCGCGTCGCCCAGCACCTCGACGACCTCGAACGCGGCCGTCTTCTGGCCCTCGATGCGGTCGTTGTTGACCGAGTTGACGAGGTGCACGGGGTAGCCCTCGGCGAGTTCGCGCGCGATCTCGAGCGCGTCGTCGAAGGTGCCGCGGATCTGGATGAGCTCCGCGCCGTGCGCGATCGCCTGCGCGAGCTTGCCCATCGCGATCCTGCCCTCGGGCACGAGCACGGCGGCCGTGATGCCCGCGTGCGTCGCGTAGGCCGCGGCGGAGGCGGAGGTGTTGCCGGTGGAGGCGCAGATGATGGCCTTCGCGCCGTGCTCGACGGCCTTGGAGACGGCCATCGTCATGCCGCGGTCCTTGAAGGAGCCCGTCGGGTTCATCCCCTCGAACTTGACCCAGACCTTCGCGCCGGTCCGGCGCTCGAGCGCGGGAGCCGGGATGAGCGGCGTGCCGCCCTCGCCGAGCGTCACGATCGGCGTCGCCTCGGTGACGTCGAGCCGGTCGGCGAACTCGCGGAGGACTCCGCGCCACTGATGCGCCATGCGTTACAGACCCTCTACTCGGAGCACGCTGGTCACCTCGGCGACGACGTCGCTGGCCTCGAGGGCCGCGACGGTCGACGCGAGCGCCGCCTCGGTCGCTCGGTGCGTGCCGATCACCAGGGTAGCGGTGGCGGCGTGCTCTCCTTCCGGCACGGACTGCTGCACCGCCTCGACCGAGACGCCGTGGTCGCTGAACAGCGTCGCGATCGTCGCGAGCACGCCGGGACGGTCGGCCACCTGCAGGGTGATCTGGTAGCGGGTGACGACGCTCGTGATCGGCAGGACCGGCACCTCGCTCTGGGTCGGCTCCGTGATCCCCGGGCCGCCGATGACGTGCCGGCGGGCTGCGGAGACGAGGTCGCCGAGGACCGCCGAGGCAGTCTGCACGCCGCCGGCGCCCGCGCCGTAGAACATGAGCGGGCCGGCCGCCTCCGCCTCGACGAACACGGCGTTGTTGACGCCGCGGACCGCCGCGAGCGGGTGCGTCACGGGGATGAGGGCCGGGTGCACGCGCGCCGCGACGCCCTCGGCGCCGGACTCGGGATCCGTCAGCCGCTCGCACACCGCGAGCAGCTTGACGACGTAGCCGGCCGCCTTCGCGCCCTCGACCTGCGCGTGCGTGATGCGCTCGATGCCCTCGCGATGGACCGCGTCGAGCGGGACGGTCGTGTGGAACGCGAGGCTCGCGAGGATCGCGGCCTTGTGCGCCGCGTCGTAGCCGCCGATGTCGGCGGTGGGGTCGGCCTCGGCGTAGCCCAGGTCGGTCGCGGCGGCGAGCGCCTCCTCGAGCGAGTCGCCCTCGGCGTCCATGCGGTCGAGGATGTAGTTCGTCGTGCCGTTGACGATGCCCAGGATGCGGTGCACCCGGTCGCCCGCGAGGCTGTCGCGCAACGGTCGGATGATCGGGATCGCGCCGCCCACCGCCGCCTCGTAGTACAGCTGCGCGCCGACCTGCTCCGCGATCTCGAAGAGCTCGGGTCCGTGGGTCGCGAGCAGCGCCTTGTTGGCGGTGATGACGTCGGCACCGGAGTTGAGCGCGAGCGCCAGGTACTCACGGGCCGGCTCGAGGCCGCCGATCAGCTCGATGACGATGTCGGCGCCGAGGATCAGCGCCCGCGCGTCGGTCGTGAGCAGCTCGCGCGGGAGGTCGGCGGTCCGCTCCGCGTCGAGGTCGCGCACGGCGATCCCGACGAGTTCGAGGCCCGCGCCGACGCGGTCGGACAGCTCCTGGCGGTTCTCGAGCAGGAGGCGCGCGACCTGGGCGCCGACCGAGCCGGCCCCGAGGATCGCGATCCGGAGGTCGCGGTACTCGATCATGCGCGGGCTCCGAGATCTCTCGACAACAGGTCGTCCTCCGTCTCGCGCCGAACGATCGCTCGCGCGGCGCCGTCCTTCACGGCCACGACCGCGGGGCGGCCGAGGTAGTTGTAGTTGCTCGCGAGCGACCAGCAGTAGGCGCCGGTCGCGGGGACGGCGAGCAGGTCGCCGGGGCGCACGTCGCCCGGCAGGTAGTCGGCGCGCACGACGATGTCGCCCGACTCGCAGTGCTTGCCGGCCACGCGCACGAGCACCGCGTCGGCGTCCGAGGAGCGGTTGACCATCCGCACGGCGTAGTCGGCCGCGTAGAGCGCGGGCCGCACGTTGTCGCTCATGCCGCCGTCGACGCTGACGTAGCGGCGCACGGCGGAGCCGCCGTTGTCGCCCGTGACCAGCACGTCCTTGATCGTGCCGACCTCGTAGAGCGTCACGGTCGACGGGCCGATGATGACGCGGCCGGGCTCGATCGCGACCTTCGGCACCGGGATGCCGAGCCGCTCGCACTCCCCCGTCACGACGCGCGCGAGCTCGTCGGCGATCGTCGCCATCGGGACGACCTCGTCGGCGCTCGTGTACGCGATCCCGAAGCCGCCGCCGAGGTTGAGCTCGGGCACGTCGCCGCCCGCGCGGAGCGCCGCGTGCAGCTCGAGGAGCCGGCGCGCGGCCTCGCCGAAGCCCGCCGACTCGAAGATCTGCGAGCCGATGTGCGAGTGCAGGCCGAGGAAGCGCAGCTCGGGGTGGTCGCGGATCCCGGCGACGACCTCGACGGCGTCCGAGATCGGGATGCCGAACTTCTGATCCTCGCGCGCCGTCGCCAGGTACTCGTGCGTGCTCGCGTGCACGCCGGAGTTGATGCGCAGGCGCACGTTCTGCACGATCCCGTGGCGGCGGGCCGCCTCGGCGACACGTTCGACCTCGACCACGCTGTCCAGGACGATCGCGCCCACCCCGGCACCGACCGCTCGGTCGATCTCGGGGAGGCTCTTGTTGTTGCCGTGCAGGCCGAGGCGGGAGGGGTCGACCCCCGCCGCGAGCGCGACGGCCAGCTCGCCGCCGGAGGCGACGTCGATGTTGAGGCCCGCGTCGGCCATCCAGCGCGCGACCTCGATGCTGAGGAACGCCTTGCCCGCGTAGTAGACGGAGCTGCCGCCCGGGAAGGCCGCCGCGAACGCGTCGCGGATCTCGGCCGCGCGACCGAGCGCGTCGGCCTCGTCGAGCACGTAGAGCGGGGTGCCGAACTCGCGGGCGAGGTCTCCGACCGGGACGCCGGCCAGCGTCACCACGCCGTCGTCATCGCGTCGTGCGCCGCGCGGCCACACCCGCGCGTCGAGCGCATTCGCGTCCTCCGGATGGCTGAGCCAGCCGGGCGCGAGCGGGTTCGCGGACACGTGACCTCACAAGGGCGACAGGACGGAGTGAGGCGAGCGGGCCCGGATTGGCCCCTGAGACCGGAAGTCAGCTTACCGACGGATGAACGGGGGCTTGACCGCCCCGACTCATCGCGCCAGCCGCGACGTCGCCGGGTGGAACGCCTCCAGGTGGTCGGCCGCCTCCGCGATGTCGTCGGTCACCAGGATCCGGTGCGCACGCTCGCGGGCCACGGCCGGCTCCGCCGTCGCGAACAGCGCCTCGATGAGCGGGGCGACCGGGAGCACGCGCGTCCAGTAGTCGCGGCCGAGGAAGATCATCGGGCTGAAGTCGCCCGCGGTCGGCGCGTAGAAGTTCTGCTCCGCGTCCTGGAAGACCTCCTGCAGCGTGCCGGCGCTGCCCGCGGTGAAGACGATGCCCTGCTTCGCGATCGTGAGCAGGCCGTCCTCGCGGATGGAGTTCTGGAACAGCTTCGCGATGTGCGTCGCGAACGGGGTCGTGGGCTCGTGGCCGTAGTGCCAGGTCGGGATCGAGAGCGACCGGACCGGCGACGCGATCGTGCGGCTCATGGTCCAGGCGGGCGCCATCCAGTCGTGGGCCTCGCGGACCAGCCGCTCGTGCGGGGTGCCGTCCTCGGCGACGATCCCCTGGATCCGGGGCATGGTCGGCATCGCCGACAGGGTCGAGATCGCGGACGAGAGCTCCGCGTCCGGATGTCCGGACAGCGCGGCGCCCAGGTGGGCCGCCTCCATGGCGCCCGGTCCGCCGCCGGTCAGCACGAGCATCCCGCGACGCGCGAGGTCGCGGCCGAGCTCGGCGACCGCACGGTAGTCGTCGGAGGTGCGCGGGAGCTGGTGGCCGCCCATGATGCCGACCACGCGCTCCCCCGCGATGAGCCGACCCACGTCGAGCGTGAGCGACGAGTCGTGCAGCGCCCGCATCATCGCGGGGTAGGGCTCCGTGGGCGTCGAGCGTCCGGTCGCGACGAACCAGCGGTACGCCGCGAAGTCCATGGTGTCGGCATAGCTGCCCGGCACCGCCGGATCGAAGCCCGCGAAGAGCTCCTCGGGCGCGTACACCGTGTTGCGGATCGGCGTGAACGGCAGCTCGGACCAGCCGGGGTCGGCCGGCCCGCGGGCCGCGCTCACCCGCAGGTGCCCTTGGTGCCGAGGTCCGAGAGGACGGCGCCGCTGCCCGTGGCCGTCGCGACGAGCGTCCTCCCCGTCACCTTCACGGAGGTGACCTTCACCGCGGCGGGCAGGTGGTCGGCGATGCACACGGTCTGCTGCTGGGACAGCGTCTGCGCGAACTGCCGCGTCACCGGGCTGGCGGCGAGCTGGTCCACGGTGATCGTCTGCCCGGCGGCCTGCACCGAGGTGGGGGTGAACGCGAGCTTGCCGTCCACGGCCCCGGGCGTGAGCGCGACGCCGAGCGGCACGGGCACGCCGAGCACCGTCACGTCGCCGCTCGCCACCACGTTCGGCGCCTGCAGGGCGAGCGACTGGACGTACCCGCCGCCGAAGGCCTTCGCGAGCTGATCGAGGTGCTGCTGATCGATCGTGAGCCGGATGCTCATCGCGCCCACCGGCTGGGACTGGTCCAGCGGCACCTGCTCGACGTGCACGATCGCGTCACCCGTGATCGGGCCGAGCGTGAGATCCGGCGCGGTCACGTCCACCGTGTCGACCTTGCCGTCGAGCAGCTGGATCGGCAGGGGCGTCGACGCGAAGCTCACCTCGAGGTCGCCCGGCGACACGCCCAACGCGCTCGCCATCTTCTGCGCGACGGCCTCCCGCGCGATCGGGCGGGCGATCGCGTCGCCCGCGTAGATCACGCTGAGGACGAGCGCGACGAGCAGCGCGAGCACCACCCACGGCCACACCCGGTGGCGCCTGCGCGGAACCCGGACGGCGTCGTACTCGGTCATGAGCCGAAGTTACATGCGCTCCGGTGCGGAGACGCCGAGAAGTCCCAGGCCGTTGCGGAGCACCTGCCCCGTCGCGTCGTTGAGGCGCAGTCGGGTGCGGTGCACGGCCTCCACCGGGGCGTCGCCGAGCGGGATCACGCGGCACGCGTCGTACCAGCGGTGGTAGTGCCCGGCGAGCTCCTCGAGGAAGCGCGCGACGCGGTGGGGCTCGCGCAGCTCCGCCGCCTGGCGCACGATGCGCGGGTAGTCCGCGAGCGCGCCGAGGAGCACCGACTCGGTCGGGTGGGTCAGCGTCGCGGCGTCGAACTCCGCGGTGTCGACGCCCGACTGCGCCGCGTTGCGCGCGACGGCCTGCGTGCGCGCGTGCGCGTACTGCACGTAGAAGACCGGGTTGTCATTGGTGCGCGAGGTCCACTGGCCGAGGTCGATGTCGATCTGGGAGTCGATGGAGCTGCGCACGAGCGCGTACCGCGAGGCGTCGACGCCGATGGCGCCCACGAGGTCCTCCATCGTGACGACCGTGCCGGCGCGCTTCGACATGCGCAGCGCCTCGCCGTCGCGCACGAGGTTGACGAGCTGGCCGATGAGGATCTCGAGGTTCACGTACGGCACGTCGCCGAACGCGGCGGTCATCGCCATGAGGCGCTGCACGTAGCCGTGGTGGTCGGCGCCGAGCATGATGAGGTTGCGCTCGAAGCCGCGCTCGCGCTTGTTGAGGTAGTAGGCCAGGTCGCCCGAGAGATACGCACCTTCGCCGCTCGAACGGACGATCACACGGTCGCGATCATCGCCGAAGTCGGTGGAGCGAAGCCACGTCGCGCCGTCGGCCTCGTAGACGTGGCCGAGCTCTCGGAGTCGGTCGATCGCGTGTTGAACGGCGCCCGACTCGTGCAGCGTGTCCTCGTGGAAGTACACGTCGAAGTCGACGCCGAAGTCGTGCAGCGACGCCTTGATCTCGCCGAACATGCGCTCGACGCCCAGCTCGCGGAAGGTCTCCTGCAGCTGCTCGCGGGGCAGCGCGCTGAGATCGCCCGGGTACTCGGCCTCGACCGCCGCGGCGATCTCGAGGATGTAGCCGCCGCCGTAGCCGTCCTCGGGTGCAGGCTCGCCGAGGTGCGCGGCGAGGAGGCTGCGTGCGAAGCGGTCGATCTGCGATCCGTGGTCGTTGAAGTAGTACTCCCGCGTGACGAGCCCGCCCTGCGCCTGGAAGACGCGCGCGAGGCTGTCGCCGACCGCGGCCCAGCGGGTGCCGCCGAGGTGGATCGGGCCGGTCGGGTTCGCGGAGACGAACTCGAGGTTCATGGTGACGCCCGCGTAGAGGTCGCCGCGGCCGTAGGCCTCGCCCTCATCGACGATGCGGCGCGCGAGCTCGCCCGCGGCGGCGGCGTCGAGGCGGATGTTGACGAAGCCGGGGCCGGCGACGTCGGCCGCCGCGATCCCGTCCTCCTGCACGAGCAGCTCCGCGACCTCGGTCGCGAACTCGCGCGGCACGCGCCCGAGGCCCTTGCCGAGCTTGAGCGCGAAGCTCGAGGCCCAGTCGCCGTGCGCGGCGTCGCGCGGGCGCTCGAGGGTCACGGCGGACTCCGAGATCTCGACGGTCGCGCCCTCGGATCCCGAGCCGGCGACCTGGCGGACGACGCGCAGCAGCAGCGCCTGGAGTTCGGCCGGATTCACGACGCACCAGCCTAGCCGGGCGGGTGACGGCGGGCTGTCGGGGATGATCGGACCATGCCGGTCCGCCTCCGCATCGTCCTGCCCGCCGCCGTCGTGGCGCTCGCCTTCGCGCTCGCGGGCTGCACGCCGTCGCCGTCGCCGAGCGGGAGTGCCACGGCGAGGAACACGCCCTCGGCGCCGCCCGCCCGCGAGCCGTCCACCACGGCGATCCCGACCCCGACCGCGTCGGTCGTGGGCACGCCGGTGGGCAAGTCCTGCGTGCAGCTCATCTCGAACGACGACATCTACGCGTACAACCCGAACTTCGTGCCGCTGACGTCGTACACCCCCGCGGCGGGATCGTCGGGCGCCCAGGCGACCGCGTACAAGGGCGTCGCCTGCCGGTGGCAGAACGAGACCAGCAACGACGTCATCGACCTCTCCGTCGCGAAGCTCGACGCGGCGACGATCGAGTCGCTCAAGAACCAGGCCGTGGCGAAGAGCACCCTGGTGCCGACCTACCAGGGCGCCGACGAGGGCTACTTCAGCGCCGCGAACGGGACGGGGACGGCGATCGTCTTCGCCAGATCCTCGTGGATCGTGCTGACCTCGCAGCAGTTCGCCGAACCCGGCGATGCGGAGCAACTCGTGGACGGCGTGATCGCCGCGCTGTCGTAGCGGGTAGGCTGGTCGTCTCGCGTCTGTAGCTCAGTGGATAGAGCACTGCCCTCCGGAGGCAGGTGTCGGAGGTTCGAATCCTCTCAGACGCACTTGACCCGGATCGTCGTCGCGCCCGATTCCCTCAAGGGATCGCTGGATGCCGCGCCCGCCGCCGACGCCATCGCGCGCGGCTGGCGCTCGGTCCGACCGGACGACGAGCTCGTCCTGCTCCCCCAGGCCGACGGCGGCGAGGGCACGCTCGACGCGATCGCGTCGGCGGTCCCCGGCGCGCGCGTGGAGGATGCCGGGCCGGTCACCGGTCCCGATGGACGGACCGTGGAGGGCCACTGGCTCCTGCTGCCGGACGGCACGGCCGTCGTCGAGCTCGCGCAGCCCTCCGGTCTCCCGCTCATGGCTGCGCCCGACGCGCGCGGCGCGACCACCCGCGGTCTCGGCGAGGTCATCGCCCGGGCACTCGACGGCGGCGCGCACCGGCTCGTGATCGGGCTCGGCGGATCGGCGTCGACCGATGGCGGCGCGGGGGCCCTCACCGCGCTCGGGCTGCGGCTCCTCGATGCGGACGGCGCGGATCTGGCGGCCGGCGGCGGGGCGCTCGTCGGCCTCGCGCGGGTCGACGCCACGGCCCTGCGACCTGCCCCGGCGGGCGGCGTCCGGCTCCTGAGCGACGTGACGGCGCCGCTCCTCGGTCCCACCGGAGCAGCGGCCGTGTTCGGTCCGCAGAAGGGTGCGGACGCGGACGACGTGGCGGTGCTCGACGCGGCCCTCGCGCGCTTCGCCGCGCTGCTCGGCGGCGACCCGGGGGCGCCCGGGGCCGGTGCCGCCGGCGGCACGGGGTACGGCTTCGCGGCCGCGTGGGGCGCGACGCTCGAACCCGGCTCGACCGCGATCGCCGAGCTGACCGGCCTGACCGCGGCGATCGCCGGAGCCGACGTGCTGCTCACCGGCGAGGGCCGCTTCGATGCGACCTCGCGCACCGGGAAGGTCGTCGGCAACGCGCTCGCGCTCGTCGAGGGCACGACCGTGCGTGCCGGCGTGATCGCCGGGCGGGTCGATGCCGATCCCGGATGCTGGAGCGCGGCCCTCGTGGATCTCGCGGGCTCGGTCGACGACGCGATCCGCGATCCGGCCCGCTGGCTCGAGGCCGCCGGCGCGGCCGCGGCCCGCGCGCTCAGCTGATCGCGCGCGAGTGCGACTCCAGGAACTCGTACAGCTCACGGTCGTCGACGCCGGGGAAGGTGCCCGACGGCAGCGGCGAGAAGATGTGGGCGTGCACCTTGGCGCTCGTCCAGGCCTTGCCCGCCCAGTGCTCCGCGAGGTCCGACGGCGGACGACGGCAGCACGACGGGTCGGGGCACCGTGACTGCTCGCGCGTCGTCGTCTCGCGACCGCGGAACCACTTCGACTCCGTGAACGGCACCCCGAGCGTGATCGAGAACTCGTCGCTCGCGCTCGTGCCGATCTGGGTCGACTCGAAGAAGGTGCCCTCGGGCGTATCCGTGTACTGGTAGTACTCCGTGGTCCGGTTGGTGCGGTCGAAGGCCTTGCGCGCGGACCACATCCGGCACACCGTCTCGCCCTCGGTCGAGCCCGTGACGTCGACCGGCAGCCGGAGGCCGTCGTTCTCGTACGCCTTCGACACCGCGCCGTCGTCGCGCACCCGGAGGAAGTGCCACGTCATGTCGAGGTACGGCGTCGCGAGGTTCGCGAACCGCAGCGCCGCGGACTCGTGCGTCGTGCCGAACGCGTCGCGGAAGTCCTCGACCGCGATGTTGCGATCGGCCTTCGCCTGCCGCAGGAACTCGACCGACTGCGTGCGGGGCATGAGGCACGCGGCCGCGAAGTAGTTGATCTCCAGCCGCTGCTTGAGGAACTCCGCGTAACTGGTCGGCGCCTCGTGCGCCATGAGGCGGTGGGCGATCGCCTGCAGCGCCATGGAGCGGAGCCCGTGGCCGCCCGGCACCGAGGCCGGCGGCAGGTAGATCCGCCCGTTCTCGATGTCGGTGACCGACCGCGTCGAGTGCGGCAGGTCGCCCACGTGCACGAGCTCGAAGCCGAGCCGCTCCGCCATCTGGCGCACGGCGCGGTGCTGGAGGGCGCCCGTCGTGTGCCCGACGAGGCGCAGCTGCTCCTCGGCGAGCTCCTCGATCTCCGGGAGGTGGTTGTCGCGCGCGCGCATCCAGGCCCGGATGTCGGTGTTGGCCCGCCGCGCCTCCTCCGGCGTCGCGATCGCCTCGCGCGACCGCCGCGCGAGCTCGCGGTGGAGTCCGACGATGGCCTTGAGCGTGTCGTCGCCCATGCTGCGCCCGGCCCGCAGGGAGGGCAGCCCGAGACCCGCGTACACCGGACTCGCCTGCGCCCGATCGAGCTCGATCTCGAGCGCCGCGCGCTCGGTCGGCGGCGTCGGGTCGAGCAGGGCGGCGACGGGAACGTCGACGGCCTCCGCGATCGCGCCGAGGAGCGACAGACGCGGCTCGCGCTTGCCGTTCTCCATGAGGGAGAGCTGACTCGCGGCGACGCCCGCCTTCTCGCCCAGCTGGTCGAGCGTGAGGCCGGCCGCGGTGCGGAAGTGGCGGATGCGCTGTCCGAGCGTCGCAAGATCGTTCACGTTGCCACTATACGAAAAGAACAGGGGATCTTTCACCCCGAAATCTGCAATTGCCCCGCTGATCGTGCCGCATCGTGGAAGACATCACTGATCTTGCCAGGCGAACCGCCACCGTCGCCGGAAGGAGTTGACATGACCCTGCTCGACGACCACCGCGCCGCGAACGCCTCCGACGACGCCGGCGCGACGCCGCTCTCCGGACCGATCCCGGTGATCCCGCCCGTCGACGCTCCCGCGGGCACCGACCCCAGCGTCGTCGCCTGGGTCTCGCGCATGGCTGCGCAGCTGACGCCGGAGCGCGTCGTGTGGGTCGACGGCTCGCGCGCCGAGCAGGACCGCCTCATCAAGGGGATGGTCGAGCGCGGCACGCTCATCCAGGTCAACCCCGAGCACCGGCCCTACAGCTTCGTCGCGCGCAGCCACCCCGACGACGTCGCGCGCGTCGAGTCGCGCACCTTCATCTGCTCCGCGGACGAGGCGGATGCCGGCCCCACCAACAACTGGGTCGCGCCCGACGAGATGCGCGCCACCCTCGAGCCGCTCTTCACGGGCGCCATGCGCGGTCGCACCATGTACGTCATGGCCTACTCGATGGGCCCGATCGGCAGCCGGCTGTCGCGCATCGGCGTGCAGGTCACCGACTCCCCCTACGTCGTCGTCTCGACGGGGATCATGACGCGGATGGGCTCGGCGGCCCTCTCGCAGATCGGCCCCGACACGGAGTGGGTGCCCGCGGTCCACTCGGTCGGTGCACCGCTGGCCGACGGCGTCGCCGACGTCGCATGGCCCTGCAACGACGTGAAGTACATCTCGCACTTCCCCGAGACCCGGGAGATCTGGTCGTTCGGCTCCGCGTACGGCGGCAACGCGCTCCTCGCGAAGAAGGCGTTCGCGCTGCGCATCGCGAGCGTCATGGCGCACGACGAGGGATGGCTGGCCGAGCACATGCTCGTCATCAAGGTCACCAACCCGGCCGGGAAGGTGTTCCACGTCGCGGCCGCGTTCCCGAGCGCGTGCGGCAAGACCAACTTCGCGATGCTGCAGCCGACGATCCCCGGCTGGACGATCGAGACGGTGGGCGACGACATCGCCTGGCTCGCGATCGGGCCGGATGGGAGGCTCCGCGCGATCAACCCCGAGGCCGGCTTCTTCGGCGTCGCGCCCGGCACCGGCGCGAGCACGAACCAGACCGCGGTCGACACGCTCTGGGGCAACACGATCTTCACCAACGTCGCGGTGCGCGACGACGGCGACGTGTGGTGGGAGGGCCTGACCGATCACGCCCCCGACCACCTCGTCGACTGGACCGGCGAGCACTGGACCCCGGGGTCCGGCCGTCCCGCCGCGCACCCGAACTCCCGCTTCACCGTGAGCGCCGCCCAGTCGCCGTCCATCTCGGACGACTGGGACGACCCGCGGGGCGTCGTCATCGACGCGATCATCTTCGGCGGTCGCCGTGCGACCAACGTGCCTCTGGTGGCGGAGGCACGGGATTGGGAGCATGGCGTCTTCATGGGCGCCACGATCTCGTCCGAGAGGACGGCGGCCGCCGAGGGCACCGTCGGGGAGCTGCGCCGCGATCCGTTCGCGATGCTCCCCTTCTGCGGCTACAACATGGCCGACTACTGGGCGCACTGGCTCGACATGGGCACGAAGCTGCGCGCGACCGGCAACGTGCCGCGGATCTTCCAGGTGAACTGGTTCCGCAAGGACGCCGACGGCGACTTCCTGTGGCCGGGCTTCGGCGACAACGCGCGCGTGCTCGCCTGGATCCTGGACCGGGTCGAGGGCCGGGCCGCCGCGACCGCGAGCCCGGTGGGCTGGATCCCGGCGGAGGGCGCGCTCGACCTCGAGGGCTCCGGCGTGACCGACGACCAGCTCGCGCAGCTGTTCGCGATCGACCCGGAGGCGGGCCTCGCCGAGACCGACGACGCCGCGCGCTTCTTCGCCGAGTTCGGCGACCGCGTGCCGGCAGCCGTGCTCGGTCAGCTCGAGGAGCTGCGCGAGCGCCTCCAGGCCCGGTGCGGCTAGCCCGCGGGCCTGGCCCCCGTTCGGGAGCGATGGCTAGGATCGCGCCATGCGCGCCCGCGCCATCGCCTCGGCCCTCTTCGCAGCGGCCGTCCTGCTGCTGATCGGCGCGCCGGCCGCGCACGCGACGGATCCCGTGGACCTCGGCGGGGCGTACGTCCTCGACGACAGCGGCGTGCTCGGCGACGGCGGTCAGGCGAAGGTCCAGGCCGCGCTCGACGACCTGTACCAGCGGACCGGGCAGCAGCTCTTCGTGGTGCTCGTGCCGTCGTTCACCGGCACCTCCGACGACCAGGCCTGGGCCGACAGCACGGCGCAGCTCAGCGGGCTCGGCGCGAAGGACGCGCTGCTCGCCATCGCGACGGACGACCGCGTTTACCGCACTTCGGTCGATCAGAGCTTCCCGCTGTCCGATCAGGAGCTGGACCGCATCGCGCAGGACGACCTGATCCCGCGGCTCCGCTCCGACGACTGGGCCGGCGGTCTCGCGGCCTACGCGCACGGCATGACGGACGCGCTGACCCCCGGATTCCCGGTCGCGCCGGTCGCGGTCGGCGGCGGGATCGTCGTGGTCGGTGCCGGGGTCGGCATCGGCGTCGCGGTCTCCCGACGCCGCAAGCGCGCGCAGGCCGAACAGGTCGAGCGGATGGACCAGCAGCAGCTCGATCGGAAGGCCGGCGCCCTGCTCGTGCAGCTCGACGACGGGCTGAGGACGAGCGAGCAGGAGCTCGGTTTCGCGCAGGCGCAGTTCGGCGACGCCGCGGTGGCCGACTTCGCGAAGGCCCTGGCCGAGGCGAAGGACACGGCGAAACAGGCGTTCCAGCTCCGGCAGCAGCTCGACGACGCGTACCCCGAGACGCCGCAGCAGGTCCGCGAGATGACGCTGCAGATCATCCAGCTCGCGGGCGACGCCGACGCGGCGCTCGATGCGCAGTCGGCCGCCTTCGACGAGCTCCGTCAGCTCGAGCAGAACGCGCCGCAGGTGCTCGAGCAGGTGAGAGCGGCGCACGCGACCGCGAAGGACCGCATCGCGGCGGCGGCGTCGACGCTCGAGCAGCTCGCGACCACGTACGGCACGGCCGGCGTGGCCTCCGCGGCGGGCACGGCCGATCAGGCCACGAAGCTCGACGCGCTCGTCGCGACGACGATCGATCAGGCCGCCGCGGCGCTGGCCGCCGGCAAGGGCGGCGACGCGGCGATCGCCGTGCGCGGGGCGCAGCAGGCCTCCGGTCAGATCGATCGGCTGCTCGCCGCCGTCGACAAGCTCGCGACCGATCTGCCGGCGCTGCACGAGCGGCTGCAGGCCGCGGTCGACGACACGACCTCCGACATCGCGGAGGCCCGGGCGATCCCGGTCTCCCCCGCCGGCGGCTCCGGGCCGGCGCAGGCCGACACCGCGGCGATCGCGCAGGCCGTGGCGCAGGCGCAGGCGGCCCTCACGGCCGCGGCGGGGCAGGATCCCGCGACCGCCATGGCGACCGTCGGCACCGCGAACACCGCGCTCAATCAGGCGATGGACCGGGTGCGCGACAACCAGGCGCAGGTCGCCAAGGCGCAGCAGACCCTCGACCGCACGATCGCCTCGGCGAGCGTCGCGATCGACAGGGCGAACGACTACGTCACGACCCGCCGCGGCGGCATCGGACAGAGCTCGCGCACGCGGCTCTCTGAGGCGCAGCGCCACCTCGAGAAGGCGCAGGCGCTCGCGCCCGTCGACGCGGTCGCGGCGCTCCGCGAGGCGCAGCAGGCGGAGTCGATGGGCAACACCGCGCTCAACACCGCTCAGAACGAGGTCGAGACGCAGTCCTGGGGCGGCGGCTCGATCCTCGGCGGAGGGGGCTATCCGGGCGGTGGCTTCGGCGGCGGATACCGCGGAGGGGGCGGGGACGACTCGTTCGGCGGCGCGGTGCTCGGCGGCATCCTCGGCGGACTCCTCTCGGGCGGCGGCTCGTCCCGCGGCGGCTCCTGGAGCGGTGGCCGGTCCGGCGGCGGACGCGGCGGCGGCTCCTGGGGCGGCGGCGGATTCGGCGGCTTCGGCGGAGGCGGCGGACACCACGGCGGCTCCTCGGGCGGTGGACGCCGCGGCGGGGGCGGCCGCTTCTAGGTCACGACAGCACGACAGCGACACAAGGGAGAAGGAACGCATGGCCAAGCAATCGATCCTCGGACGCATCTCGCAGCTGCTCCGGGCCAACATCAACGCACTGCTCGATCAGGCGGAGGACCCGCAGGTCATGCTCGATCAGATCGTGCGCGACTACACGAACTCCATCGCGGAGGCCGAGACGGCGGTCGCGCAGACCATCGGCAACCTCCGCATGATGGAGCAGGATCACGACGAGGACGTCCAGAACGCGAAGGACTGGGGCGCGAAGGCGGGCGCGGCGAGCGCCAAGGCGGACGAGCTCCGCGCGGCCGGCAACACCGCCGACGCGGACAAGTTCGACACGCTCGCCAAGATCGCTCTCGGCAAGCAGATCACCTCGGAGAACGAGGCGAAGGCCGCGGAGCCGACGATCGCCTCGCAGAGCCAGGTCGTCGACCAGCTGAAGGACGGCCTGCAGAAGATGCACGCCAAGCTCGACCAGCTGAACGCGAAGCGCGACGAGCTCGTCGCGCGCGCCAAGACCGCGCAGGCCCAGCAGCAGGTGAACGACGCCGTGAAGAGCGTCGACGTCATGGACCCGACGAGCGAGGTCGGCCGGTTCGAGGAGAAGGTGCGCCGCCAGGAGGCGCTCGTGCAGGGCCAGGCGGAGCTCGCCGCGTCGAGCCTCGACAGCCAGTTCCAGAGCCTGGACGATCTCACGCAGGAGTCCGAGGTCGACGCGCGCCTCGCGGCGCTCAAGGGCGGCTCGGCGCCGAAGGCCCTGACCTCCGACGGCTCGACGAGCGGGTCGTAGTCAGCCCACAGCGGAACGGAGCGGTCGCGCGTGCCGTGCGCCGCTCCGTTCGGCTTGGATGAGCAGATGCTGAACTTCGTCGTCGTCCCCCAGTGGCAGGGCTCGCCCTCGTCGCGCGCGATGCGGCTGGCCGAGGGCGCCGCCGCGCTGCGCGGCGACCTCCCGCCGCAGGCGACCCGCGAGGTGGCGGTGCCGCTCGAGGCGGGCGACGACCAGGGCACCGGCGTCGCGCGGTTCAGCTCGCTCCAGCTCGTGCGCGAGCGGCTGACCGATGCGCTCGGCGAACTCGACGGCCCGGCCGTCGTGGTCGGCGGCGACTGCTCCGTGTCGGATGCCGCCGTGCGCCACGCGGTCGCGCGCCACCCCGGCGCCGCGCTGATCTGGTTCGACGCGCAGCCGGACCTCAACACGCCCGTGAGCTCGCCGTCCGGGGCGTACTCCGGCATGGTGCTGCGCGCGCTCGTCGACGCGGGCGCGGTCGACGCGGGGCGCACGGTGCTCGTGGGCGCGCGTTCCTGGGATCCCGAGGAGGACCGCTTCGCGACGGAGGCCGGCATCGCGCGGATCGCCGCCGATGCCGTCGACCCCGACGCGCTCGTCGCGGCGGTGGAGGCGACGGGCGCCGACGCGGTGTACCTGCACGTCGACCTCGACGTCCTCGACCCGGCCGAGCTGCGCGGCCTGCTCGAGCCCGAGCCGTTCGGGGTGCCGGCGACCCGGGTCACGGCCGCGGTCCGGGCCCTCGTCGAGCGCTTCCCGCTCGCCGGGGCGACGATCGCGTCCTACGCGCCGACCGGCGAGGAGGACCTCGCGGAGGACGCCCCGACGCTCCTGCGCCTCATCGGCGCGCTCAGCTCACGACCTTCGCGGTGACGCTGTAGTCGGTGCCGTCCCATCGGCTGACGGTCACCTCGGCGACGTGGGTGCCGCCCTCGGCCGGGAACGTGCACCTCTCGACGAAGCCCACCGTCAACGGCACCTGGCGGTCGGCGCAGGCGAGCTGCGGGGTGAAGCCGATCCGCGGCGCGAGCGCCTGCGCGGCGAGCTGGGCGACCGCCTCGCCGCGCACGCTGCCCGGCCGCTTCAGGGTCGACTCCGGCTTCTTCGCGACGCTCGCGTCGAAGGCGTAGCTCGTGCCCGTGACCTTCGAGAACCGCACGGTCACGGCGTAGACCTCGTCGACCTCGGTCAGCCGGCAGCGCGCCGTGCCGCCCGCGACGACGGGGACCTTCCTCACGCCGCAGTCGATGAGCTGCGCGGGGTAGGTCAGCGAGCGCGCGACCGTCGCGGCGAGATCCGCCGGGCGCGTGGACGTGGCCGGTGCGGGCCGCGACGCGGCGCATCCGGCGAGGGCGAGCAGCGCGGCGACGGCGAACGCGGCCGACGCGGCGAGCGGGACGGATCGTGCGGACATGGAGGCCTCCCGTGAAGAGAGACGCGAAAACCCGGCGCGCATGACGCGCACACGCGCGCGCGATAGCGTCGCGGCATGAGCGATGAGCAGATCACCACCGCCGAGTACGACGTCATCGTGATCGGCGCCGGAGCCGTCGGCGAGAACGTCGCGGACCGCGCCGTCCAGGGCGGCATGTCCACCGTCATCGTCGAGGCGGAGCTGGTCGGCGGCGAGTGCTCCTACTGGGCGTGCATGCCCTCCAAGGGGCTCCTGCGCGCGGGGGCGGCGCTGCGCGCCGCGAAGGACGTGCGCGGCGCCGCGCAGTCCGTCACGGGCGGCGTCGACCCGGCCGAGGCCTTCGCCCGCCGCAACGCCATCACCCACGACTGGAACGACGACTCGCAGGCCGAGTGGCTGCAGGGCGCGCACATCGACCTGGTCCGCGGGCACGCCCGCTTCACGGGTCCCAAGACACTGCGGGTGGAGTCCTCCGACGGCACCGTCACGCGCCTCACGGCCCGGCACGCGGTCGTGGTCAGCACCGGCAGCGCGACCCTCATGCCGGACGTCCTCGGCCTCGCCGACGTGCACCCGTGGGGCAGCCGCGACGCGACCAGTGCGCAGCACGCGCCGGGGTCGCTCGCGATCCTCGGCGGCGGCGTGGTCGCGTGCGAGATGGCGACGGCGTACGCGTCGTTCGGCACGCAGGTGACGATGGTCGTGCGCGGCTCGTCGCTGCTGCAGGGGCAGGAGCCGTTCGCCGGCGAGCTGGTGCAGGCGTCGCTCGAGAAGGCGGGCGTGTCGATCCGCTTCGGCGCCGAGGCGACCTCGGCCTCACGGAGCGACGCGGGCGTGGAGCTGCACTTGAACGACGGCGCGAGCCTCCGGGCCGACGAGGTGCTCGTCGCGATCGGGCGCACGCCGCGCACCGAGGACCTCGGCCTCGAGAACCTGGGCCTCACGCCGGGCGACTGGCTCGACGTCGACGACACGATGCGCGTGCGGGGCTACGACTGGCTGTACGCCGTCGGCGACGTCAACCACCGCGTCCTCCTCACCCACCAGGGCAAGTACCAGGCCCGCGCCGCCGGCGACGTGATCGCCGCGCGCGCGAAGGGCGAGCCGGTGGACGACGCCCCCTGGGGCAAGCACGTCGCGACCGCGGACCACGAGGCCGTGCCGCAGGTCACCTTCACCGACCCCGAGGTCGCCTCGGCCGGCCTCACCGCCGCCGCCGCCGAGAAGGCCGGCTACCGCACGAAGGTCGTCGACTACGACCTCTCGTGGATCGCGGGCGCCTCCGCCCACGCGGACCACTACGAGGGGAAGGCGCGCGCGATCATCGACGAGGACCGCCAGGTGATCATCGGCGTGACGTTCGTCGGTCCGGATGTCGCGGAGATGATCACGGCGGCGACGATCGCGATCGTCGGGCAGGTGCCGATCGACCGCCTGTGGCATGCGGTCCCGGCCTACCCGACGCTCAGCGAGGTCTGGCTGCGATTCCTGGAGACCTACGGGCGCTGAGCCCCGGCCGCGGTATGAGGTTCCGTCCGACGCCGTGGGTGGAGCCGGCGGCGCCGTCGCGCGGTGAGCGACGGCTGGCGGCGCTCGTGCGGTTCGCCGTGCGGATCCCGGGGCTGCGCCGCGCCCTCCTCTCGCGCGTGATCGCCCGCACGGGCTTCGGGTTCGCGACCGCGTGCGCGTGGGTGTGGGGCCGCGTGCTGCGGGGACGCCGGCTCGTCGGCGAGACCCCCGGCGGCCGGCTCCACGGGTTCGACCGCCTGCCGCGCTGGGCGTTCGGCCGCGGCGGCACGACGATCGGGGCGATCTACCTCACGCGCGACAACACGACGCCGGCCGTTCTCGCGCACGAGTTCGTGCACACGACGCAGTGGCGGCGCTACGGGCTCGCGTTCATCGCGCTCTACGTCGCGGCGGGCGCGCTCGCGTCGACGAACCGCTTCGAGGTCGAGGCGGGACTCGAGGACGGCGGCTACGTCAGCTGACGAGCGCGCGGGCGCTCGTCTCGCCCGAGACCCACGCGTAGACGCGGTGCTCGCGGTCGAACTCGACGGGCAGCATCTCGGCCAGCCACGCGTCGACGGACGTCTGGAGCGACTGCCCGCGGTCGCGGAGCAGCCAGGTGACGCACACGCGACCCGGGGCGTCGATCGGACGGATGTCGGCCGCCGTCGCGGCTTCGACGAACACCTGGCCGCGGGCCTTGGGCGGCAGCGTGGCCAGCACGGTCTCGGCGACGGCGAGGTCGTCGAGCGCGACGCCGAGGAGGACCAGGTCTCCGCATTCGGGATTCCAGGCGATGGAGGCCGGGAGCACGTCGGAGAGGAACATCGTGCTTTCAGTGTAGGTGAGCCTTACCTATGCTGGCTACCTTGACGGCTGGGAATCACCACTGCGGCGGATGCACCCGCTGCCATTTCAGCCGTCGCTCGAGCTGCGCTCCGATCGCGAGCAGCACATGCTCGCCGCCCGGCCGGCCGATGAGCTGGACGGCGAGCGGGATCCCCACCTCCGTCCGCGCCACCGGCAGCACGATCGCCGGCAGCCCGGTCGCGTTGACGAAGCTCGTGTACGGCGTGAACCGGCACTGCTGCGCAAAGTTCTCCTCCGCATCCTCGGAGTCGTACCAGCCGATCGGACGCGGCGTCATCGCGAGCGCCGGGGTCAGGACCGCGTCGTACGACGCGAGCTGCGTGATGAGCCGGCGCTCGTACTGCGCGACCCAGCGGAGCGCCCGCACGACCTCGGACCCCGCCACCTCGCGGCCGCGGCGGATGAGCCAGGCGGTGAGCGGCTCCACCCGGTCGAGGGCCTCGTCCCCGATCGGGATGGCGCTCGCGCCGGCCTGCCAGATGGTCGTGAACGCCGACCGGTAGCCCTCCTCGGGCTGGAGCGTCAGCTCCTCGATGCCGTGCCCGAGTGCATCCAGCTCGCGGATCGCGAGGTCGAGCGCCGATCGCGGCTCGTCCTCGAGCCGGATGTCGTAGGCGAGCGACCACGGGGAGTCCGTCGTGACGCCGAGCTGGAAGCGCCCCTCGCCGCGCACGGCCGCGTTGAGGTAGGCGCCGCCGTCCCACGCGGGGGCCTCGGTGGACCACGCGTACGCCCCGCCGTCGACCATCGCGTCGAGCAGGAGCGCGGCGTCGGCGACGCTCCGCGCGATCGGACCCGGGACCACGAATCCGCCGAGGCTGTCGAAGCCCGCTCCGGCCGGGACCCGTCCGCGCGAGGGCTTCAGCCCCACGAGTCCGGTCGAGGCGGCCGGGATGCGGATCGATCCCCCGCCGTCCGACCCCGGCGCGACCGGGAGCAGCCCCGCCGCGACCGCGACCGCGGCCCCGCCGCTCGATCCCCCCGCCCCGAGCGTGGTGTCGTACGGCACCCGCGCCGGCGGATTCGCGAGCGGCTCGGTATAGCTCGGGAGCCCGAACTCGGGGGTGTTGGTCTTGCCGAGGCTCACGGCGCCCGCCTCGTCGAGCACCCGTACGAGCTCGTCCGACTCGTCGGGGACGTTGTCCGCCATGAGGCGCGAGCCGAATCGCGTCGGCACGCCGGCCCGGCGCCAGAGGTCCTTGTCGCCGAGCGGCAGTCCCCACAGCGGCAGGGCGCGCGGGAGCCCCTCCACCTCCGCGGCGCGCTCGCGGGCACGCTCGGGGGTGACGGTCACGAACGCGCCGAGGCCGCCGTCCAGCCGCTCGATGCGGTCGAGGTAGTGGTCCGCGAGCTCGCGCGGCGAGATCTCCCCACGTCGCAGCTGTCCGAGTTGATCCAGAGCCGAGAGGTCATGCAGCTCGAACGACACCTCGCGAGCCTACGCTCGGCACCATGTACCAGCCCCACCGTTCGCTCGTCACCGGCGCCAGTTCCGGCATCGGGGAGGACCTCGCCCGCGCCCTCGCCCGCCGCGGCTCGGACCTCGTCCTCGTCGCCCGGCGCGAGGAGCGGCTGCGCGAGCTGGCCGCCGAGCTCACGCGCGACGCGGGGGTGCGCGTCGAGGTGCTGCCCGTCGACCTCGCGGAGCCGCACGCCGGCTCCCGCCTGCACGGGCTGGTCGGCGGCCCGGTCGACACGGTCGTCAACGCGGCGGGCTTCGGCTCGTACGGCGGGATCGTCGAGACCGATCCCGAGGTCCTCACGGGCATGGTCGACACGAACGTGCGGGCCCTCGTCGACATCACGCGGGCGTTCCTGCCCGAGCTCATCGCGGCACGCGGCGGGGCGATCGTCAACGTCGCCAGCACGGCGTCGTTCCAGCCCATCCCGGGGCAGGCGGTCTACGGGGCGTCGAAGGCCTTCGTCCGCAGCTTCACCGAGGCGGTCTGGTGGGAGGCGAAGCCGCACGGCGTGAAGGTCACGGCACTCTGCCCCGGCGTCACGCGCACGGAGTTCTTCGACGTGGTCGGGCGCGAGCTCTCGGGCGGCGGGCCGATGCAGACCGTGGAGCAGGTGACCGCCGCGGCGCTCCGCGCGCTCGACCGGCGCTCGACTCCCCCGGTCGCCATCTCCGGCCGTATCAACAGCGCATTCGCCGCGGGCACCAAGCTCCTGCCGCGTCGCGCCCTCATCCGCACGGCCGCGCAGGTTATCGGTTATAAGGGTTGACACGCCTCCGGTTCGGTGGTTCATTAGTCGAGTAATGAACCACCGAACCGGAGAGCGCCATGGATGAGGGCCGCGCGATCTTCCTGCAGATCGCGGAGCAGATCGAGAACGACATCCTGTCCGGCGCGCACCCGGAGGAGACCCAGGTCCCCTCGACGAACGAGTTCGCGGCCTTCCACCGCATCAACCCGGCCACCGCCGGGAAGGGCGTGAACCTGCTCGTCGACCGGGGGATCCTCTACAAGAAGAGAGGGATCGGCATGTTCGTCGCCGAGGGCGCGCGGGCCCGCATCATGGCCGCCCGCCGCACGGAGTTCCGGGAGCAGTTCGTGCTCCCCCTGCTCGCGGAGGCCGACAAGCTCGGCATCACCCCGGGCCAGATCACCGAGATGGTCCAGCAAGCCCAGCCGATCCGAGGAGACCAGGCATGACCGCCACCGCTACCGACTCCATCGTCCGCGCCGCGGGGCTGACCCGCCGCTTCGGCGACGTGACCGCCGTCGACGGCGTCGACGTCGAGATCCGGCGCGACCGCATCTACGGCCTGCTCGGCCGCAACGGTGCCGGCAAGACCACCCTCATGCACCTGCTCACCGGGCAGGACTTCCCGACGGGCGGCACCCTCGAGGTGTTCGGGCACGCGCCGGCCGAGAACGCCGGCGTGCTGCAGCAGCTGTGCTTCATCAAGGAGAGCCAGCGCTACCCCGACGACTTCAAGGTCAAGCACGTGCTGCGCAGCGCCCCGTGGTTCTTCGAGAACTGGGATGAGGACTTCGCGGCCCGCCTCGTCGACGACTTCGAGCTGCCGATGAACCGCCGCATCAAGAAGGTGTCCCGCGGCCAGCTCAGCGCGGTTGGCGTCATCGTCGGGCTCGCGAGCCGCGCCCCGCTGACGTTCTTCGACGAGCCGTACCTGGGCCTCGACGCCGTCGCGCGGCAGATCTTCTACGACCGACTGCTCGCCGACTACGCGGAGCACCCGCGCACGGTCGTGCTCTCGAGCCATCTGATCGACGAGGTCGCGAACCTCCTCGAGCACGTGCTGGTCATCGACCGCGGTCGGATGATCCTCGACGAGAGCGCGGACGACCTGCGCGAGAGCGCCACGACCCTCGTCGGATCGCGTCAGAAGGTCGAGGACTTCCTCGGCTCCCGCGAGGTCCTGCATCGCGAGGGGATCGGCGGCCTCGCCTCGGTGACCGTCGCCGGCCTCACCGCCGAGGAGCGCCAGGCCGCGACCGCGGCGGGGCTGGAGCTCGCCCCGGTGTCGCTGCAGCAGCTCGTCGTCCACCTCACCCGCACGTCCGAGAAGGAGTTCGCATGACCGCCGCCGCGATCCACCCTGCCGCGCCCGCCCGCCGCTACGGGTCGAGCCGGATCGGGAGCGTCATCCGCCTGTACTTCACCAACCCCATGACCATCGCCGTGACGCCGTTCATCGTGCTCGCGAGCATCTTCGTGCTCAACCTGGCGATCTGGGTGATCGTCGTGGTCTCCTCCCCCGGCAACACCAACTTCGCCGAGGGCTTCAGCTACTCCGGCGCGAGCGCGTGGATCTTCTTCTACATGGCCGTGGTCGCGATCCAGGCGATGAACAACACGTTCCGGCTCGCGCTCGGCTACGGCGCCACGCGACGGGACTTCTACCTCGGCTCGGCCCTCGTCTTCGTGGCGATGTCGGTGGTCTTCACGGCCGTCATCACGATCCTCGGGCTGCTCGAGGAGGTGACCGACGGCTGGGGCCTGCAGGGCCGCATGTTCACGCCGGTGTACTTCGGCGACAACTGGGGCGTGCGGATCGCCGTGATCCTGTGCCTGTTCCTGTTCTTCACCTTCACCGGCTCCGCCTTCGGCGCGGTGTTCGTGCGGTGGGGGCGCAACGGCCTGCTGATCTTCGGCGGGATCCTGCTGGCGATCGTCGTCGCGATCGGACTGGCCATCGCCCTGCTCGACGCCTGGGGTCCGTTCGGCTCCTGGCTCGACGCGAACGCGCCCCTCGGGCTCGCGCTGTGGAGCCTGGTGCCGAGCGCGGTGTTCGGGGTCGCGGGGTTCTTCATCCTGCGCGGGGCGACGCCGAAGTCCTGAGGCGCGCCGCCCACGAGAGGCTCAGCATCCCGCCCGGGACGCGGAGCCTCTCGGCGTTCAGCGCAGCGGGATGTAGCCGCCGCTGGGGTCGACGTAGCGGGCCTCGGGGACCGCGTGCAGCAGCTCGGCCATCCCCCGCATCATCTGCTGCATGCCCGCGACGGCGTCGCGCTCGAAGGGGTCCGCATCCCAGGGAGGCGTGGTGATCGATTCGGTCATGGTGTGGATCTCCGTTCTCGGTCTCGTTCTCGGTCTCTCAGGCGGGCTGCCGCTCGAGGGAGCGCACCAGCGGCGGCTCGGCGAGGTGGAAGTCGGTGGCCCGCTGGTACGCGTCCCCGACCGCGAGGACGGTCGCCTCGCCCCACGCCGGAGCGCTGATCGACATCGAGAGCGGGGCGCCCCCCGCCGACAGCCCGATCGGCACGGCCATGGTCGGAACCCCGAGCGGGTTCCAGTAGGGCGTGTGCAGGGACGCCAGCGCGGCCATCGGATCGCCGAGCGAGATGCCGTCGATCCGCGGCGCCGCGAGGTGTCCCGTCGATGAGACGACGGCGTCGACGGACTGCAGCACGGCGTCCGCCTCCCGCTGGGCGACCCGGCGGACGCGCTGCGCCTGCACGTAGTCCGCCCCCGTGACCGCCTCGCCGCCGGCGAGGAGGATGCGCGTGGCCTGGCCGTAGTCCTCCCAGCGCGACAGGATGTCGCCGCGGTGGTAGGCGTAGGCCTCCGAGATCATGACGATGATGTCGATGGCGGTGAGCTCCGCGTACCGGGGCATGACGACGTCGACGATCGTCGCGCCCGCTCTCTCGAGGGTGCGGATCGCGGCGTCGAACAGGGCGGGCTGGGCCGGGTCGTATCCCGCGCTCGCGTGCTGCTGGAACGAGTCGACCCCGATCCGCATGCCCGCGACCCCGCGCTCCAGCGCTGCCTCGTAGTCGTCGACCGGCGCATCGAGCGTGTAGGGGTCGGAGGCGTGCGACCCGGCGATCGCCTGCAGCATGATCGCGGCATCCCGGGCGCTGCGCGTGAGCGGCCCGACGTGGTCGAGCGTGTAGGCCAGCGGCACGACGCCGGACTTCGGCACCCGGCCGAAGGTGGCCTTCAGCCCGGTGACCCCGTTGAACGCGGCGGGGATCCGGATGCTGCCGGCCGTGTCGGTGCCGATCGCGCCCAGGAACACGCCCGCGGCGACGCCCGATCCGGACCCCGAGCTCGACCCGCCCGCCCAGAGGTCCGTGTCCCACGCGTTCCGCGGCACGGGGAAGGGCTTGGAGGCGTCCGGCATCCCGACCGCGAACTCCATCGTGGTCACCTTGCCGGTGATGATCGCCCCGGCGTCCTTGAGGCGCTGCACGACGACCGCGTCGCCCGTCGCCTCGCCCCAGGCGGGGTCGAGCACGAGGCTCTGCGCGGTGGTCGGGCCGTCGCCGTCGGAGACGATGTCCTTCATGCCGATCGGGATGCCGTCGAGCGGCCGGAGCTCCCCGCCGCGGGCGATCCGGGCGTCGACCTCCGCCGCGGCGGCGAGCGCCTGCTCGTCGAAGCGCCGGATGTAGACCCCGACCGCCTCGTCGACCGCGTCGGCTCGGGCGATCGACTCCTCGATCAGCTGCGTGGCGGTGACGCGACCCGTCCGCAGGTCCTGCTGGGCCCCGGCGATGGTGCGCGGTTGTTCGTTCATGTTCTGGTCCTCCGTGTCGATCGATGCGGTTCCGGGCTCACGAGCCCACGTACACCTGGGTGAGGTCGACGAACCAGGAGCGCGGCTGCACGAAGTCGTGCACCTGGTTCGACATGGCGCGCGGATTGCGGTCGTTGACGACGAACAGCCACGGCGCGTCCTTGGTGATGAGGGCCGACGCCTGCGTGAGCAGGGCGTACCGCGCGTCGCGGTCGACGGTCGACGCGGCCTTCTTCAGCAGCGCGTCGACGTCGGGGTTGCTGTAGCCGCCCTCGTTCAGGAAGGCACCGCTCTGGAACAGGTTGTTCCAGATGCTCTCCTGGTACATCGGCAGCGACACGTTCACGGCGTTCACGCCCTCCGGGAACTTCCCGCTCAGGAACTGCCCAAGCAGCGCGGCCCACTCGACCGGCTTGAGCTGCACCTTCACGCCGACCTTGGCCAGGTCGCCCTGCAGCTCCTCGTTCATCGGGGTCGGCTGCATGTTGCCGGAGCCCGAGGTCGGGTACTGCACGACGAGCGGGAACCCGTCGGCGTAGCCGGCCGCCTTCAGCAGCGAGCGCGCCTTGGCGAGGTCGAGGTCGTAGGTGTCGTTATCGGCCGAATAGGCCTGGTGCGAGCGCGGCACCAGCTGCGCCGCCGGGTCGGCCGTGCCGTGCAGGAGCGTCTTCGCCATCGCGTCGCGGTCGATCGCGTAGTTCAGCGCTTGCCGCACCCGCACATCGGCGAGCGGGCCCGTCGACATGTCGAGGATCCACGGCCAGTCGTGGTCGTAGGAGTTGGCCGTGATCTGGAATCCGGAGCTCTGCAGGGCGGCGATGTCGTCCGGGTTCGGGGCCTCGATCCAGTTGACCGCCCCGGACCGCAAGGCCGCCGTGCGCTGGGCCGGGTCGGGGATCGCCTTCAGCACGAGCTTGTCGAGCTTCGGCTTGCCGCCCCAGTAGTGCTTGTTCGGCACGAGGGTCATCGAGCTCGAGTCCTGGGAGTCGAGCACGAACGGGCCGGTGCCGACCGGGTGCTCCCCGAACGCGGCGCCCTCGGCCATGATCGCCTTCGGGCTGGCGATGAGGATGTTCTGGGCGTCCTCCGGCAGGGCGGCGTCCGGCCCGGCCGTGGTGATCTCGACGGTGGCGGCATCGACGGCGCGGTAGGAGGCGACCGGGCCGATGAACGACGCCGCGCTGCCGACGAGCGCCGGCGAGCCGTAGGGGAAGCCCGGCTTGAAGTACCGGTCGAGGTTGAAGACGACGGCGTCCGCGTCGAAGGGGGTGCCGTCGGTGAACGTGACGCCCGTGCGGAGCTTGAAGGTCCAGACGCTCGCATCGGCGTTGGAGGTCCACGAGGTCGCAAGGTCGGGGTGCGGCGTCGGGGCATCGGTCGACTGGTCCAGGTCGCCGCGCGTGAGCCCGTCGAACAGCTGGAGGCCGACGAATCGGAGGCCCTCGTTGCCCTGGGCCCCGGAGAGGATCGTGTCGGCCGCCGGGATGTTCGCGGCGGTCATGCCGATCGAGAGGGTCCCGCCCGAACCGCTTCCCGTCGTGGTGGTGGCGGACATCTTGGTCGTCGAGCCGGACGACGGCGAGG
>Ga0247757_10000396_pt1 | contig 36753 bp, 34 predicted proteins | sample UWRJL126311R4_FD_180929 | JGI IMG/M metagenome (GOLD analysis project Ga0247757, IMG submission 180929) | Plant litter microbial communities from Arlington Agricultural Research Station in Wisconsin, United States - UWRJ-L126-311R-4 | ecosystem: Environmental > Terrestrial > Plant litter >... | reverse complement strand
TAGAGCGCCGGCGGGGCCTTGGTCACGCAGCCGGGGCGGTTCGGGTCGGCGGGGAACGGCAGGTCGGCCACCAGCGCGGTCTCCAGGTAGTCGTTCTCCAGCCGGTCGCCCGAGCCCGGCGCCAGCTTCTTGGCGACGGCCTCCAGGTCGGCGCGCGGGCCGTCCGGCGCCACCCACGGCGCGAGCGCGAGGAACTCGGGGACGGGGCCGACGGGATGGCCGGCGTCCGGGGCGTCGCCGGGCTGGGCGGTGGCGTTGCCGACGTAGTGGCAGCCGGCGCCCTTCAATCCTCGCTGGGTGATCGAGGACTGGCCGTCGAACGTGAGGTCGGCCAGGCTGCCGGTCATGAACGCCGTGACGTTGTAGGTGAACCGCACCGAGGGGTCGGCCACGTTGCGGTAGCCGGAGCCCATCCAGTCGAGCGGCTGCCACGGGTTGGGGTTGCCGGCGTAGGACGCCGCCCACTGGCCCGGGTTGGCCTCGTCCTGCACGACGACGTTGGCCCCCAGCTTGTCCAGGCAGCGCATGTAGGTGTTGGCCACGTCCGCGCACGGGTCGCCGCCCGCGTCGCCGAAGGCGAACGCGGGGAGGCTGGTGGCGATGCCGAGCCGGGCCTTGGTGCCGGGCAGCGTGTAGGGCTTCAGGTTGGCGACGGCGGCCTTGCCGGTCGTCGGGCCGGCGGTGAAGCCCTGGGCGATCTCGATGCCGGTCAGCGGCACCTTGTCGTTCTGCTGGACCACGTTGCGCATCGGCGCCGGGCCCTTCTTGCGCACGTCCTTGGGGCCCCACACGAGCGCGGTGTTGTAGACGTCCTTCTTGGTCGCGACGTACACCGACTTCGGGCGCGGGAGGCCCGGGTCACGCAGCGCGTCGATCGTCCTGCGGTCGGTCGTCTCCTTGAACTTGGCCAGCGGCCCGGAGGCGACGAGGTAGACGCCGTACTTCTTGGCCAGCGCCGAGTAGGCGCCGAGGAAGTCACGCACCTGCGTGTCGGTCGCGGCGAGCAGCGGGCTGGACAGCGGGTTGAGCTCCCCGAACCTCTTCGCGTAGAAGTCGACCGACGTCTTGTAGCCGGTGCGCAGCGCGTCGAGGGTCTTGAGGATCGCGCACAGGTCCTGGCCCACGCACTCGGGCGGAACGGTCTCGATGAGCTTGCGTGCGGCCGCGCCCCGCTGGCCGATGCCCGGCGTCATCAGGCCGTTGTCCTCGTTGAACACCACGAGGTTGGGCCGGTCCTTGGCCCGGTACGGCTTGACGTAGCGGATGATCTGGCACTCGATCGCGGTGCGGAACGTCGCCGCGGTGCGCACGTACTTCGCCTGCTGCTTGAACTGCATCGCGAACGCGCGCGGTGCGCCCTTCTTGGGCCGCAGCGCGGTGATGGCGGGCAGCGCGCGGTCGGCGGCGTACTGCTTGCAGGCCTTGGCGCTCGGGGTGGCCGGGCCGGTGGCGGCGGAGGCCGCGGCCGGGAGGGCGACGGCGGCCAGGACGGCGGCCGCGAGCGTGGTGATGAGGGTCGGGCGCAGACGGATCACGGGGCCGAGCGTACCGGCCCCCGCCGCGCTACGAGCCGGATGCGGGCGGGTTCGGTGACGAGCCGTCCTCGGCGCGGGGCGGCGCGGGAGATCCCGGCTGGGTCTGCGCCGCCGGTGTCGCCGCGGCCGCGGCCTGCGCCTTCTCGGCCTTCTCCGCCTGCAGCTCGGGCGTCGGCGTGCCGGCGACCCAGTCCTGGAGCTTGTGGCCGAGCCGCTCGGTGCGGCGGTCGGGGTTCCAGCGGGCCTCGGCGCGCTGCATGCGGTGGCGGCGGCGCGACTTCTCGCCGCCGTACCGCTTATGGGCCCAGATCGAGTTCGGCTTGGCCAGGCGGCAGGCGCAGTACATCCCCACGAACGGGACGAAGAACGCCACGACGCCGAGGAACAGCCGGCCCTTGGCCACGGTGATGATCGCGAAGAAGAGGGCGATGCCGCCGTAGAAGATGGCCGCCAGGATGCTGCCGGTGTCGTCCAGGCCCAGGGGACGGACACCGAGGACCACGAGGCTGGCGAACAGGCCGGCGATGACGACGGCGTCGACGGAGGACCGGCCCTGCTCGGACCAGTACACGTCCTCCAGGTGCAGCCACAGCGCGTACTCGTCGAGGGTGAGCCCGACGCCGATGCCGAACGCGACGGCGGTGATCTCCCACCACGGCGACGACAGGTTCGTGGCGAACGCCGTGAACCCCGAGATCATCATCAGCAGGATCCCCCACACGAGGTGGTGGATGTGCAGGCCGCTGGAGGTCTCCACGTTGCCCGGCCACCACGACACCTGCATGCGGATCAGCCGGGCGCTGGTGCGGATGAACAGCCAGGTGACGAGGAAGGCCAGGAGGACGAGGAACGCCGCCTCCTTGCCGGGCTCGGCCTGCGTCGACGCGAGGTTGATCCCCTCCTCCTGCACCTGGGCGCCGAGGATGGGCGTGAGGGTGGCGCCGAGCATGCCGGGGATCGTAGGGGACCCTCAGGCGCCGTCGAGTCCTGCCAGCAGCTTGTCGAGCAGCCCGTCCAGCGTGGTGCGCTCCCGCGCGGTCAGCGGGGCGAGCATCTGCTGCTCGCGCGCGACGTGCTCGGTGACGATGCGGTCGACGGCCTCGCGGGCGTCGTCGGTGAGCTGGATCTCCACGCTGCGCCGGTCCGTCGCGCTCGGCACGCGGACGACGAGGCCGCGGGCCTCGAGGCGGTCCAGGCGGCCGGTCATCGTCCCCGAGGAGACGAGCAGGGCGGAGGAGAGCCGGGACGGGGGGAGGCGGTAGGGCGCGCCGGACCGGCGGAGGGTGAAGAGGATGTCGCCCTCCTCCTGGGTCGTGCCGTGCTCGGTCGCCAGCGCGTCGATGGCCTGCCGCATCAGCGTCCCGACGGTCATCAGGCGGGCGACGGTGGCCATCGTCGCCAGGTCGAGGTCGGGCCGCTCCGCCTCCCACTGGCCGACGAGGCGCTGCACGCGGTTCTCCATGGCGCAAAGCATATCGTCGACAAGTATCTTGACATCGAGATACTTGTCCGCAAGCATTCTCCTCATGGACACCTACCGGCTGACCGACCACGAGACCCTGCGCGTGACCCGCCGCGAGCCCGACCTCCTGGAGTGCGAGGCCGTCTACGCGACCGCGGGCAAGCTGCCGCCGCCCCACCGCCACCCGGCCCAGCGGGAGCACTTCGAGGTGCTTGAGGGCCGGCTGCGCACCATCGTCGACGGGCACGAGCGCGTGCTCGCCGCGGGGGAGACGATCGACGTCCCCGTGGGTGCGGCCCACCAGATGGGTGCCGCCGACGAGGCGGGCGCGCGCGTGCGCTGGCAGACGATGCCGCCGCTGCGCACCGAGGAGTGGTGGGCGGCGCTCAGCGACGCCCGGGAGCGGGCGGGCGGCGACCCGCCGCTGCCGGTCCTGGCCCGCGCGGTCCGCGCCCACGCCGACGTCTTCCAGCTCGTCCTTCCGGCCGGCCTGGCCCGCCCGGTGCTGGCCGTGCTGGCGAAGGTGCCGGTCGGGCGGTAGCCCGCCTAGCGCGGGATGCGCTTCAGCGTCACCTTGGCGTGGACGACGCGCCCGCCGGCGGCCGCCGAGAACGTCGCGGTGTGGGCCCGGCCGCGGGCCAGCGTGCGGTTGAGGCGCAGGGTGACGGTGCGGGTCCCCGCCTTCACCGAGCGGGACGGGGCACGGGCGACCGTCGTGCGGCCCCGGCGGACGGTCACGCCGACCTTCGCCGCCTGCGAGAGACGCACCGTGGCGCGGAGCGTGCGGCGGTCGCGGGCGATCGTGACCTTGGAGGCCTTGAGCGTCAGGGCCGCCGGCGGTACGGGCTTCGGCGTGGTGGGCGTCGTGGGGACGGTTGGCGTCGTCGGCACGGTCGGCACCGGCGGCTCCTCGGGCGTCGTCGGGGTCGTCGGCGTCGGGGGCTCCGGGACGTCGGCCGTCTGGGTCAGCTCGACCACCGTGGCGGCCTGCTGGTTGTCCGCGGTCACCGGGTCGCCGTCGTGGAACGTCGCCAGCCCGAGGTAGAGGCCCTTGCGCGTCACGTTGCTCCAGTGCAGCGTGGGCGTGCGCGTCAGGTCGGGCGTCACCGCGAACGGGCCGCCGTCCAGCGTCAGGCTCGGCGCGTCGGACGTCGCGTTCGGCGTGGTCCCGTGGGCCACCCACGTCGTCAGCGTGTACGCGCTGGCGGGCGTGGCGGTGGCGAAGCCGTGCACGACCACGAACCAGTCGCCGCCCTCGGGGTACTGGAGCGTGATCGCCTCGTCGGATCGCGTCGTCGCGGAGTCGGCCATCTGCTCCCCGGCGTCGGGCCGGCCGTTGTGGTTGGCGTCCCGGTAGAGGAACAGGTCCAGGTCGGTGTCGGGCGACCCGCCGTCCACGTCGGACAGGCGTGCGGACACCAGCTGGGTGCCGGCCGGCACGGTCAGCGGGGAGATCTTCGTGCCGGCGTCGCCGCCGCCGAGCACGGGGCCGTCCTGCGAGCTGCTCTGGGGGATCGCGTGGCTCGGGTCGACCACCGGCGGAGCCAGGCCCCAGGCGGCGACGCCCAGCGTCCCGGTGAAGCCGGCGTGCACCGCCAGCGGCAGCGTGCCGGCCGGCTGGTCGGTGGTGGTCGTCACGTCCGCGGGGGCGGCGACGGCCAGCGGCCGCACGGAGATCGGCAGGTCCACGGTGCGCGCCCCGTCGGTCAGGCGCAGCGTCCCGAACGTGTACGCGGCGGGCGGCGCCGTCGTCTGCGTGAGCGTCAGCCTGACCGTCTCCCTGCGGCCGGGCTTGAGCGTGAACGTGTCGCCGTCCGGAGCGTCCGGGTGGGCGAGGACGACCTGGGCGTCGATGCCGTCGAGCCCCCGGACGGAGGCCGTCCACCGCGTGGAGGTCTCGTCGACGCTGGTCACGGTGCGGCGGACCGTGACCGAGCCGGCCCAGCGCGAGGCGGCGATCGACGGCAGGTTGAGGTTCGTGGGGGCGATCGTCGGCACGTCGCCCTGGACGTACGCGGGGTCCTGCCCCTCGAGGTAGCCGAGGTAGTCGTCGGTGCTCGGCGGGGTGACGACGAGCCCGGGGTCGACCGCGCGGTTGGGGTCGATCTCCCCGGAGCCCGCCTGCAGCGGGGTGGCCGGCGTGGCGTCGTCCTCCGCCAGCACGTCCGGGTCGGCCGTCGTCATCAGCGCCGACTTGATCGCGTCCGGCGCCCAGGTCGGGTGGGCCTGCTTGAGCAGCGCGCCCGCGCCCGCGACGTGCGGCGAGGCCATCGACGTGCCGGAGATCGACTGGAACAGCTCGCCGGGCGGTCCGTCGGCGACGGGCGACGGGGTGTTGGCCGCGAGGATGTTCACGCCCGGGGCGGTGACGTCCGGCTTGGGGACGTCGGGCACCGCGCTCTGCGGGCCGCGGGAGGAGAACGCGGCCAGCGTGCCGCCGTGGGCCAGGCTCGCCGAGGTCGCGGCGCCCAGCGCGGCGGTCGGCACGCCCCCGGCGTCGACCGCCGCCAGGACGAGCAGCCCGTCCGCGTAGGAGACGTGGGCGGTGGGGATCCAGTGGTTGTCGGTGACGACGTCCTGGTCGGGGGCGGCGTTGGCGAGGATCATCCCCGCCCCGCCCGCGAGCTGGACCTGGTGGCTCTTGTCGGTGCGCGCGTTGTCGCCGCGCAGGCAGAACACGACCTTGCCGGCGACCTTCGCCGGGTCCAGCGTGCCCGGCTTGCACAGGCCCGCGTCGGCCGCCGACGCGGCGGTCAGCCTGGCGGCCGAGCCCTTCACCAGCGGGGCGGCGGGCAGGGCGCCGGTGACCGAGGCGCCCGTCACGTCGAACGGGGCGCCGGCCGCCGGCTGGATCGTGGCGGTGGCCTCGAACGTCCGGGCCAGGGTGGCCGCGCCGACGGTGGTCACCCACGGCACGCCCGCGGGATCGCCGATCGTGCTGTCGTCCGGGCCCGCGTTGCCGGCCGAGGTGGCCACGAAGACGCCGGCTTGGGTGGCGCCCAGGAAGGCCGCGCCCATCGCGCCGACGACGCGGTTGTCGTCCCCGCCGACCGAGAAGTTGATGACGTCGACGCCGTCGGCGACCGCGTCGTTGATCGCCGCGACGGCGTCCGCGTCGGTGCAGCCGTCCGCCGTGCTCGCGTTGCCCGACCAGCAGATCTTGTACGCGGCGACGTAGGCGCGCGGGGCGATGCCGGAGATCGCGTCGACGCCGAGGTCGGAGCCCATGATGCTGGGGGTCACGCCGAAGTTGCCGGCGGCCGTGGCCGCGGTATGGCTGCCGTGCCCGTTGTCGTCGCGGGTGGACAGGAACGACCCGGGGGCCAGCTTGTCCTCGCCGAACCCGTCCACGTAGTAGCGCGCGCCGATCAGCTTGTCGTTGCAGTCCGACGGGTCCCACGAGGTGTCCTCGGCGGCCTCGCAGGTGCCGTGCCAGCCCACCGGCGGGGTCGCCGGGTAGGCGCTGCCGACGTAGGCGCCGCCCGACGGGTCGTCGGCGAAGCTCGGATGCTGCGGGGTGATGCCGGTGTCGATCACGCCGACGATCACGCCCTCGCCCGCGTGGTCGGCGCCGCCGAAGCGGCTCCACAGGCCGGTCGGCAGGCCGAGGTACGCGGCGCCGTCGCCGTGCGCACCGCCCAGCCAGGCCTCGACGGCGCTGCCGTCGGCGGGATCGGGCGCGGCCTGGACGGTCGACCGGCCGTTGGGCCACACGTGCGCGACGTCCGGCGAGGCGCGCAGCTCGGCCACCTGGGCCGGGGTGAGCCGGGCCGCGAAGCCAGCCAGCGCCGTGCGGTAGCGGTACTCGACGGTGGGGGCCGGGCCGCCGAGGTCGTCCAGGACCTGGGCCTCCTGGTCGGCGAGGAAGCCGCGGTAGCGCCTGGCGTCCGTGGACCGGACGTTCAGCTGCGGGGCGCCCGTCTCCGCCGGGCTCGTCGCGGGCAGGCCCTTGACGTCGCCGGCGTAGGTGGCCAGCGGGTCCGCGGTCAGCTGGACGATGTACGTGCCGCGGCCGGCGGACGGGGCGGCCGAGGCCGGGGCCGCGCCCAGGCCGGCGACGCCGGCGAATGCGAGCAGCGCCGCGACGGCGGTGAGGCCGCGCGGGCGCGGGCGGTGTCCGGGACGCAGGCGGCGGCGCACGATCGCGTAAGCGTACGCCGTTCGGAACGACGGGTCGCCGGTCAGCCGCGCGCGTGCTGGAGCGGCCGGCCGATCTCCAGCGGGCCGCCGTAGCGGTAGCCCGTCACGAACCAGCGCATGTGCTGGGCGCGGCCCTTGGCGTCGACCAGGATCTGGATCGTGCCCCGGCCCAGGCCCGAGTGGCGCGTCGTCCCCGCCATGACCGCGTTGCGCGGGTCGGTGTTGCGGGTGTCGAACGGGCCGTGGGCGGGCTGGGCGGTCGAGTCGTAGACCAGCAGCGCGAAGCTGCCGTCGGCGAGCGCCTTGGGCGGCCCGGCCGCGATCACCGCGTGGCCGGGTTCCTTGGAGCCCTTGGCGGGCGGGATGGCGATGAGGTCGCCGGGGCGGATCCTCGCGCCCCGCGTGACCGCCGTCCACCACCGCGCGGACCCCTTCGTGCGCACCCAGCGCAGGAAGGCGGCGACACGGGTGGGGGAGGGCACGTAGTGCGCGCCGATGCGCTCACGGGTGCGCAGCTCGTCGTTGGCCTTCGGGGCACCGAGGCCGAGGAAGTAGTTGGTCATCCCCACGCAGTCGAACTGGTACCGGCCGGTCGCGGGGTACTCGCGGTCCACGTGCGAGTAGAGCGTCCAGGTCATCGACGTCCACGTGCCGATCACCTGGGACAGCACCGGGGACGCGGACGCGGGGGCCGGCTCGCCCACGACCTGCTTGGACGGGGCGGGCGGCGGGACGGCCGCGGCGCTTGCGGTGCCCGTCGCCGCGAGCCCGGCGATGGCGACGACGGAGAGGATCAGCGGAGCGGAGCGAACGCGCATGGTGGGCCGATCGTACGCGGTCAGCCGCGCCACGCCGCCGCTACACGCGCGACCTCGGCGTGGCCCTGGCGGCGGCCCGCCTGAGCGGCCGGCTGGATGCGCTCCGGATCGAGCGCGCCGATCTCGCCCATCGCCTCCAGCGACGGCGCGTCCGGCTCGAGCAGGATCACCTCGGTGCCGGCCGCGCGCAGCCGCTCGATCTCGCCGTCGATCGTGGCGCGGCTCAGCGGCCCCGCCCCCGTCTTCGGTGCGTTGTGGTCGACGAAGAGCAGGACGATGTCGTGCCCGGCCGCGAGGTCGGCGTTGGTCACCGAGCCGGTGCCGCCGTCGATGTACGGCCGGCCGTCGAGGTGCACCGGCGGGAAGATCTGCGGGACGGCGGCGCTCGCCGCGACGGCCCGGCGCAGCGAGACGTGGTCGGTGTCGCGGAACATCCGGATGCGACCGTCGGTCGCGTCGACCGCGGTGATCCCCAGGTTGGGCGCGGGCCAGCGGCGCATGAGCAGGAACAGGCCGATCAGCCCGACCCACGCGCGCTCGGGCATCGTCTGCGCCTGCTGGGCCAGCGCGCCCGCCGCGATCCGCGTCTCCGCGGTGGCCGGCGTGTCCATGTGCCACGCCTCGGCGAACCGCTCGATCGTCTCCAGGTCCGGGGTGGGGAGGCGGCCGTAGAGGGACAGCAGCGCGGTGCGGGCCGGGACGCGGTCGTTCCCCAGGAAGCGGTAGAGCCGCTCGAAGTCGCGGTCGCCCGCCAGCTGCGCGCCGACCACGCTGCCCGCCGACGTGCCGAGGATCAGGTCGGCGTCGGAGGTGCGCAGTCCGGCGGCCTGGAAGCTGGCGAGCACGCCGGTGAGCCAGGCGACGCCGGTGAGGCCGCCGCCGCCGAGGACGACGGCACGGGAGGGCGAGGAGGGCATCGCCGCAGGCTATCGCGGCCCGATTCCGTCCTCCCCAGCCCAACGGTGACGCAGGTATGCGTGTTGTACGCGCATACCTGCGTCACCGTTGGGGGGTTGGGGCGGTCAGCCGTCGCGGAGGGAGAGCAGCGCGTAGGCCGCCACGCGGTCGACCGCGACGCCGAGGTGGCGGAAGTACGTCGAGCGGCTCACGTGCAGGCGCTCGGCGGTCTGCTCGTGGGTCGTCGGCGGCCCGAGGTAGCGCTGCACGATCACGTCGTGGAGCAGCCGCTCGGCGGGGGCGTCTCCGAACGCGCCCTCGGTCGCGGCGGCGAGCAGGTCCCGCACGGTCGCCGCGCGCTCCGCGACGGTCTGGCCGCGGGCCAGCGGGCTGCGCGCCAGCTCCAGCGGGCGGTCGAGCGTCCGCAGCGCCTCCTTCACGGTGTCCGCCGTGACCTCGGTGCTCGCGCCCGCGTCCGCGTCGGCGTCGACCGGCGGCGGGGTCAGCCCCAGCTCCGCGTAGACCGCCCCGCGGTAGCCGGCGAACATGCCGCCGGGCCCGTGGTCGAGCAGGTGGCACTGCTGGACCTTCGTGTCGTAGATCACGTCCAGCTCGGGGAGGTGCACGGCCCCGACGTTCGCGGCGAACTCCACCGCCGCGGCGTTCGCGGGGTCGATCGGCAGGTACGACCACCGCGGGTTGGGCAGGCCGGAGCGCTGGATCGCCGCGGTGTTGAGGAGCGGCAGCACGCGCGACTCGCTGGTCCCGTGGCCCTCGGTCAGGTCGAGCGAGTCCCGCCACAGCAGCGCGTTGCCGTCGGGGTGGTTCGCGCGCGAGTGGGCCAGCCAGCCGCGGAGCATCGGGTCGCGCTCCACCGCGGCGGGCGCGTCGCGCACCGGGATCGCGATGCACATGCCGCACAGGCGGTCGTCCTCGTCCCGGGCGACCACGATGCAGCGGGGCAGGTCGCGCACGATGGCCTTGGTCGCCGCCAGCCACTCGCCGACGCCGCGGTGGGTGACCAGCGCGGGCACGTCGTCCAGGTCCTCGGGCACGGCGTCGTCGATGCGCAGGTCGGACGGGCCCTCGCCGGGGATGGCCCAGCGCAGCGACTCGTTGTCCACCAGCTCGGCCAGGTCGGGCAGCAGCCCCGTCTCCCCGGCGTTGATCCGCCGGTACACGTGCTCGGCGATGCGCCGGCGCAGCTCGTGCTCGCGCTCCGTGCGCTCGGCTCGGGCCTGGGCCCGCAGGGCAGTGCGGACGAGGTCGTGCAGCGTGACCCAGGTGCCGCGCCCCTCGGCGAACGTGCGCGAGCGCAGCCACGCCTCGGCACGCACGCCATCGACGCCGGGCAGGACGTCGGCGAGCAGCGCGGCGTCGACCCGGCGGGCCAGGGCGGCCACGGTGATGACGTCCAGGTGACTGGGATCGAGCTCCGACTCGGTCAGCCGCTGGACGAGCAGGTCGGCCAGCTCCACGTGGGCGTCCAGGCCGCCGATGCCCCACGCGCCGCGGTCGCGGGCGGCCGCCGCACCGAGCGTGAGGGCCAGCGGGGAGCCGCCGGCCCACGCCATCAGGTCGCTGGAGGTGCGGTCGTCGGTCACGCCGTCGCGCGCCAGGAGCGCCCGCGCCTCCTCGCCCGTCACCGGGGCCAGCGGCAGCGCGCGGGTCACGCGCTCCCAACCGCCCTGGAGCCAGCCGGGGTCGGGGTTGCCGCGCTGGGCGATGACGATCAGGCTGCGGTCGGGCAGGCCGGGGAGCACGCGGCCCCGCAGCTGGGGCCCCAGGGACGTCATCCGCTCGTAGGTGTCGAGCAGGACGAGGCGGCCCTGGTCGGTCTCCTCGCCGCCGAGTCGCTCCTCCAGCTCGGTGGTGGTGGGCAGGCCGTCGCGGCCGTCGATCGCCCGCGTCTCCCACCCCGCCCGCTCCGCCTGCCGGCGGACCTGCCGCAGCAGGGTCGACTTGCCGATGCCTCCGGGCCCGTGGACGACGAGGACGTTGGTCGGGGACCGGCCCGCGAGCACCTCATCGACCAGCGCGAGCTCCCGCGTCCGACCGACGAATCGCCGTTCATCCTCTTGGTCCATGCGGGCGGCGAGGGTGTTCATCCAGCCGTGACGATAGTGGGGAAACGCAACATGAGACGGTCTTGGCACTGACGAATACTCGCGCCGGCCGTAGCTTGCGGCACTCAATGTCCATCGGAGCGCTCCCCCGGGCGCTTCCGAATCCCCTGGGGGGAACCATGATTCGCAAGTCCTGTCTGCTGCTCTGCGTCCTGAGCCTGACCGCGTTCACCGCTGCTGGCTGCGGCGACGACGACAAGAAGACCGACAGCACGACGACCCCGGCCACACCTGCTGCGACGACCGAGGACACCGGAGACACGAGCGCGCCTGATACGGGCGATGCCACCGTAGACGCGGCCGTCCAGGCCGCCGTCGACCAGTGCAAGGCGAGCATCGACGCCAACCCGGCGGTCAAGGCCGACATCAAGCCGGACCTCGAGAAGATCTGCGAGAAGGCGGCCAGCGGCGACGCCGACGCGGCGCGCGAGGCCACCAAGGAGGTCTGCGTGAAGATCGTCGAGTCCTCGGTGCCCTCGGGCTCCGCGCAGGATCAGGCCAAGCAGGCCTGCGAGGCGGCGGGGCGCTAGTCCCGCAGCACCCGACGTACCCGAAGGACCTGAACGAAGCACGGGCGGCGCGCGGTCTCATGACGCGCGCCGCGGTGCGTTCCGGCGGCGCCGCCGGCCCTACTCCTTCATGAGGATCGGGACGATGGCGGCGAAGCCGAGGACCACGAGCAGGATGAGCGCGGCGATGATCGCCAGCTTCAGCGTCGCCCGCCGGTCCGGGGGCCAGAACGCGAGCTCCGGCAGGCCGGGGCGCAGCGCGACCACGGCGTAGTCCACGCGCGAGGCGGCGGAGCGCCGGCGCAGCTCCGCGATGCCCTCCGCGGCGTGCTCGGCGCAGAACGCGCGCGTGCGGGCCTGCCCGGCCTCGACCGGGCGCACCTCGTAGTCGGCCGCCCGCGCGCACGCGGGAACCGGGCCGGCGGCCGATCCGTGCTGGCACGGCGGGATCGCGAGGGCGGTGGACACCCAAGGGAGCCTGGCACAGCGGCGATCGGGGACGCGGGGCCGCAGGGCGGGCCGTGGCGCCGATCCACTCGTCTATTCTGAAAAAGGGGGCTACTTGTTGTGATTCTTCACATCTATAACCGGTACAAATTCAACCCGGTTCCAAGCGGCGCGCGGCTCGACACAGGACGTGTACGCTAGCGCCGTCTTGCCCCTCTTGTACGTCAATTCAATTCGAGCTTCGAGGCTGCAGATGCGTCCAGTCCGCACCACCGCCGCAGTTGCGGTGACCCTATCCACGCTGGTCTGCGGAGTCGGTGGGCTCACGGCGACCGCCGGTGCCGCCGCCCCGAAGGCCACCGTCGCCAAGGCCGCGTTCACGGCCAAGGGCAGCATCGACGAGGCCTACGTCCTTGGAGCCACCAAAGGCTCCAAGCTGGTGCTCGTCAACAAGAAGGGCAAGGTGACGGGCCGCGGCACCGTCGACCGCTTCGGCAGCCTCGTCTTCCGCGAGCAGAAGCCCGGCGCCGGCTACACCGTGCAGCTGCGCAAGGGCAAGAAGATCCAGAAGTCCAGCGCGTTCAAGGTCCTGAGCGAGAACAGCAACCCGCCGCAGTCGTTCTTCGACGGCAAGGTCCTCAACGCGGGCCTCAACTACGTCACCGTCCGTGACGGCGTCGAGATCGCGATGACGGTCCGCCTGCCGCAGGGCAAGACGATGGCCGACGGCCCGTTCCCGACGGTCATCGAGTACTCCGGCTACCAGACGGCCGCGCCGCACGACCTCCTCACCAGCGTCATCTCCTCCCTCGGTGGTGGCGGCGGCGCGAGCGACCCGCTCGTGCCCGCCACCGGCACGGCGGTCGGCTCGGTCATCGCCCCGCTGCTCGGCTTCGCCGCGGTCAGCGTCCAGATGCGCGGCTCCGGCTGCTCCGGCGGCGCGTTCGACCTGTTCGGCCTGCCCACGACGTACGACGGCTACGACGCCGTCGAGACCGTCGCCGCGCAGCCGTGGGTCAAGGGCCACAAGGTCGGCCTGGCCGGCATCTCCTTCTCCGGCATCACGCAGCTCTTCGTCGCCGGCACGCAGCCGCCGCACCTCGCCGCGATCGCCCCGATGTCCGTCACCGACGACATCTACACCGCCACCGGGTACCCGGGCGGCATGTTCAACAAGGGCTTCGCGCTCTCGTGGATCACCGACCGGGCCAACGAGGCCAAGCCGGCGCCGGAAGGCGGCCAGCCGTGGGCCAAGGCCCTCGTCGCGGCGGGCGACCAGCACTGCATCGACAACCAGAAGCTCCGCCTGCAGACCCAGGACGTGCTGGGCCTGATCAAGAAGAACCCGTACCGCACGCCGTCCCTGTTCGACGACCGCGCGCCCGGCGCCTGGGTCAAGAACATCAAGGTCCCGACGTTCTTCATCGGTCAGTTCCACGACGAGCAGACCGGCGGGCACTTCCCGGAGAGCCTGCAGTACCTGGCCAAGAACAAGAACGTCTGGATCACGCTCCAGAACGGCGTGCACGCCGACTCCCTCGGGCCGAGCACGATGACCCGCTGGGCCGAGTTCCTGCACCTGTACGTGGGCGACGAGATCCCGAACATCCCGGGCCTCGTGCTGGGCCTGAGCGGCCAGCTCTACAAGTTCCTCGCCGACTCCGCCGCGGCGCCGGTCAAGCAGTCCCGCTTCGCGGGCACGACCGACGTGGCGGCCGCCAAGGCCGAGTTCGCCAAGGACCCGCGCGTGCGGCTGCTGATGGACAACGGCGGCGGCCCCGAGGGCCCCGGCTCCATCGGCGCGACGTGGGAGCTGGACTACGGCTCCTGGCCGATCAAGGAGGCCAAGGCGACCCCGTACTACCTGGGGGCCGACGGCGCCCTGGGCACCACGAAGGCCGGCTCGGCGACCAACGCCACGTACACGTCGGACCCGAAGGCCCGCCCGAAGCAGACGCTGCCCGGCCAGGGCGAGGCCGACGCCTGGAAGGCGCAGCCGCCGTACGACTGGGCCCCGATCGCCTCCGGCAAGGGCCTGGGCTTCACCACGCCGGCGCTGGCGAGCGACCTCGTCATCGCGGGCACCTCCAGCCTGGACCTCTACGTGAAGTCCTCGGCCAAGGACACGGACCTGCAGGTCACGCTGACCGAGGTGCGGCCGGACGGCAACGAGACGTACGTCCAGAACGGCTGGCTGCGCGCCTCGCACCGCAAGCTCGACGCCAAGAAGTCGACGGCCAACGACCCGGTCCCGACGCACCTGAAGAAGGACGCGGCGCCGCTGCCCAAGGGCAAGTTCACGCTGGTGCGGATCCCGTTCTTCCCGGTGGCGCACGCCTTCCGGGCGGGCTCCAAGCTGCGCGTGACGATCTCGGCTCCGGGCGGCGACCGTCCGCGCTGGGACTTCGACACCATCGAGAAGGGCTCGACCAAGAACACGGTCCTGCTCGGCGGTCCGAACGGCTCCAAGCTGGTCCTGCCCGTCCTGGCCGGGGCCAACGCCAAGGGCACGCCGCTCCCGGGCGCCACCGCGCTGCGCGGTGAGCCCAACCGCACGTACGCACCCGCCTCCAACGGCGGCTAGCACCAACCGGCTCGCAGGGGGCCCGGACGGCCGATCCCGCTTCGCGCGGGGTCGGCCGTTCGCCGTTTCGGGGGACGTTCTCCACATTCCTCCCGAGGGGTGGGAGGAACGTGGAGAACGTCCGCGGTTCAGCCGGCGAGGGCCGCCGCGTGGGCGTCGGCCCAGGCGGCCGCGAACGCGGGGAAGGCGTCGACGTCGGCCTCGAGCACGAACAGGCCGCGGGCGGGGAGGCTCGCGCCCAGCTCCAGCAGCAGCGGCGCGAAGTGCACGTCGACGGCGAGGGAGTGGTTCGGCGCGCCGCCCAGCAGCACGGGCACGGCGCGCGCCCCGTCCAGGGCACCGCCGCCGATGCGGTCCAGGAACGCCTTCAGCAGGCCGGAGTACGTCGCCTTGTAGGTCGGGCTGGCGACGACGAGCACGTCGGCCTCCAGCACGCGGTGCACGGCGCGGCGGGCCTCCTCGTCGCCCTGGTCGAGCACCCGGGCGCCGAGCAGGGCCAGATCCACCTCCTCGCCGAGGGACCCTCCGGTCGCCCGGACGAGCTCGCCGGTCAGGGTGCGGGCGATCGCGTGGGTGCGCGACTCCGGCCGCGGGTTGCCGACGACGGACAGGACGGTGGGCATCTCTACCAATCTACTTGAGAACGGCATCCATCCGGCCCGAACGGCTCCATCCAACCGCTGAGGGTCACCTTATGCCGCTCAGAGCGGCATAAGGTGACCCTCGGCGGTCAGGAGCGGTCAGGGGCGGTCAGCGGCCGGTGACGGGAGTGCAGGAGTCCCCGGTCGGGACGGCGTCGACGGCCTCGCGCAGGACCTCGGCCACCCGCTCGGCGAGCGCCGGCCAGGCCCAGCGGGCGCCCGCGTCCCGGTGGGCGGCCAGGCCGCGCCGCGCCCGCTCCTCGCCGTCGTCGATCGCGACGACGATCGCGTCCGCCAGCGCCGCCTCGTCGTCCGGGGGGACGAGCCAGCCGGTTTCGCCGTCCCGCACGATGTCCGCCGGCCCCATCCGGTCGACGGCGATCGGCGGCAGCCCGCAGGCCATGCCCTCGACGAGCACGAGGCCGAACTGCTCGCGCGGCGACGCGAGCACCTGCACGTCGGCCGCGTTGAAGAACGCGGGAAGCGCGCGGTGCGCGTGCCAGCCGGCGAGGAACACGCCCTGGGCGCCGCTCGCGGCGATCGCCTCGGCGGGATGCTCGCCCTCCCACTCTCCGGGATGGCCGCCGACGAGGACGAGGACGGCGCGCCGGCGGGTGCGCCGCCGGGCCCGCTCGAACGCCCGGATCAGCAGCCCGAGCCGCTTCACCGCGGTGTAGCGGCCGACCGCGAGCAGCACGACGGTGTCGTCCAGGTCGCCGAGCGCCGCGTCGTCGTAGCCCACCGTGCCGGCGTCCTGGCCGGGGAGGGACCCCTGGGGATCCAGGACGAGCTGCTCGTGCCAGAACGCGCGCCGGTCGACGGCGGCGGGACGGAACTGCACGGGGTCGAACCCGTTCGGGACCACGGTGCACGCCCGCGGGTCGACGCCCAGGAGGCGCACCGCCCGGTCGACCTGGCTCGGCGTCAGCACGATCAGGCGGGTGCAGGCTCGGGCCCACCGGCGCATCCGCCGGGCCCACGCGTCGGCGTGGACCCAGGAGGCCGGCGCGCCGTCCTCGATCTGCTCGAGCATCAGCAGCTCGGTGCCGTGGAGGTGGCCGACGATGGGCACGTGCGGCGCGACACGGGCGGCCGCCTCGTTGAGCGGCGTCAGGTGGTGCAGCTGCAGGATGTCCGCACCCGCCGCGTCCGCGTCCTCCAGCGCCCGGCACCACGCGGCGACGTGCGCCTCGTACGTGGCGTCGTCGACGGAGGCGAAGACCGGATCCGGGGCGCCGGGACGGTCCTCGAAGGAGGGGTGCATCGGCGCGTCCTCCCCGAACACCACGGGGTGCACGTCGTGGTCGGCGTAGAACGTCCGGGCGTCCCCGAAGCCGCCGGGGAGGGAGCCCGAGACGATGGTGGTCTCCCACCCGTGGCCGGGCAGCTCGCCCGCCAGCGCCTCGACGACCTGCGAGGAACCGCCGCGCGGGAAGAACATGAGTCCGTTGATCACGCGCATACATCCAGTATGCACCCACCATGTCGAGCGCTAACCGCGACGACCGGCGGCGACGCGCCAGATCGGGGTCAGCGCGGGTGGAACGTCAGTGCGGTGGCGATCGCCCGGCCGCCCGGGATCGCGATCGCGTGCGACTCGCGCGGCACGTTGCACAGCCGCCCGTCGCAGACGAGCGAGGCCGAGCCGCCCCCGTCCAGGTTGAGCGCCTCGCGGGCGCCGAGGTCGACCATCGCGGCGGCCAGCTCGGCCATGGTCAGCCCCGCCTCGCGGTCGTCGCGCCCGTCGCAGGCGAAGGCGATCAGCCGCTCGCCGTCGCAGCCGAGCGCGGCGCGCGGGTACCGGCCCGCGGTGATGTCGGAGTCGAACTGGCCGGCCCCGGCGGAGAACCCCTCGTCGTCGCCGGGCACCGGCGTGCCGTCCCGGACGAGGAGCGGGCCGGCCTGGAGCAGGTCGCCCGCCGGAAGCGCGGGCAGGTCCTCGCGCCGGGCGATGCGCACCGCCTCGCCGTCGACGTGCACGCACGCTCGCCGCTCGCTCCAGGGCGGGAGGAAGGGGACCGAGGGCACCGCCGCGCCCGCGACCCGCAGCTCGCCGAGCGGCATGCCGGTGACGTCCGGATCGTCGTCGTCGCCGAGCGTGCGGATGTAGAAGCCGCCGACGAGGGCGTGGTCGATCCGCTCGGTGGTGCACCACTCCTCCAGCCGGCTGAGCTGCGGCAGGCGCCGCACGCGCAGCGTGGTGGCGGCCAGCGGATGGACGACGACGTGGGCCGTGGTGCGCGCTCCGTCGGCCAGGGTCAGACGGACGCACTGGGGTTGCGGAGCACGGATGGGGGACCGGGTGGCCATGCGCCGAGGATGCTCCCACAGCGGGAGCACCCTCGTGTCGCGTGGACGTGAACGGTCAGCTCGGTGTGACGGCGGTGCCGGCGGACGAGCCCGACGGTGCCGCGCCGCCCGCGGGCGGCGTACCGCCCTGGCCGCCCCCGGCGGGGGGCGCGCCGGCCGGCCGATTGGCCTCCATCGCCGCCTTCACCTTCGCCTCGCTCAGGCCGAGCGCCCTGGCCAGTGCGGCCGACTGGTCGCCCGGCTGTGCGGTGGAGGACGCGTCGGGTCGGGCCGCCCGCATCGCCTGCTGGAGCTCGGCGGTGGTGACGCCGAGGGCCTTGGCGAGCTTCGCCTGGCCGGCGGCGTCCGGGGCGCCGGGGCGCCCGCCGGTCGGCCGGGCGCCGTCCTGGGTGGTCTTCGTCGCGGCCTGGTCGGCGGACGCGGACGCGGTGCCGCTGCCGTCGCTGGCGCAGCCGGCCGCGCCCGCGGCGAGGAGGCCGCTGGCGCCGACGATCGTGGCGACTCTGCGGAAGCGTCTGGTCATCTCGGGGCTCCTGGGTGAGGGGTCGGGTGATGCGACCCAGGATGCGTCGCGCCTCTGTGGGCTCCGTGTGGGGAGCCGAAGAATCCGCGAAGGCGCGCTCAGCCGGAGATGCCGTCGCCGATGAGCTTGGCCGCGATGAGCAGGCAGATGACGGCCATGATCGCCGCGTTCGACCGCATCATCCACTCCTTCAGCTCGCCGAGCAGGCGCTCCGACTTGGACGGCTTCAGCAGGGAGATCGCCAGCGGCAGGGCCGGACCGATCGTCGCGATGACCACGAACACGGCGAGGGCAACGGCCTGGTCGCCGCTGCTCACTCCGGCCTGGGCGATGGCCAGCGCGGCGCCGGCCACGAGCAGCAGGTTCTTCGGGTTGACCGCGGAGAGCAGGACGCCGAGCCCCGCGGCCTTCGCCGGGTCGAACGCGTCGACGGCCTTCATCCACGCCGGCTCCTGCGGCTCGACCCCGGCGCGTGGGCGCCCGCGCCACTGCCGCGCCGCGACCCCGAGCAGCAGGACGCCCAGGCCGACCTTGACCCAGCTGACGCCGTCCGACGAGTCGCCCGAGGCGGCGTCGGCCCCACCGGCGACCAGGAGCACCACGGTCCCGGCGAGCACCAGGCCCACCACCCAGCCGACGAGGAACGCCGGGCCGTTCGCCCGGCCGCGCGGCGTGGTCAGCATCAGCACCATCCCGATGATCGGGAACGGGCTGAGCGAGACGCCGACCGCGAAGGTGAGGACCTGCCCGATGGCGTGCTCCATCGCGCCAGCCTAGTCGGCGCTGTCGTACGTCGCCGTGAACTTGACGGTGGCCGTGCACGGGTTGCGGCTGCTCGGGTGGATCCGCACGGTCCCGGTCAGCTTCCTCGCGCTCGCGAACGTGCCCTTCGCGCTCCAGCCGGCGGCGGCGGCGTCGATCGCGAACCCTCTGCGCGTCGAGCCGCGCGGGCCGAACGGACCGAGGAACGCGTGCGACTGGGTGCCGCATTCGGCGTCCGGGCTGCCGGTCGACGTGGTCTCCACCGACGCGGACACCGCGACGACCCGGTGGCCGGCCACCCGCAGCTCGACGAGGTGGCCCGACGCGCTCGTGCGCCAGTACCCGTCCCGGGCCTTGGTTGGGGCGGCCGCGACCGGACCGGCGTTGAGGAGGAGCAGGGCGGCCGCGGCGGCCGCCAGGAGCACGGTTCTCATGGCGCGCAAGATATCCGGACGGCGAGCGATGAGTTTCCGTTTCCGCCCCGGTCTTGGCCTGCGAGAACACTTCGACCAGGAGGGCACCATGGCCCCGCAGCCCCGTCTCATCTTCGTGAACATCCCGGTGCAGGACCTGCCGGCGGCCAAGGCGTTCTTCGCGGCGCTCGGCTTCGGCTTCGACGAGAAGTTCACCGACGCCTCGTGCGCGTGCATGATCGTCAGCGAGCAGGCCTACGTGATGCTGCTCGACCGCACCCGCTTCGCGGACTTCACGACCCGGCCGGTCGCCGACGCGACGGCGAGCACCGAGGCCATCCTCTGCGTCTCGGCCGCCAGCCGCGACGACGTCGACGCGTTCGCCGACGCCGCGCTCGGCGCGGGCGGCACCAGCGCGAGCGACCCGATGGACCACGGCTTCATGTACGGCCGCAGCTTCCACGACCTCGACGGCCACCTGTGGGAGGTCATGTGGATGAGCCCCGAGGCGGTCGAGGACGGTCCGCCCCCCGCGGCCGACACCGCGCGAACGGCCTGATCGCGGCGGGCCTCCCCGACGGGCGGTAGTACGATGGGCCCGGTGCTGACGACCCCGGACACGACCGCGGAGCTCGACTTCGAGGCCCACCGCCGGGCCCTCATCGGCTACTGCTACCGGATGCTCGGCTCCGGCTCGGAGGCCGAGGACGCGGTGCAGGAGACGATGGTCCGGGCCTGGCGCTCGGCCGACCGCCTGCAGGACCGCGCCGCGCTGAAGGCGTGGCTCTACCGGATCGCCAGCAACGTCTGCTTCGACATCCTGCAGAGCGCGCAGCGGCGCGCCCAGCCGATGGACATGGGCCCGTCGTCGGCGGCGGATGCGGCGCTCGGCGACATGCTGGGAGAGCACGCCTGGGTCCAGCCGATCGCCGACGCCCGCGTGCTGCCCGCCGAGTCCGATCCCGCCGCCGTGGCCGACGCGCGCGAGAGCCTGCGGCTGGCCTTCGTCGCGGCGCTGCAGCACCTACCGCCCAAGCAGCGTGCGGTGCTCATCCTGCGTGAGGTGCTGCGCTGGCAGGCCAGCGAGGTCGCCGAGCTGCTCGACACCTCCGTCGCCTCGGTCAACAGCGCGCTGCAGCGGGCGCGGGCCACGCTGGAGGCGCTCGACCTCGACGCCGGCTCCTCCACGGGGGACGCGGCGGCGATCGACGCCCAGGAGCGCGAGCTGCTCGGCCGCTACGTCGACGCCTTCGAGCGCTACGACATCACCGAGCTGGTCTCCCTCCTGCGCGAGGACGCGACGTTCTCGATGCCGCCGTTCCCGCTGTGGCTGTCGGGCCGGGACCAGGTCGGGCCGTTCATGCTCGGTACCGGGGCCAAGTGCGAGGGTTCCCGCCTGCTCGTCGCCCAGGCCAATGGGGGGCCGGCGGTCGCGATCTACAACCGCACCGAGACGCCGGGCGTCTACGCGCCGTGGGCGCTGGTCGTCGTGGAGACGTCAGGCGGGCAGATCACCGGGCTGCACCACTTCATCTTCCCGGAGCTGTTCGCGGCGTTCGGGCTGCCGGCGCGGCTCGAGGAGCCCGTCGACGCCGCCGGCGCGGTCCAGGCCTAGGGCCTCCGACAGCCCCACGAAGGCCAGCAGCGCCCGCAGGTCCTCCGGCACGTCGCCCAGGCGCAGCTCGCACCGGCGGCGCCGGGCCACCAGGGCCCAGCGCATGAGCGCGTCGACCAGGGCGAGGTCGGGCGCGCGCGCGTCCATGCGCGCGACGACGACGTCTGGCTCGCCGTCGGCGACCAGCGTCACGGTCAGGGGGATGTCACGGCGTTCGGGCACGGGGCGCAGGTGCTTCGCTCGTAGGGAAGACGGCCCGCGCGGCCCGAACTCATCGGCCCCGATGTGCCCCGCGCTATCGTCCAGGGAAGTGGAGTGCTCCTCCGTTTCTTGCGGAGGCCTCGCCGCACCCACGGCAACGCAGAGGAACGAGACACCATGACCCTCATCACCACGCCCTTCGGGGCCACCTCCACGGCCGCCGAGGTGGCGGCCGGCATCGATCTGCGCGGTAAGCGCGCGATCGTCACCGGCGCCGCGTCGGGCATCGGCGTCGAGACGGCCCGGGCCCTGGCCGGCACCGGCGCCGACGTCACGCTCGCCGTCCGCGACCTCGACGCGGGCGCGCGCGTCGCGGCCGACATCACCGCCACCACCGGCAACGCCGGCGTGCACGTCGCGCACCTCGACCTGGGCGACCGCGCCACCGTCGACGCGTTCGCGGCGGCGTGGGACGGGCCGCTGCACCTCCTCGTCAACAACGCGGGGGTGATGGCCCTCCCCGAGCGGACCCTGACGCCCGACGGCCTGGAGACCCAGTTCGCGGTCAACCACCTCGGGCACTTCGCGCTCGCCGTCGGCCTTCACGACGCGCTCGCCGCCGACGGCGCGGCCCGCATCGTCTCGGTCAGCTCCAGCGGGCACCTGCGCTCGCCGGTGATCTTCGACGACCTGAGCTTCGCGTTCCGCCCCTACGACCCGTGGCTGGCCTACGGGCAGTCCAAGACGGCGAACGTGCTGTTCGCCGTCGGGGCGACCCGGCGGTGGGCGGCCGACGGCATCACCGCCAACGCGCTGATGCCCGGGGGCATCGCCACCAACCTGCAGCGGCACCTGGACCCCAGCTTCATGGAGAACGCGAAGGCCAGCGGCTTCGAGCTCAAGACCACCGAGCAGGGCGCCGCGACCACGGTGCTCCTGGCGACCTCGCCGCTGCTGGAGGGCGTCGGCGGGCGCTACTTCGACGACGTCAACGAGTCACCGGTCGTGCACGAGCGCGGCGACGCGGTGCTGGCTCGCGGCGTCGCCGCCTACGCTGTCGACCCCGCCAACGCGGATCGGCTGTGGGACGTCTCGACGGAGCTGCTCGCCGGGTGACGGGACACACGCATGCCGCGGGCGGATCTGGGCGTGCCGGATCCCTAACGCAACAGTAGAGTCCGCGGAGTGAGCGAGTCCTCGGTGAAGGTCCTTCTCGTCGAGGACGACGACGGTGATGCCCTGCTGGTCGAGGAGATGCTCGAGGATTCCGCGCCGCACGTGGAGCTGGTGCGCGCCGCCTCGCTGTCCCAGGCGCTCGACGGAACGGCCGTCGACCACGCCGCGTGCGTGCTGCTCGACCTCAACCTGCCCGACGCCCACGGTCTCCAGGCCCTGGAGCGGATCCGCGAGCGGGCCGGGCGCGTTCCCGTCATCGTGCTCACCGGCCACGACGACGAGCGCCAGGGCATCGAGTCCCTCGGGGCCGGCGCCCAGGAGTACCTGGTCAAGGGCCAGGTCGACGGGCCGCTGCTGCTGCGGGCCATGCGGTACGCGATCGAGCGCTCGCAGGCCCAGGCCGCGGCGCGCGAGCTGCTGGAGGCCCAGCTCCAGGCGCAGGAGAACGTCCGCATGGAGCGCGGGCTGCTGCCCACGCCGCTCATCGGCGACCCGGCCGTCCGCCTGACCACCACGTACCGGCCGGGCCGGCGCCGCTCCCTGCTGGGCGGCGACTTCTACGACGCGGTCGAGCTGTCCGACGGCAGCGTCATCGCGGCGATCGGCGACGTCAGCGGCCACGGGCCCGACGAGGCCGCGCTCGGGGCGTGCCTGCGCATCGCCTGGCGGGCGCTGATGCTCGCCGAGCGGCCGATCGACGAGTCGCTCGTCGTGCTCGACCGCATGCTCGTGCACGAGCGCCACGACGCCGACATCTTCGCCACCGCCCTGTTCGTCCACCTGCACGCCGACCGCACGCACATCGACACGTACACGGCCGGCCATCCGCCGCCGCTGCTCCTGAACGGGGGGTCGCCCGTCCCGCTGCCGGCCGACCGCGTCTACCCGCCGCTGGGGATCCCGGCGCCCGCTCCGTGGGCCCCGACCCGTCACCGGGTGGAGCCCGGCGGCACCCTGCTGCTCTACACCGACGGGCTGATCGAGGGGTTCGTCGGCACCGGCAACGAGCGGTTGGAGGTGGCGGGCCTGATGTCCCTCGTGGAGCGCCTGCGCGGCGGCGACGGCGGCGACCTGGACGACCCGGCCCTGCTCACCGCGCTGGTGCGCGCCGTGGAGGAGCTCAACGGCGGCGAGCTGACCGACGACCTCGCGGTGGCGCTGCTCTCGTGGACCTGAGTCCGCCTCCGCGCTACCGCCGGCACCTCGACCGCTACACGGTCGGGCAGTGGTTCGGCGTCGCCACCGCCGGCCTCGCGGTGCTGGCCGCGATCGCGATCATCGGCGGCGTGGTGGCCATCTCCAACCTCGCCGACGCGCGCGAGCGGGTGGTCGACGCCGTCGACCCGGCCAGCCGGGCCGGCCAGGACGTGCTCGCCGCCTACCTCAACCAGGAGACCGGCGTGCGCGGGTTCGCGCAGACCGGCGTCGAGTCGTTCCTGGGGCCCTACGAGCTGGGGCGCCGGCAGCTCGACGACGCCGCCGCCGAGCTGCGCCGCTACGTGAAGCCGCTGCGCACGCCGCAGCTGGACGCGGACGTCACCGCGGTGCTCGAGGCGGGGCGGGCGTGGGAGGACGGCTTCGTGACGCCCACGCTGGCGCGGGTGCGGGCGGACGGGCCGATCACCGACGCCGCGCAGGCCGGGTCGGGCAAGGCGAGGTTCAACGCGCTGCGCTCCCGGGTGGCCCACCTGCAGACCACGCTCACCGAGGAGCGTGCCCAGGCCAAGGACGACCTCAGCCAGGCGGCCGACCGGCTCACCATCACCTTCGTGCTCGTCGGGCTGCTCCTCGTGGTCGGCGGCGGGGCCATCCTCTTCGTCCTGCGCTCGGCGGTGTCCACCCCGGTGGCGCGGCTGGCCTTCCGCACCCGCCGCGTGGCTCAGGGGGAGTTCGAGCGCGTCGTGGTCCCGGAGGGCCCGCGCGACATCTACGAGCTGGGCGAGGACGTCGAGACGATGCGCGAGCGCATCGTGCACGAGCTGACCATCGTGGAGGAGGCGCGCCGGGTGCAGGACACGCATCAGGCGGAGCTCGAGCGCCAGCAGCACGAGCTGGAGCGGTCCAACGCCGAGCTCGAGCAGTTCGCCTACGTCGCCTCCCACGACCTCCAGGAGCCGCTGCGCAAGGTCGCGAGCTTCACCCAGCTCCTGCAGAAGCGCTACGGCGGCCAGCTCGACGCCCGCGCCGACCAGTACATCGACTTCGCGGTCGACGGCGCCACGCGGATGCAGCAGCTCATCAACGACCTGCTCGCGTTCTCCCGCGTCGGCCGGCTGTCCGCCGACGAGGCGACGGTATTCAGCACGGACCAGGCGCTGGAGCGGGCGCTGGGCTCCCTGGCCGAGGCGGTCGCCGAGTCCGGCGCGGTGGTCGAGCACGAGCCGCTTCCCTCGGTCCGCGGCGAGGCCAACCTCGTCGCGGCGGTGTTCCAGAACCTGATCGGCAACGCGATCAAGTTCCGCGCTCCCGACGTGGTCCCGCGCATCGACGTCGGCGTCCGGCGCGCCGGCGCGATGTGGGAGTTCGTCGTGGCCGACAACGGCATCGGCGTCGACGCCGAGTACGCCGATCGCATCTTCATGATCTTCCAGCGGCTGCATCCCAAGGACGTGTATCCCGGTACGGGGATCGGCCTGGCGATGTGCCGCAAGATCATCGAGTACCACGGAGGACGGATCTGGCTCGACCAGGACGTCGCCTCCGGCAGCGCCTTCCACTTCACCCTTCCCGCTCTTCCTGGAGACTGAGACCCATGTTCCCCATCGGTGACCGCATCGAGATCCTGCTCGTCGAGGACGACCCCGGCGACACGCTGATGATCCGCGAGGCGTTCCAGGACAACAAGATCACCAACAACCTCACGTGCCTGACCGACGGCGAGCAGGCCGTCGCCTACCTGCGCCGCGAGGGCGAGTACGCGGACGCGGTCCGGCCGGACCTCATCCTGCTCGACCTCAACCTTCCGCGGAAGGACGGCCGCGAGGTGCTGGCGGAGATCAAGGACGACGACGACCTCAAGGTCATCCCGATCGTCGTGCTCACCACCTCGGCCGCGGAGGAGGACATCCTGCGCAGCTACCGCCTCCACGCCAACGCGTACGTGACCAAGCCCGTGGACTTCGAGGCGTTCATCGAGGTCGTGCGGCAGATCGACGAGTTCTTCGTGTCGGTCGTGAAGCTCCCCAAGCCCGCGGTCTAGCTCCGGGGGTCGCCGGCACGCCTGTGTCGGCGACTTGACGTTCCGGACGTCGCCGACGCGCACGACGCGGCGGCCGTCCGGACGGAAGCTCCTTGCATCAACCCAACGGCCTCAGGCCGATACCCAAGGAGCCCCGTCATGCGCCGTCCCAGCCCCGCCCTCGTCGTCTCGTCCATCGCCCTCCTGTTCTCCGTGAGCGGCACCGCCGTCGCTTCCGGAGCGCTCGACGGCTCCAAGCTCGTCGGCAACTCCGTCACGAGCGCCAAGGTCAAGAACCAGACGCTGCAGGTCAAGGACCTCAGCCTCTCCGCCCGCAGCTCCCTCCGCGGCCAGACCGGTCCTGCCGGCCCGCAGGGCACCAAGGGCGACAAGGGGGATCCCGGCCCGAAGGGCGCGCCGGGCACGCCTGGTGCCCCCGGCGCTCCCGGTGCCCCGGGTGCCCCCGGCGTCTCCGGCCAGGTCATGTTCACCGGCATCCACGTCCTGCTCGGCAGCCAGGTCACCAGCACGTTCACCACGTCGTGCCCGGCCGGCAAGAAGCTGCTCGGCGGCGGCGTCGTCACGTTCAACAAGAAGGTCCAGGTGCTGTCCTCGGCCCCGGCGTCCACGACGGCGTGGACGGCCCAGGTCACCACGTACTCGGGCTCGCCGATCGGCACGCACACCGCGGTCCACATCCGGGTGATCTGCGCGAACGTCAGCTGAGCGCCCGCCCTCTCGTCGAACTGGCGCACCACGTTCCCGCTCAGCGGGAAGGTGGTGCGCCGGTTCCGGGTGGGGTGCGAAACGTGACGGATCTCGACCGGAACGTGTCCCGAGTGCCCCGGTTCGTGGAGGAACCGTGACACTTGGGCACGCCGTCGTTTCCCGTTGATACGCTGCGCTCATGGTCACCGATCTCGAACGCGTCGACGCCGACGTCCGCAGCCTGCGGACGGAGATGAGCAGCGGCTTAGCCGCGATGGATGCCCGGTTCGAGGCGGGCGAAGCGGAGGTCCGTGACTTGAGGGCCGAGATGAACTCCCGCTTCGAACAGGTCGATCGGCGCTTCGAACAGGTCGATCGGCGCTTCGAACAGGTCGATCAGCGGTTCGAACAGGTCGACGCTCGCTTCGAACAGGTCGATCGGCGGTTCGATGAGGTCGATCGAAGCTTCGTGGAGGTCCGGCGGCACTTCGTCTTGGTGGAGGCGTCGCTGAACCGTCTCGTCGACCGCTTCGACGCGGTCCAGCACCTGTTCATCCGGGCCTCCGCCGCCGGCATCGTCGCGCTGCTCGTCGTGCTCCTCACCACGCGCCTCACCTGAGCCTGCACGGCCGCGCCCAGCGGCAGGACGGCCCGGCCCGGTCGCGAAGGACCGGACGATGGCCACCCAGGACGCCTTCGACACCGAGGAGTTCTACGCGGACCTCGACCGTCGGGCGCGGGAGCGACGCGCCCGGCGGGGTCCGCGGCGGCCACGCCGCCGGCGCCTGCCCCGGCCGTCCCGGGTCCCGCTGGACGAGGCCGTCGCCGAGCTGCGCCACCTCGTGGAGACCACCGCCGGCCGGATCCTCGTCGGCGCGGTGGCCGCCATCGCCCTGTTCACCGTCGTCGGCCTCGTCGCGCTGTGGCCGTCGGGCGTGGAGCATCACGCCCCGACCCAGAGCCTCGGCGGGCCGACCCAGACCGTCGACGTGGCCCGCGCCTACGACGCGCCGTGCGTCGGCCCGGCCCAGCAGACCTGCCGCAAGATCGACGTGGTGGTCGGCGGCGCCACGCAGTCGATCACGCTCGGTCCGGCGAGCACCGCGCCGGACCTGTCGCCCGGCACCGCCGTGCGGGTGAACGAGACGGCGCTGCAGCCCGGCGTCGAGAAGCCGCCGAACTTCGAGGCCTACCAGTTCACCGGGCTGGATCGCGAGGGGCCGCTGTGGATCCTGGTCGCCGCGCTCGCGGCGCTGGCGCTGGTCCTGCTGCGCTGGCGCGGACTGCTCGCGACGCTCGGCGTCGGCCTCTCGCTGCTGCTCGTCGTCGCGTTCATCGTGCCGGCCATCCTCAACGGGAGCCCGGGCCTGCTCGTCGCGCTCGTCGGCGCGCTGGCGGTGATGTTCGTGACGCTCGTGCTCACCAACGGCCTGGGGGCGCAGACGTTCGCCGCGGCCCTGGGCATCTCCGCGACGCTGCTGCTGACCTGCGTGCTCGCCGCGCTGTGCGTCGGCCTGGTGCACCTGGACGGCAACGCGGACGACGTGTCGCTCTACCTCTCCCAGCAGAACTCCGACCTGTCGCTGCAGGGCGTCGTCCTGGCGGGGATCGTGATCGGCGCGCTCGGCGTGCTGGCCGACACCGCGGTGACGCAGGCCTCCGCGGTGATGGCGCTGCGCCGGGCCAACCCGGCGCTGTCCTCGCGCGGGCTGTACGGCGGGGCGATCACCGTCGGCCGCGATCACCTGTCGGCGACCATCCACACCCTCGTGCTGGCCTACGTCGGCGCCACGCTGCCGCTGCTGCTGGCCATGCGCACGAGCGGCGTGGCCTTCGGCGACGCGATCAACACGCAGGACCTGGCCGAGCCGATCGTCGCCACCGTGATCGGCTGCGCGGCGCTGATCGCCGCCGTGCCCCTCACCACGGGCCTGGCCGCGCTGCTCGTGGCCCGCATCCCCGTGGACGCCGTGCCCGACGGGCACGGCCACCACCACTAGCCGCCCCCCGCCGGCGCCACCCAGCGCGGGCACCGCTCTGCGCGCCCCGAGACGTTCTCCACATTCCTCCCACCCCTCGGGAGGAATGTGGAGAACGTCCACGCGTGGCTTGACAGGTCGGTACATTATAAGACTCAGTCTTATTAATGAACTCTGGAGTCCTCGTGCCGACCACCGTTTCCCGCCTGCCCGTCACCGTCCTCTCCGGCTTCCTCGGAGCCGGCAAGACCACCGTCCTGGAGCACGTCCTGCGCAACCGCGAGGGCCTGCGCGTGGCGGTGATCGTCAACGACATGAGCGAGGTCAACGTCGATGCCGCGCTCGTGCGCGAGGGTGACGCCGCCATCGACCACGTGCAGGAACGACTCGTCGAGTTCTCCAACGGGTGCATCTGCTGCACGCTGCGCGAGGACCTGCTGGTCGAGGTCGCGCGGCTGGCCCGCGAGGGTCGGTTCGACCACCTGCTGATCGAGTCGACCGGCATCTCCGAGCCCCTGCCCGTGGCCGAGACGTTCACCTTCGCCGGGGAGGACGGCCAGAGCCTCGGCGACCTCGCCCGCCTCGACACCATGGTCACGGTGGTGGACGCCGCCACCTTCCTGGCCGAGTGCGACCAGGTCGACGATCTGGCTTCGCGTGGCCTGGGGCTGAGCGAAGAGGACGATCGCGCGATCGTCGACCTGCTGGTGGAGCAGGTCGAGTTCTCGGACGTCGTGCTGCTCAACAAGATCGACCTGGCCCCGGCGGACGAGGTCGACCGGGCCGAGGCGGTCGTGCGCACGCTGAACCCGCGGGCGCACGTCCTGCGCGTCGAGCGGGGGCGGGTTCCGGTGGGGGAGATCGTCGGTGCGCACCGGTTCGACTTCGAGGCCGCCGCCCAGGCGCCGGGCTGGCTCGCCACCCTGCGCGGCGAGGAGCTGCCGGAGACCGAGGAGTACGGGATCGCGACGTTCGTCTACGCATCCCGGCGCCCGTTCCACCCCGAGCGGCTGTGGGCGAGAGCCAACGCGGAGTGGCCCGGCGTGCTGCGGGCCAAGGGCTTCTTCTGGCTGGCCAGCCGGCCCGTGGTCGCGGCGGAGTGGTCGCAGGCCGGACGCGTGCTCACCCTGCAGGCGGCGGGCGCGTGGTGGGCCGCGGTGCCGAAGGCGCAGTGGCCGATCGACCCGGAGTTCCGCCTGTCGATCGAGGAGCGGTGGGTCCCGCCCTACGGCGACTGCCGTCAGGAGCTGGTGTTCATCGGCGACGCCATGGACGAGACGGCCCTGCGCGCCGACCTGGACGCCTGCCTGCTCACCGACGCGGAGCTCGCGCTCGGCGAGGAGGGGTGGAAGGGCCTGTCCGACCCGTTCCCGGCCTGGGGTGGGGCGGCGCGGTAACCGGTCCGCGCGGCGGCGTGCCGCGCGGACCGGCCGGCGACTACTTGGAGGTCGGGACGACCCGCATGTAGGGGAGGGGGGACTCCCACCCGTCGGGGTAGCGCTCCTTGGCCACGTCGTCGCTGACGCCGCCGGTGATGATGGCGTTGTCGCCCGGCTGCCACTGCGCGGGCGTCGCCAGCTGCTCCTTGGCCGTGAGCTGCAGCGAGTCGATGACGCGCAGGATCTCGTCGAAGTTGCGGCCGGTCGTCATCGGGTAGATCAGGACGAGCTTGATCGTCTTGTCCGGGCCGATCACGAACACGTTGCGCAGCGTCGCGTTCTGGGCCGGCGTGCGGTCGGTCGACGGGCCGCTCACGTCGGCGGGGAGCATGCCGTAGGCCTTCGCCACGACGTGGTCGGTGTCGGCGATCAGGGGGTAGTTGACCGGGGTGCCCGAGTAGGACTCGATGTCCTTGGACCAGCCCTCGTGGTTGTCGGTCGGGTCGACCGACAGCCCGATGATCTTCACGCCGCGGCGGTCGAAGTCGGGCTTGATGCTGGCCATGTAGCCCAGCTCGGTGGTGCAGACCGGCGTGAAGTCGCGCGGGTGGGAGAAGAGGACGGCCCAGCTGTCGCCGATCCAGTCGTGGAACCGGATCGTGCCCTCGGTGCTCTCGACCTCGAAGTCCGGCGCGGTGTCGCCGATGGTCAGGCTCATGGTGTCTCCCTTGCGTGGTGGCTGTGTGGCATGCCGACGCTAATCAGCACATATCGGATCAAGAATAGGAAGTCTACGCCTCGGCGTTGCTGGGCTCGGCGCGCGCGGCCGGCGCCCGGTCCCGAGCGCTACCCTTCCCGGCGCATCACCTCTCGAACGCGGGGAACTCCGGTGGGAATCCGGGGCTGACGCGCAGCGGTATGGGGGACGACCGGATCGTTGTTCCACTGAGCCTGAACCAGGGCTTGGGAAGGAGATCCGGGAGGTCGATCCCGAGCCCGAACACCCGGTCGAGCGGGAAGTCACCGTCTCGCGTACAGGCGGCAGACCCTCACCGCCGACCGGCGCGTGCGTGTCCGCTGCCCCAAGTTCAAGGAGCAGGACATGTCCAGCCAAGGTCCCCGCCGTCGCCCCGCGCGACGGTCCCTCGTCGCGCTTGCGGCGCTCGCCGCCACCGCCGGCGCCATCGCGGCCCCGGTCGCATCCGCCGCCCCCGTCGACGTGCAGGTGCGCGTCGAGGGGCGCAACGCCACGATCTACGACCGCACCATCCGCACCGACGTCCGCACGGTGAAGGCGCTGTCGGACCCGACCGAGCGCACGTGCGACGGCACCAACAACGGGATGAACCCGACGTCGACGCCGACCGCCACGTCGGCCACGGTCGACGCGATGGCCAGCATCGGCCAGCCGTTCGACGCCCAGTGGTACGACGGGTTCGACGACTACTTCCTCAAGCAGTGGGGGCCCGACCGTGAGGGCGAGACCTACTGGTGGGGCATCCTCGTCAACGACGCCTTCACCCCGGTCGGGGGCTGCCAGTTCGCGGTCGTGACCGGCGACCGGATCCTGTGGGTCAACGACGCGTTCAGCGGCCGGCCGTTCCTGTGGCTCGACGCACCGGCCACCGCGACGGTCGGCCAGCCGCTGGCCGTGGACGTCCGCACGAGCACGCCCGGCGAGGGCGGCGACACCCCGACCCGCACCCCGTACGAGGGCGCGACGGTCGGCGGCGTCACCATCGCCGCCCAGCCGACCGCGGCCGGCGTCGTGGACGCGGGCACGAGCGACGAGGGCGGCACGGCCACGGTCACGTTCCACCAGACGGGCTGGCAGCGGATCAAGGCGCGGACGTTCGCGCCCGACGCCGACAGCTCCCCCCCGGCGATCCCGTCCAACAGCATCGACGTGTGCGTGACGCCGGTCGGCGGCGGGACGTGCAGCGGGCCGCCCCCGGGGCTGACCGCGGAGGTCGCGCCGGATCCCGATCCCGATCCCGACCCGGATCCCGATCCGACGGACACGACCCCGACCACGCCCACCGCCCCGACGCCCACCACCCCGACCGTGCCGGTGACGACGCCGGTCCGCATCGCGCCGCCGTCGATCTCCACCGCCGGCGGCACCGTCCGCGTGGCGTGGACCGTGCTCGACGCGGGCGTCGGCGTGCGCGACTGGACGCTCGAGGCCCGGCCGCTGACCCCGACGGGCGGGAAGTTCACTGTCGCCGCGTGCGGCACGACGGGCACCAGCGCCGTCGCGGCGCTGGCCGCGGGGCGCTCGTACGTCCTGAAGCTGACCGTGACCGACACGCTGGGCCGGGCCTCGTCCGGTGAGGTCGGCCGCGTCTTCGTCCCCACCGACGACCGCGCCAAGGCGCTGCGCTACGGCAAGGGCTGGAAGAAGGTCGCCGACCAGGGGGCGTGGAAGGCCACGGTCACCCGCGGCGGCAAGGGCGCGAGCGCGAGCGTGCGCCTGCCCGCCGGCAAGCCGATGCTCGTGCTCCGCGGCGGGAGCGCCGCCGCGCGCGTCGAGGTCACGGCGGGCGGCCGCCGCGAGACGTTCGTCGTCTCGTCCAGCCGCCGGCCGGTCACCCGCACGGTCACCGCGCGCAAGCGCGCCGTGGCCGGCACGGTGAAGCTCCGCGTCACCCGCGGCACCGTGTCGCTCGACGGCATCGGGATCGCCCCCTAGGGCGCGACCGGCGTCTGCGAGCCGTCCGCCTCGACGACGACGAGGCTGCCGTCCTCCAGGCGGTACAGCGTGCCCAGCGCGCTCCCACGCCCGGTGGCCTTGGCCCCGGGCGTGGTCTCCGGGACGGTGCGCTGCTGGCCCGAAGGGGTGGCGGTGGTCGTCGTCCGCGACACGATCTGGCCGGTCTTCGTGTCGACCGCCAGGCCGAGCCCGGCGACCAGGAACGCGACGGCGAGGACGATCCCCACGTCGAAGAGGTTGACGAGCCCGTCGAGCGGGTCGCCGGACTCGTCCGCGATGCCCCCGTGACGGCCCAGGCCGATCCGGCTCACGCCGGCACCGCCCCGGGGGTCGGGCTCGCGGGAGCCGGCGTCGCCGCCGGGGGCGCGGTCGTCGCCGTGGCGTGGCCGGCGTCGTCCACCGCGCGCTCCATCGCCACGAGGTCCTCGGTGGCCGCGCGCGTGCGGGTCAGCGTGAGCGCGAAGGCGACGCTGCCCACGAGCAGGCCGACGACGGTGGCGCCGAACGCGGTGCGCAGGTCCATGGCCAGCGAGGCGATGTCCCCGCGGCCCAGCGCCGCCAGGCCCGGGGCGAGGGGGATCAGCGTCCCCATCAGGCCCAGCGCGGGGCCGCCGCGCACCAGCAGCCGCGTGCGGTCCAGCCGCCGCTGCACGGCGATCTCGTAGTCGGCCAGCGCGTACTCGACGGCGGACGACCGGCCGACGGTTGCGGCCGTGCCGAGGTCGCGCACCGCTTGGGCGGAGATGACGCTCGGCGCGCGCTCGGAGAGCAGCGCGGCGCTGCTGGGCGTGACCATCGCGTGGGCGGCGATCGCCCGTAGCGTGCCGGGTGGGGTGCGCCAGCGGCGGTAGCCCTCCATCGCGAAGCGGCCGACCTCCACCGCGCACAGCAGGAGCAGCACGATCGACGCGATCAGCACGGGCACCTGCAGGGCCTGGCTGATGCGGGCCAGCGCGTCCCCGAGGTCGATCTCGGCCAGGAAGGGATGGGTCATGCGGGAAGGGCTCCTCGGCCGGGCTGGCCTTCGAGGCGGGCGCCGGCGAGCGCGGCGGCGGCAAGCAGGATCGACAGGACGATCGCGGTGGTGGGGGAGCCCTCGTCCGGGGTGCGGCTGCGCAGGCCGGGCGCGAAGCCCTGGTCCTTGCCCTGGCCCGAGACCCCCGCGGGCGCACGGCCGAGCAGGCGGCCGGTCACCTCGCGGGCGCCGCCGCCGTCACCGCGGGCCTTGCCTCGCTGCTCGGGATCGGCGCGCTGCTCGGTGTCGGTGCCGCCGGGCGCGGTGGCCGTCGAGGCGACCGGGGTGACGCCGCTGTCCGCCATTCCATTCGACTGCGCGGTGCCGGTGGCCGACGTCTTGGCGTTCGGGGAGCGGCGCGTCTGCGTGACCGGCTTGGGCTTCGGCTTGGCCTGCTTCCGCTCCGCCTTCTTCTTCTCGGCTTCGTCCTTCTTCTTGGTGGCGTTGGCCACGCGGCGCACGCCGCCGGCGGCCTTCCCGTCGCTCTGCCCCTGCGGGCGGGTGAAGAGCGGGGCGCCGTTCCCGCCGCCGGCGGGGCCGGTCACGCCGTCCGGACTTTCCGCGGGCTGCTCCACCTTCACGGCGCGGGGCACGGCGCGGATCGGCAGCGGGTTGCCGGTGAAGGCCGGCAGCGCGTACGCCGTCATCCAGACGGGATTGGCGTTGGCACCCGGGCTGTCACCCTCCATCCACTTGATCGAGCCGTCCGGCTGCTGCATCTTCGCGAGGTAGTCCAAGGGCGAGTTGCCGGCCTCCGAGCGGCGGGTGGCGGGGTCGATGCCCGCGGCCCACATCGCCTGCGCCACCCAGGCCGTGCTGGCGGTGTTCTCGTCGATGGGGCCGGGCCCCTGGCCGTATCCGCCGCCGGAACCCTGGCGGCTGTCGATGAACTCCCACGCTCGGGCCTCTGCCGCCGTGCCGGAGCGTCCAGCCGCATGCAGGGCCTCGATGACCGACGCCGTGATGTCGGTGTTGCTCTGCCCCTTGGGGTAGATCGGCCAGCCACCGTCCTTGCTCTGGACCGTCAGGAGCCAGTCGACGGCGCGTTGGTTGGCCTGGCGCATCTCGTCTCCGGCGACGGTGCTGAGCGGGAGGATCGCGAACACGGTCGTGTTGACGCTCCCGCCCTTGTCGCCGGGCTGGTATCGGAAGCCCCCTTCGGGAAGCTGTTGGGCAAGGACGAGGGCCGCGAGGTCGAGACCTCCGAAGTCGCGAGGTGAGGTGCCGGTCGCGATCACCGCGAGCATCGTCCGCTCGTACTCGGTCGTCGGCGGCTTCAGCTCGCCGGCGCGCTGCAGGAGGTACGTGTATGCGTCGACCCCTCCCGGCTTGGCCTGATCCTGCGGGTTGATCCCGGCGGCGGCGAGGGCCATCGTCACCCACGCGCTGAACATGAGCACCGACTTGCCGCCGGGTGCGCTCGGGAACCCGCCGTCCTGGTTCTGGACGCCCTTGAGGTACTGCACCGTCGGCTCGAGCATCGCAGCGTACGGCGGCGCCGCCGGGACCGCGACGGCGGCCGGGAACAGCGCCGCGGCGACGCAGCCGACGAGGACCAGCAGGGTGAGGGTGCGCCGCCGCATCACGGCGCGGGAACGGGTCTTGACATGTCCGAGCCCCAACTCCACGAGGGCGTGCGACGGTCAGGACCGCGGTCGGATTTCCTGGCTCACGAGCGTCCGTTCCGCGCCTTCCCGGACCTGACGGTCCCGTGGCGTGCCCGTGCTGGGCGTGCGGCGGACGATCCTCGATGACAGTGGCGGGCCCGCGCCGGATTCACACCGGCTTCCCCGTTCCGCGGTCGGATGGAAGATGTGGGGTCACGGTACCACGGGGTCCGGGCCCCGCGGCGGGTCGTCAGGGACGCTCGTTGAGCTGGTGGGCGACCCGCACGACCGCCGTGCGCTGGTGGAAGTCGACGGCGACGATCGCGCCCGGGACGCCCCGCTCCTCCGTGCAACGCTCGACGCGGCGGCGGATCGCCGCGGCGGTCGAGATCGGGGCGTTCAGCTGGGGCACCGGCGGATACACGTCGACCCAGTGGTTGATGAGCAGCAGCGGGCTGTCCGGCTCGCCGCGGAAGCGGTCGCAGCGCAGCTGGCCGGGGTGACGGGCGCCGAGCGGGGTGTCCTGGATGAACGAGAACGCGTCCATGTACCAGGGCGGCTTCCCGCCGTGGTCCTCGGCGAACACCACGAGGCGGCGACCCTGGTCGATCAGCGTGCCGAGCGTGGGGAGGGGTCGGTCGCGGTCGAGCGTGGCGACGAACGGCAGCAGGCCGGCGTCGTCGAACGCCTGCTCGATCACCGCGGGCGGCACGTAGTCCTCGACGATCGCTACGAGCACGGTGGTGGGGTGGGCGTCGAGGAAGCGGCGGAGCACGGCGAGCTCGTCGGCCAGGGGCTCGGCCCCCAGCTCGCACAGCGCGTGGCACAGGTACGGGCGGGGCGTGCCCTCCAGGGACGCGACGCCGACCCGGCCGCCGAGGCGGTCGGCCAGCCGCAGCGCGGTGGGGCCGACGATCTTCGCCACCTTGTTGCGATCCGATCCCTCGGCGCGCAGGTCGGTCCGCACGACGTCGGGGCTCTGGGCGTCGGGCACGCCGAAGTGCACGTCGATCAACAGCGCGCGGATGCCGTCGTCGAGCTGGCGACGGATCCCGTACGTCTGGTTGGCGAAGTGCCAGCCGGGCTCGGAGGAGGCCGCGTAGGAGTTGTGGGTGCCGGGGAAGACGACCGCGTCGAGGCGACGGTCGCACAGGGTGGCCAGGCCGTTGCAGGTGCGAGCGGCGGTGGTCGTGGCGCTTGTCGTTCCGGGCGCCGTCGCGGTGGTGGGCGCGAGGTGCTCGCGGACCGCGTCGCCGCACCCCGAGGCGAGCAGCGCGGCGAGGACGAGGAGGAGTGGGAGCGCGGCGGCGGACGGACGGGAGCGCATGCGCCAAGTGTCCCGGACGCCCGCCGGGCTTGGCGTTCTCCTCACGGGGTAGGCCGCTCGTGTCGGATCCGCGTCCCGCGGATCCTCAACAGGAGAGATCACATGATCGGTGCACTGATTCTGGGGCTGGTGGCGGGATTCGTCGGCAAGGCCCTGATGCCCGGGGATGATCCGGGCGGGTTCTTCGTGACGATCCTCCTCGGGCTGGCCGGCGCCGCCGTCGGCTTCCTCATCTTCACCAAGCTGCTGGGCATCGGCGACGACGAGGCGTTCGACCTGGGCGGCCTCGTCGGGGCGATCATCGGCGTGATGATCCTGCTCGGCCTCTACCGCTGGTTCGCGGGACGACGCGCCCACGCCTGACTCCGCCCCACGGCCGACAACGGCCCGCCGAGGGTCACATATATCCCCGATACGCGGAGTGAGGTGACCCTCGGCGACCGGCCGAGCCTCGTTCAGCGGTTCGCGCCCGGGACCCACAGGGGTTCGTGGGGTCCGTTCGCGGCTCGGCTGAGGATGAAGAGGAGGTCGCTGAGGCGGTTGAGGTAGCGCACGACTTCGGGGTTGGCGCCTTCGACTTCGAGGGCGCGGCGTTCGGCGCGGCGGCAGATGGTGCGGCAGACGTGGAGGTTGGCGGCGGCGAGGGTGCCGCCCGGTAGGACGAAGGATTTGAGGGGGGTGAGGGTGG
>Ga0247757_10000395_pt1 | contig 36817 bp, 24 predicted proteins | sample UWRJL126311R4_FD_180929 | JGI IMG/M metagenome (GOLD analysis project Ga0247757, IMG submission 180929) | Plant litter microbial communities from Arlington Agricultural Research Station in Wisconsin, United States - UWRJ-L126-311R-4 | ecosystem: Environmental > Terrestrial > Plant litter >... | reverse complement strand
TCGGGCGTATTCTCATTCTGCGTGCAAGGTTGCGCTTGAGATGTCCATGCAACGGGCGCACTACCGAACCACACGCCCTGATGCAACTGAAAGCACGGACTCAGTACCCGCCGTCAAAGCGAACAACAGAACGTGCTAAATTCACGATTAATTAAATATGCAAATTCACCTACACAATAAGTAGCTTTTATAAGTTTATGGATTGTTTGCTCGATCAAATATCAGGGTCGTTATCACATTGTCGTTGAGTGGAATTCGGCTTCTATTTCCCTCGAGTGCCCACCTAGAAAATAAATGTAAGGAAAACCACCTCTTAAGGACAAAACAACAAAAAAAATAATTCACTGGACGGGTAGGGGATCGAACCCTAGACCTCCCGCATGCAAAGCGGGCGCTCTACCACTGAGCTACACGCCCGGTTCATGAGTAACAACTTCAATCGATGCAATTTAGTGAAACAAAAATTTTCATATTCCTAAAAATAAGTAGCTATACATATCAATACTCTCTCCTCTGGAGGTATCTCGGATTTAATATTTCCACAAAATTATTTGCAACCTGAGGATCTCACAAATCTTAGACCGGATTCGGGCACTTTGTGGATTAAGCCCGCTACATTGGTCCTAGTAATATGACTGAAAATAGAATTTCGAGAAATAGAATTTTGCAACGGCCAAAAGCGACATGCAGAAACTCATGGCGCAAGCGGGCCTTCAATCAAGGCAGCGGAGGCTCCAGGAGGCTCCCTATGCGGATTCGTTTCCTTTCTCCTTCCACGTTATTTTCTCCGTTCACCCTTTTCTCCTATTCTTTACAGCATCAGTTGCTCACTTTTTCAGCTATGTCCTAGCCATGGCTGGGCTTGAAGGTATGCGGACCCACATGGCGGCACGGTCTCTCGAAATGATACCCTCAAAATCTCTATCTGAAGTCGCTTTTGGGGGGTACTTTTAACGGTTCAACACGGCTAGACGACTCTAGTCCAAATATGTATAGAGCCACTCTCCCATTATAACCCAGCTCACCTTGGTTCAAGGTCTATATCTAATACCAACTGTTTCTTAACGCCCATACCAACGACTTGAAGAGACAATTTTTACCATGCTTCCCGCTCATGTGCCAGGTATGTTAAGCTAATCAGCATAATTTGAGGGAAGGGCGCTTTAGAGGAACAGCTCTTTAAGACCAGTATATCCAGATTTCATATTGACACGGGCGATGCTTAGTCCCGGATGTGAACGGGAAAACTGTGTCTCGTCGCTTCTCCCGTTGCTGAATTGTGGATGTGCGGTAGCGAGCTCTACCAGGTCGATCGAAGACGATGAGGCATTGGTAGCAAAAGTGGTAACGTGCACAGTAGCAGGTTGGGCGATATGATTTCGGCGCCAGACTCGATATAGCTGGCGATACCAGATAAAGCGGCGCATGGTGCCGATACATGCAATAAGACCATGGTATAGGGCAACGAGAAAGAAAGGCAGGGATAAAGCCCAGGTGGCTATCATCCAATAATATAAACGCTCAGAAACATTTGCCATAGCTTCTGTCGTGCGTGCGGTGTTGGTTATCGTTTGGGTATTTTGTTGAAGCTGCTCTTGCTCGACACAATAAGCCCCCTTTATTTGCAGAAGGCTAAAACGGGGGCAGCGCATACGAGCCTGATTCGGAAGGGAGGCGCGCGTGCCTCTAGGCAACCATATAAAGGGTGCGGGTAACATAACTCCCGCACACGAATTATGTACTTCGATTCGCCGTACTTCGATTCGCCATGAGCTATATCATAGCTCCCTCCATTTTCTTTTACCTGTCGAACTTTGCTTCGGGTATCGCTTTAGCAATCACCTCCAAATTCTTCAAGAATGAGTCAGATGAAGCACATGGACAATTCGCATCCGACTTTACAAGGAGCCTGATGATGGTTTGGTGGATTTGGGTTTTCTGCCTTTGGTGGGGTCCGCAATTTCTGATGCGACCTAAGAGCAGCCTGGTTTCTGTCGTGCCAGCCCGTCTCCGTTCCATTGCTTATTGGTTCCTCGTAATTCGCAGTGTGATCTTATTGGCATGGGTTTGTGCGCTAAGTGTGATCAAGCCTTGCAAAAGCCAAGTTTTTGCAGCCATTGCCTACCTCGTTGATTTGTTATGGAGTTGCATTACGTATATGTATTTTACCGCTCATGAAGATGATTATACAGATCGGCCCTCTGAAAATCTATTCTCGCCAGAGCTTGATCCAGCGGACTGCATCTTTCGGTCAGTAGCAGAAAGCATTGTCGATGCTCGGCGGCAACAGTATGGACCTGACCTGCAACGATTTATGGGCATTGAAAATAAGACATCTGATCCAATGGTGCAAAGTGATGGAACATATTCAAAATTCATTTACACTCCAAGAGAGTCACTTGCCGAAGGACATCAGCTGCTTAGCGCAATGCCCAAGCAAACTGTTGAAGAGCAACAGGAAGAAAAGCTATTTCCCGGCTTTCTGCGCTGTGGATGCTGTCTTGATGCCTCTGTTGCAAAATTCCCAAACTCTACCGAGCACGATCTTGAATCGCCACATTTCTCAGATTGGGATCACGAGCGGAACGAATTCCTTCGTAATGTACCCATTGGCCCTATTTACAAATTCAGTCCAGGGGAGAAACTGCCCTATAATGCTCACCACCTATGTTCAACATGCAAACTTACCTGCAGCCAAATCAGTTGGCGCTCAATGGCTGCGTCGGGAAAGACAGAGGAACGCAAAAAGCGACTTTACCCAAAACAACTATATTTGTCTTTGAAACACTACGACACGCCAGCGCTTTTGCGCGATTCCAGTAGGATTTGCCACCTCTGTGCTCTATTCTGGGGTTGCCTCAATATTGATCAGCAAAATGCTTTACTTCGCGGAGACCAAACGCTTTCCGAAAAAATTCAATCAAATGACCCCGAAGCGGCACAAAAAATAGACAGCCGCCGATTTATACGTATTGTTGTAATTGATGATGTTATAGTACCCCATTTCGGAGGGTTCAAGCGGCCTAGGCGATGGGAGCCATTCATAAGAGGGTACAAAAACCTTAGGATGGATATTGGAGGGGAGTTTGCGAACCCAGTGTCAATCATGAGCCCAACAGCCGCATGTCAGTAGAATCAGCTCGGGATCCCAACAATGAATTGCACTAACATGACGCAACAGATAGTTCTGCCCCCGTGGTCCTTCCGTGTTCTGATAATACTGGATCCGAAGCAGCGGTCGACTTGATCAAGAATGTTTTGCTAGAACATGAACCTGTCTCAACTTCTCTCCCAAGCCGACTTATCGATGTGCGGAAAATAAGCAGCGGCTTAATTCGGCTCCGGTCCTTCAAGCAGCTCTCTACACCAGGAAAGATAAGATACACTGCTTTGAGCCATTGCTGGGGTACGCTTATAATTCCAACTCTTCAGCTCTCCAATATCAAAAAGTTCGAAAGTGGCTACGATTTCACGCAGTTGCCAAAGACGTTCAGGGAAGCCATGAGTCTTACTTCTTTGTTAAATATCGACTATATCTGGATTGATTCTCTCTGCATCATCCAGGATTCACCTTTGGACTGGGAACATGAAGCGGCTTTAATGGCTGATATCTACAGAGGTGCGACGTGCACCATTACGGCGAACGCTTCTTGGGATGCCTCAGAGGGTTTATTTCGACCACAATTCCCATTTAAGAGCAGCCCCTGTCTCCTGACACATGTATCTGGTATACCTGTATATGCTGTTCCTCGTGCTCACTCTGAAGCTAGTACCCTTCAGGCTGACCTAATGTTATCTAAATGGAACAGTAGGGGCTGGTGTCTTCAGGAAAGTGAGTATCACAAATTCAATTTCTGGGATTCCAACTCACTAAGGGTTGTACAGGGTATCTTTCATCTGCGATGATATACTTTAGCGAAAGACAAATATATTTTGCCTTAGGAAATCAGCTCTCGTTGGGCAAGGACGCGGATAAATTCTACCTTAAAGGGCAGCTGGATACGGACGAGATTTGGGGAAATGCTGCGAAAGAAAAAGATCAACGTAGCTTTGTTCGACAACGGCTGGGAAAGAAGACTAGGGACGGCTGGCACAGTACCTGGTGGGCAATCGTCAACGACTATACAACAAGAGACCTCACAAAACCAAGTGATAAGCTTGCAGCCATATCAGGCTTGGCTGTGTTTATTCATGACCAAATACCTTTGTCATGCGAACCTCGTCCAAGAGAACGGCCCTCCGAGCAGTCAGACATAATCCATAGAGGCAACCAAGTGCTAAACCAACAATACCAAGACAGCTCTTCCATCTATCTCGCAGGTCTCTGGAAAGTTGAACTTATATCAGGACTGCTCTGGTTCGTGGATCTTCGATCAGACAAGGAACGGCCTAAAGTATTTCGCGCCCCGTCGTGGTCTTGGGGCTCGGTAGACGGTGTCATCTCCAACGATTCATTGCATCTTGACACTAGCGAGGCAGGAGTAGAAATCATCGAATATTGTTCTAAAAGCACCATTCAGCAAGCAGTGCAGATACGCCACCCATGGTTGGTGGACAATGTAACATCACTAAGGCTTCAAGGCCAGTTAAGCAAAGCCCGATGGACAGCAACGTCAAGCGAAGACCAGAAGCGTTATTACGTTATGCATCGCCTTAAAAGCGGCCCGCTCAGAGATATTAAAGATGATTCTAAACTTCGGCAACAGTTCTCATGCGTGTGCAACACACCAGGAGTTGGTCCTCTATGCCACGAGCTCCTCCACCCAAACACATTGAAACGCATTGGTTGGTTTCTGCCAGATACAAGCGAACCCTTGCCTGAAGTTGTGTACTGTCTCAAATTTCAAATAAGATTTCGAGGATCTGCGCACGTTGCAAGGTCCCATTCTGAGTTTAGAATGAGTACAGATGATTCTAGACCACCGCACATCCTTCGGGGCTTGGTACTAACCCCACATAGCGATTCTGGACAAGTCCAGCCCAGCGCCCAGGCGAAGAAACCATTGGAAAGAAATATCTACAGGCGGCTTGGGTACTTCGAACTCGATTGCAGTGTTAAGGGTCGCACCGAGTCTGAGATCACTAGATATGTGACCGTGATCGGGCCCAGAGGAGAACGTCGAAGGGAACCTTATAAAAATGAGTTTTTAGTTGCTAATTTCGATATAGACCCAAGCAATTTTTTTGGAAACACAGAACCAACAGTTTTTACTCTGGTCTAGAAAGAATTTATTGATTTAAATCATTCTCAATACAAAGGAGTACAGTCGATCTAGTTTGCAACACTGATATTAGAGTTCAATGCGATAAGAACTATAATTATTACACACGTGTTGATCTAGCCGGGGCCGACTGAGAGTCTATCGCCAGCTTATAACCTAGCTCGAGTTTGCGCCTTTACTGTATTGACATATTTTAGTTCATCAGATCCGTTCTCCTAAGGAAACAGGAACTAGCGTTCTCACACAAGAACAAATCATAAACGACTAAGCATTACGCTAATATTTAGGCCTATTTAAATAAAGGAAAATGCCTATGTACAATATCGTAACACTGAATCAATTAATATTAGCCGAAACTGGGTACTAGAGCTTCCAGCGCTGTTCCAATATCTTCCATCAGCTTCTCTGCATCCTGTAAACCCATCATCTTATCCGGAGAGAAGACACCAATACTGAGTTTTCCATCAGAAATTGCAGCTTCGACATCAATTGCATGCTGTAATTTTGTTAGTGATCGCACATAAATCAGTCGCGAGCCACAGAGCTTACCAAATAAGTACGATTAACACGCTCATTCCTTAGATGCTGAGGTGGCTCAATTCCATTTACTTCCGTTTCAGTAACCTTCTTGAACCCTTTGTTCGAAAAGTCGGAGGCCATGATCCTAATCACAGCTGCTTTTGCCTCAGGTTGTTCTTGATCCATATCCGGTAGCTTTAAGAAGTTGACAAAAGTGTCTAGTCGAATGCCAGTCCATTTATGGACTTCCCACAAACTAACCAGCGCATTTTCAGGGATACTGATTTCCTGAATATCGTGTTGTATTTGCGCTGCGAGATCCATTACATCTGCATCCAATGGTGCAGACACCCTTAGTGGGACAAGGTTCATTGTCGGAACAGCAGCTTGATGTATATCTAGAATGGGTAGTGAGCGATTTGCCAGGTAGATACCAATGGCAATGTCTGATGTGGATGGCGATTCTGTAAGTTTAGCGTAAAGCTTCGAATAAACAGCGAGAAACAACGACTGTATTGTCAGGCCTTTTTTCCTGATTTCTTTCTCTAACCTGTCAATTCCCGAGAGAGCACTGGGCTTGAATATTTCCACTTTTAATGTTGGCAGAGTTTCCGGCTGTGGCAGCAGATGCTGTTCCAGACCTTTCAGATAGTTTACCCAGAAACTACGGCGTCGCCCAGCTGAAGAAAGGCCACAAGCCGTTGCAGTGACTTGCGGAAGCACGTCTTGTGAATGGTAATTTGAGCCATTGCAGATAGCCTGAAGCTGCTCCATCAATCTCGAAAGGCTGACACCATCATATATCGCGTGGTGGATCTTTATCTTCACATACCACCCGTCCGAATCCTGGGAAGCGAAAACGTGGAAAAACGGTTGCTTTGAAGCAGTTTTCACCACAGCTTCAGATATCCGCTCACTGTCCCATCCAGTTACGTCGGAAATTGATACCTTGTTGGTGTGTAAAATGGTTTGGACGTATGGAATTCTGGGGTCATTTGTATGGCAAAACTGCGCGCGCAGAATAGGGTTGGCTCGTATCAACTTTTTCCATGACTCTTGAAGCTCTCTGAAAGAAATTGACCCCCGAATTTGATATGAGAACTCCGGATAGAACATCGTCCCGCTTGAATTCAGCCATGCAGAGAGCATGTACAGCTGGCCAGCTGTAATTGGTAAAATTCGCTCAACATCATTTTCGTCTAAAGCCGTGTCCTTGAGTATCTTGAGCATATCCAACCCATCTAGTGTGGCTTTTATTGTGGCATTCGAATCGTCGAATGCGATATTCGTTGCAGATGCACGACCGTCTACAAGGACTGCCATCTGTTCAAAAGTACGGGCTCCAAGCATCTCGCTAACACTGATCATTATACCGCGCTTTCGGAGCAATGAAGAAACCTTGATTGCGCTGATAGAGTCGAGTCCTATATGAAAAATCGTTGTGTCTTTTTTCATTTCATGTTCAGGCGTCTGTGAGACATACGCAAGAACCTCACGGATAATTGCCGCAGTAGGCGACTTTGGATGCTCAGAATTCAGTATTGCATTCCCTAGTTGCTCTTCTCTCAGTGGATTAGAGATCGTATCTTTAGGGCATGGAAGGCCGCAAACAGAGGTTCCAGTTGCAGTGACGTCGATAGTGGGAGCATCTGGGTAATGAATAATAGCCTCGAGAGCTTTATCCAATCTATCGAGCAGTTGGCCTACTCGTGTTTTGTCAAATACTCTATTATCCACCGCACAGCGCCACATGATGATTTCACCGACAACTTCCATCTCTACGCAAATCGGATATTCGACATCACTTTGACCTTGTATACTTTCGTATAATCTTGCTTGTTGATGGCCAGTGTCTTGGAAGCTTTTTTGGAAGATGAACAGACTTTCGAACAAGCTCTGTTGTTGTCTAGCAAGTCGCAATGCTTTTCGAAGTGGAAAATGCTGCCATAGCTTGATGCCTGAGAGGCTATCTTGCATGTAATGAAGCATATTGCCTCGGCTGCCGTGCAATATAGCCCTGATGGCTACAGTGTTCATTGTTGGGAATAGAATATTCGATTTGTGTGCGGAGTCACGTCCTGAAAAGACTGAACCAAAGGTCACATCAAGTGATCCAGTGTACGATGCGACAACTATCGAATAAGCCACTAAGCCAAGTGTTTGTAGTGCAATGCCCTTTCTTTTCGCAAATGAGCTTACATCGGAAAGCGGGGAAGGGCTTATTCGCTCTTGTCGGTGTACTTTTTGCACTTTGACAGCCCTTTGTCTCGGGAACATGTTTAATTTCGCACCTGATAGGTAGTCTTTCCAGAATGCGGCAGCTTCCGTCCCGTTGCACTTTAAAATTTCGTACAGAGCGGACTCGTAGTCAGGCCGACACTGAAGGTCACCCAAATATGCTTCATGTACATCCGAGTGCAATAGCCTTAGTGACCATCCATCATACAAAGCATGAGAAATCGATATGATCATGTATGCCTGCTGTGGTGTGTCAAGGAGTTGAACATGGAACAGGGGTTCGGACTTCCCATTCCGAGTCATTTCGCTCCGAATTTGTTCGAAGAGGGCATTAAAGTCCGGTTCGCAATCGACACGTATGCTTCTCCAGAATTTGTGCGGCATACGATGGACAACTTGTGCAAATGAGAATCCAATTCCAGGATCATCAACTTCCAAAAAAGACGTTCGCAGAATTGGTGACTTTTTCACAACTTCCTCCCAGGCTGTTTGTAATTTTGCAAGTTCTACGCCCTGCTTTAGCTTCAGTACGTCGTGGTTGTAGTACCTGGTGTAATTTGAAGCGATCATCTCTGCGAAAACGGCTTCTTGTAGTGGCGTAGGCGGAAGTATTTTTTCTATTCCTTCCACGAGACTATGGTGTCTGAAGTGAATTTCCAATCTGTTGGAAATTGATCTAGATGCCGTACCAGATGTTAATTTGTCATTTTTCTGATCTTTGGTAGCAGAAATGTGCTCCAACATCTGAGTGATAGTCAAGCTACGCATGATAGCACTGACTGAAAGATCGATTGATTGTTTTTTGAGTTTGGATGAAAGCTTGATTGCGTCAATGCTATCCAATCCAAGTTCGTATATAGATGTGTTAGCATTGACTTGCTCAATTTCGATTCCCGAGAGATGAGCAATCTCGGTTCTAATCTTTTCACCTTCGAAACTCCATTCGAACTGAGATGTGATGCTATTCACTGTAGTATCATCGAATGTCGCTTTCAGAGCTGGACGAGTCTCGGCCATATGTCCCTCATTTTCAGGAGAGTCGAATCTGGTATGAGGTCTTTCAACAGCTTGCCGTAATGCTTGTTCATATTTGTCCAGAATTTTTTCACAGGTCTCTGCATCTGATAAATCTGCCCGGGAACTCAAAGTAAGTTCTAGCGTGTCCTCTTTCTGCATAATTTCGATGGCGAGGGGATAATCTGCATCGCCAATTGTATCCAATAGCTTCCAGACATCATTGTTCAGCAAATTCGCATCCGACTCGGCAACTTGGTATACAAACAAGGTGTCGAACAATGGTTGATTATAAGGCCGCTTGCACCATTTCATGATATTTCGAAGAGACGTGTGCTGATACGGATGAGCAGAGAAATTGAAATCATGTACTCTCTTGATAATGTTTTGCCACGTTTCATTTCGTTGTACGTGGTATTGAAAGGGTATTGTGTTGAATAGCGGCCCAATGACCTTGTCGACGTCTTCAAAATCAATCATTCGTCCTGATACTACCATCCCAAAGGTGACTGTGTTTTTGATGAAGCTGTGTAAAACGGTCGCCCAGCAGGCTTGGGCAATGGCTTGAGCAGTTACGTTCAGTGCTCTCCTTGTAGCTTCAAGATTCTTGAAGCTATTTAGCTTTCGGCTCACGAGAACTACTTCATCGCCAGACTTATCCGACAATGAGGGGAAAGATCGAAAATTCTGATCTCTGAGATGCATCCTCCAAAAATTTTCTTCATCTTTTGGTAACCTCAAGGGCCCGTATGCTAGACAGGCATGATAAGATGGTCTAATATCGTTTCCGCGACCGTTGTATGACTTCCACACTGCCTCTAAGATCATGTTGATACTGACCTTATCATAGAGTCCATGGAAAATATGCAAAACTAGCAAATTTTGGTCGAATGTCTCGATGAAGTCTAACTCTATTGGTCTGTCGATATGTGGCTGGTTAGACTGCACCCATTGCTTTTGTCGACTTTCTAGATATTCGTTTAGAGTATCACAGTGTGAGAGGTTGACATGGGTGATTTTGAGCTGCGAACCTCGGATTACAGCTTGCAAGAATCCATAGTCCGTATTCACAAAAGCAGTGCGTAGGATCTGCGTAGACGTGAATGTATCCAGCCACGCGACACGAAGTCTACTAAGTTCCACTTTGCTGTCGATTTGGAAGTGGAAACTGTTAAAATAAAGTCCTCGACTGTTCTCGATAGCCCTTGCAATCATCCCTTGCTGTAAGGGTGTACAAGGGGCCAGCTTCTCAATGTTGTCAACATCCGTACACAAAAGATCGGCAACTGTTCGCCGGTATTGATGCTGAATTGCCATAATCATCTGCTGCGCTGCTATAATAGAGCCATTCTCATTCTTAGTAAGTGAGTTATTGGAAAGCACCTTTGTGAGTTGGCGAATTGTCGCGTTTCGCAGTATGACGGAAGGCGTTGCCCTTAGTACGCCTGCCTGCTTCAGAATCCTCGAGACACCAATGACAGATATTGAGTCCATTCCTAGCTCAAAAAAGTTGACATCTTTGCCAAAGGTGTCCATCCCTATATTGAGCGTTTCTTTGATCACATCTCGAATTTTGTACTCTTGTTCTGTCCAGAGTTCTTCGTTCGACTCTGTCCCAGTCGAAAGTTTGTGCAAATCGTTGACTGAGAGAGCTTCATACATCGCTCTCAATCTCTTCACTTCAGCTTTATTGTTGGAGGAGAGCGGCATAGTAGTTAGAGCCACAAAATGCGTTGGCACCATGTAAGGCGGCAATTTTGCGTAGCAGGCATCTTTAACTTTTTGTAACTGGAAAGTGTCTTGGAAAATCACCTTAGGCACGCCTGAGATGCCAGATTGGGTGACTATGAAGGAGACAATTTGCTCCTTTTCCTGGTTTGGATGCTTTAGTAACAAGGTAGCTACATCGGCTACGTTTGTGTCAGACTGTTTAATAACGGCATTAATCTCACCAATTTCGAGTCGCTGACCACGTAATTTTACTTGATCGTCAGCCCGCCCAAGGAAGTCGAACGATCCATCATATAGGATCCTCACCAGATCGCCAGTACGGTAAACCCTTTCACTGAAATCCGTAAGGTATGGAAACCTTTCATCTGTGAGTGTTGGTTGATTAAGATAACCTTTCCCCACAAGCTTCCCAGATATGCAAAGCTCGCCAACCCCTCCTCTCAGTACGGGGACGTCTGATCCCTGTTGCAGTATAAAAGATCCAACGTTGTGAAACTGCTGGCCAATGTTCGATGGTTTACCGTTATTTGGGACACGAGGAAACATGGTAACCCCGATAGTTGTCTCAGTGGGACCGTAGCCATTATAGATGACAGATTTAGGTCCCCACACATCAAGAATTTCTTGTTTGAGGGATTCTCCACCCGTTATAAATACGCCTTCACAGAGCGTCGGGACTTCTTCGGGGCGTAGTATCCGAGCAAGACTAGGTGTAAGATCGATGTGAGTGATCTCGAGTATTCGAAGGGATGATGATAGATCCTCGAAAATGAGGTCTCTGGGGGCAGAAACAACACTTATCCCAACAGACCAGCTCCAGTACTGCTCTAGAACCGATACATCAAAATGAAAAGAGGCAAACTGAAACCAACGTGAATTTTGATCCCAGTGTCCAGCAAAAAGGCGCGTGAAAGCCATCATCGCTTGAACTGTATTCTCATGCGTGATCTCACATCCCTTGGGCGTACCAGTTGTTCCTGAAGTATAGAGACAATAGCAAGTGTCTTGAGGCTCTATCTGACGTCCAAGGGAGGGCTTGTGGGATGAAATCGACAGCCAATCGATTTCGTCGAGGTTGAGAATATTAGTCTTCGTATTGTCCTGGAAATCGCGAGACATTGACTTCATCGATAGTAAACACTTCGCCCCCGAGTCATTGGCGATGAATATCTTCCGTGCTACCGGTGCTCCTGGATCTAGCGCAACGAATGCACCACCTGCCTTGAGTATACCTAGTATTGCGAAGTAGGCCTCGGGGCATTTTTCGAAGCAAATTCCTACCATGTCACCGGGTTCTATCCCCTGGGTTACTAGCATATTTGCAACTTTGTTACTTTCGCAGTCAACCTCCGCATAACTCCATTGTTGACTTATATATGATTCTTCGTGAAATAAAGACACGAACTCCAAAGCAACTTGTGTTGGCTTGGTCTTTGCAGTCAGCTCTACGAATTCATGGAGTAATTTAGCTTCCGATAGTATTATAGGTTCCTTAGCCGGCGTGATGGAATACAGCCTTTGGTCGAGTTTTGTACGCGTAGCTTCAGGAAATATGTAGTATTGAAGTAAGTGGTCGAATTGCTCTAGAATGAGGGCTGCGTGTTCCCTAGGCACAACATGTGGTAGGAAAGTCAGCCGAAACTCCAGTTGTCCAGCCTTTGGTTCAAGCTCAATCGATAGCGAATACTCAACGGCTGCTCGCTCATCTACCACCATCCAGAGCTTATCGTTCGTATCTTCGGTTGGTAGCTTTTGAAAAGCGAATATAGAATCAAAGATCGGTTCATTTGCAAACCCCATCAGCCTCTGAACTTCAACAATAGGAGTGAATTTATATTGCTGAATTTCAGTATTGAGTGCCATGATGGATCCCAAGAATTCATCTTTTTTACTCGAAACTTTGCACGGAAATGGTACTGTAGTAATGCAGGGAAAGGCTGTTGCTTCAGCATCGTCAATCTCTCTGCCCGAAAGAACAACACCAAAATTCACTTGAGCCTCGCCTGTATAGGCTGATAGGAGATTTGCCCAGCTTGCAATCCCGGCAGCCTGTAGGCTTATGTTTGATCTTCTGCAGCCCGCATCCAGATCTTGTATAGTCCGCACTGAAACCCTTTTCAAAACAGTTGGAGGAGCTGGATCATACTGTAACGGAGCGAGGTTAGGAAAACGTGTTGGGCTTACCCCCTCGCCGAGTCTTTTCCAGAACCTAACTGTATCGGGATTTTTTGAATTGCTCAAGCGAAGTATGTTCCCAATAACAGGTTCCAATGGCGCTATTTCTATGACTGTCGATCTCCTGTAGACAGTCGCGATGTCATCAAATATGTAGGCAAGGCTTTGCGCATCATAGATTGCATGAAAGAGAGCCAGATCTAGATAACGAGAGTTGCCCTTATGTATAAGCCGCGAGAACCAAGGCGGCTGGTCGATGCGATCTGCAACTTGACATTCTTTCCCTCTAAGCCACTCTTCAATATCGTCTGATAATTCGGTAGTGTATTGCAATCTCATTTCATGGACACCTTCCTTGTAATGAACCATAGCGAATGGGTAAATTTTGTTTCGGGTGTGCGCAAACCCTGTGCGTAGCATTCGGTGCTTGCCGATCACAATATTCCAAGCTTTGTTGAGTCGGTCCCAGTCAACACCGTCTCTCAAATGTAATCGGAGGAAGTTCATATACACAGCACCTCGTTTCGTAATCATTTGAGACAGCATGCCATTCTGCATAGGCGTACATGGCCTGATAGCCTCGACGTGTTTTTCAAGAAGACCATAGTCATCCAGCAAGTATGTTTTTTGGCTTTTCTCAAAATTTTCAAATTCATCAAGATAATCTTCGGCCTTCGTAGTTGATGGTTCAGTGTTATCCACGTAGGCCGCAAGATCCTGACAAGTTAGAAGTTTCATAACATCTGCCGCTTTTACTTCAAGATCTAGCTTTCTTAGTGCCGTGGCGATCTGGACAGCGCTTATACTATCGAGACCAAGTTGGTGGATGGTAGTCCATGGTGTGATATCCTCGACCGGAATGTTCGAGAGGCTTGAAAAAATGGACCGAATATAATTCTCATTTCTAGACCATTTGTAAGGAAGGCGGTTTTGTTGTGACCCACTGTGGAGGTGGCTGGCATGGTCAGACTCAGCGAAAATGTTTGAAAGTTGACGTTTATCAATCTTCCCTGCCATAGATCTTGGGAGCTTATCGAGGAAAAGTATGAATTGCGGTACCATGTAGGAAGGCAGGTGTTCCTGAGCCGTTCGCTCGGCTTTGCGTCTCAGAGCTGATTCATTGTCAGCGCTCATAAAACGCCCAGTAACGATGAAAGAAACAAGCAAATCTTTTCCACTTGTGTTTTTTCTGAGTATGTGGCTTGTCACATCGACTACTCGTCGGTCGCAATCCCGTAGTACTTTATTTATCTCTCCCAGCTCGACTCTTAGCCCTCTAATCTTGACCTGTTCGTCCATACGTCCGAAGAACTCGAAGCTGCCATCGCTAAGCATTCTTACAACATCCCCTGTTCTGTAAAATCTTTGTCCACATTTCTGCAGAAAATTTTGCTCCGTAAGTGTAGGCTGTCCATAGTAACCTCTAGCTAGCTGCATGCCCCCAATATATAGCTCACCGATACTTAAAATTGGTATTGGCCTGCTTCCGTGTTGAGCAAAAACTGCGAATGAGGTTGTTGGAAATGGTCGCCCGATGACTGATGGCCTAGTTTCTGAGCACGTTGGAAAGATCGTAGTGCAAAAAGCGGTTTCAGTAGGCCCATAGGAGTTGATGCATGCACCTTTCCACTCGTCCATTATTTCAGTTGTCATGGCCTCACCGATGCAATATAACCATTTCGCATTAGGTACTTGTGCACGATGCAAAGTCATAGCTACCGACGGTGTTAAGTCCAGCATATCAGAGTTCGTTTCGTTAATAATATCTGTAAGATGATTTAGCAGCTGATCTTGCGATGCAGCACATAAAGTAAAGCCTAATGACCATGCTAAGAAGCAGTCATAATAACACATGTCAAACGTAACTGCGGCATACTGCAGGAGTCTCGACTTTGGCGTCCAAGGAATGAGTGATCGGGAGCTCTCGATAGTCTTAATCGGTGCTCGGTGTTCCATACTCACAGCCTTTGGCACACCTGTTGAGCCAGATGTATAAAGACAATAAGCCATATTTGTAGGGCGAAGGGATGCGACAACCGGGTTCTCTGCTGGAAACGTCCCAACTTTATCAACGTTGAGAACAGTCATAGAACCAGCCCAATCAAGACCATCTTCGATGGAGATAATGACATTGGACTGTAGTTCGGAGAGCATGTACTGCTTTCGTGCAGTCGGCAAATCTGGGTGAATGGGCGAAAATGCTGCACCAGCCTTCAATATCCCTAAAACGCTGGCGTAAAACTCTGGTCTCTTCGGCATATGTATTGGTACAACATGCTCAAGCTGTATTCCAAGCTGAATCAAAGCATGTGCTATCTGATTTGCCTTCTTGTTTAGGTCCCGAAAGGTGAAAGTCGTAGCTTCTCCGTCGCTGTAGCGAAAATCTAAAGCAATAGCTTCTGGTATTTTAATCGAATTATCCTCAAATGCAGAGTGTAGGAGTTGGTGTTGGGTGTAGTCGCTCTCTTGAGTGATGGTATTGGACTGTCCTAGAAGATGTAATGGAAAACCAATGGCATCATTGGCTGGAGAGTCTGGAAAACAAACCAGAGATCGAATGGAACAGTCAAAAATCTCTGCAAGTATCTCTGCGTCTTCATCCTGAAGTAGGCTGTATTGGTAGTGCAAGTTAAGTAACAATGTGTCGTTTTCAATATCCTGTACTACTTCGCAGACTATGGGAACATCCATGTCACCAACGTCTTGTTCGATGCTCCAAATTGAACCATCTAGGGAAGTCTTTGGCTGTTGAAGGATAACAAGGGTATCAAAGAGATAGCCCTTGTCACGCAGTACCTTGGTTTGAACTCTTCTTAGAGGTGAAAGTTGAAATGGCATGGAGTCTACATTGAAAGTGTGAAGATACCTGCAGAGGTCGACATTTGGTTTTTGAAAGCCAAACTTTAGCCGAATAGGAACTGTATTGAAGCACGGAGCGATCAAGCGTTCTAGGTCGTTTTCAGGGAGAGTTCGTCCGCTAACAACGTTCCCAAAGCATATGTCATTCTCACCTAGCATGAAATGTAACAGTTTCGCCCAAGTCGCTTGTATCAGCGAAAGCACCGACGTACTTGTTGATCGACAATATGCTAAACTTTCTTGGCAAGATATTTGTAGCTTTATCTGACAGCATCCTCTCTTTTGTGTCAATGCTGGGTGTGTCCGCGACAGATTCGGAAATAAGGTGGGTTGAAAGTCGATGAAGGAAGCCGCCCAAAAGTCATCTGCAGATCGAAGGTCTTGAGAAACCAAATATTGGAGATATTGTTCGTAAGACACTATAGAGCTTAGTTCTTTCCCTTTGTAATCTTCTTGGATTTCTTTTAGGAGGTTATCGATCGCGATTCCATCATACAGTGCGTGATGGCAGCAAAATACAAGCTTTGCTGAGTGATCACAATGTTGAATTGCGAAGTGAACCGGAGGCCTGTGAGAATGAAGCTGAGTGGAAAGGACATCCTCCGCATACCTCTGAAGATCTTCAATGGACTCTAGTCTCTTCCATCGGACGCCCTTGAATTTCGTAATAACCTGAGCAAAGGCGTACTGCTTGTTGTCCGTAGGTACGAACGCTGTTCGGAGAATTTGATGCCTGTCAACCATATGCTCCCAGCACTTCTGCAAACGATTCAATTCGCCATGGATGTTAAAAACGATAGTATTAAAGTAGGAGCCACCCGAGGTTGAGGCTTTCGATAACATAGCTTCTTGTAGTGGGGTGCATGGGAGGATACTCTCTACTTCCGAGCCGCGATCAGGGAGCATGGAACGGATGTTGGAAAGTTGTGCTGGGCTGAAGATAGTCGAAAGCGAGGATTGGTTGTTATCACGGGAACTGCTATTATTTACATCACTCTCAATCACCACAGCTAGCCGCTCAATGGTTGGATGTTTCAAAACGGTGGAAACTGACGGTTGGCCGACCCTGAAGTCCCGAAGGTATTTCGCAAAGCGAATAGCAGACACCGAGTCTAATCCCAGGCGGAAAAACGACGAACCCCTCCCAATTATGTCTGATTGTATGCCCAGGGTCTTGGACAGCGCTTCTGCTATGCTATGCTCTGTTGTAGAAAGCTCTATTTTGCCAAATCTTGGCTGGGAATCAGCTGTGAGTTCGAGCTCTTCGTGACTCAACCCATCGAATGTTGTTTTAAGAAGCCTCCTATCCACTTTGGTTTGGGAAGTCATTGGGATACCGCTAACAGGTACAATATGCGTAGGGATCATGTAATCCGGGAGTTGTAAGGCCATAGACTCGAATATATCGAGAATTATCGTCCGAAAATTTTTAGGAGAGAGCATAGCAAATTCTGTAGTCAGCCTTGGTCCAATGACCACAAAAACAACCAACTCTTGATGACCATAGTTATGGTTAAACAACATGGCCGTGCAGTCGCGAACATCTTGGTGCTCAAGAACAATGGAAGTAAGCTCCCCAAGCTCTACCCTCTGCCCACGCACTTTTACCTGGTCGTCGAGCCGCCCTAAGAACATAATAGAATCATCTGGCAGTAATCTTCCCGTGTCTCCCGATCGGTAAATGCGTCCGTATTTTGGATGTGTGATAATTTTCTGTTCATTCAAATCTGGTCTATTCAAATAGCCTCGAAATACTTGTGTGCCTCCAAAACAGAGCTCACCGATAGCGCCGCGGGCTACGATACTGTTATCTCTCGGGTCTAATAGCAGAACCGAAGTATTTGGAAATGGCTGGCCGATGTTGCTAATTAAATCCTCGCTAGTCACGCAGGGATTGATAGTGCAAATATTTGTCGTTTCTGACGGACCGTATCCTATGCTATTGTCAATTAGTGGCCCAGTTTTTCCTTCGTCATTCATACCTTGATACAAACCCTTTCCGGCCCATCTACGCTTAACAACTTCGGTGAGAGCTTCCCCTGCCGTTACTAAGAATTTCACTTTGGGTACCCGGCTTGGATTAACTAGTGAAGCCAGTGTCGGTGTCAAACTTAAATGCGTAATGCTCAATCTGTCTATAGCTTCCTCAAGATCGTAGAACAGATCATCTTTCGTAGCTGCGCATAGACATATTCCAACATACCAAGAGAAGAAAATTTCAAAGACTGAAACATCGAATGCTTGCGAGCAAGCTTGCAGTAATCTTGAATGCTCTTCAATTGGATAAACAGAAGAAAGATGTTCAAGGTTGCTCATGAGATTATCCTGTGTGACAAGCACGCCCTTAGGTCTCCCTGTACTGCCAGAGGTAAACACTGTGTATGCTAGATGCGACCCATGGTAAGTCTCGTTGGGGTTGTCGTTAGGGTAATTCGAGAAGTTTATTGAATCGATATCAATGACAGTTATATAACGATTCGGGAGGTACTTCATTGAGTCTGAGTCGCATATGCATATACTGACGCCAGCATCTGCTAGTACATACTCAATTCGTGATTTCGGAGTCTCAGGAATGATCGGTAGGTAGCCGCAACCGATTTTGAGTATTGCTAATATCGAAACATACAGGTTGACTGACTTTTCTAAAAAAACACAGATTGGTTTTTCTCTGTCAAAATCGTGGTTCATCAAAATGTATGCGAGTTGATTGGCGCGGGAGTTTAGTGAAGCATAACTGACTGACTCCTTGATGCGCATAACGCCATCGACGACTGCACCTAAAACCAAAGCAGTTTTATTTGGAGTTTCTAGGGCCCATCTCTCCACAGCAGATGATGGTCCGCACCTTGTAGTGCTTTGCTTTGGTTGAGGGTTTGCTATAGAGAGCAACTCTGGTTCCATGGACTTTACCACGCGGTTGATGCTCTCGTCAACATTGCTGACAAATTGAGTAACAATTTGATTTATCTGGTCTATCAGATATATGACTTGTCTTTCAGGAAGTATTGAAGGATCATATGTTACTCGGTAAAAGACTTTCTCATTGGAGGGCTCGAACTCGAAGATGAGCTTAAATTCTAAGTCATCCGCGCTATTGACGATTTCAATACCAGGATGACAGATGTCTTCAGGAGTTTGCTGCCACACAAACAAAACATCGAAGAGTGGTTCTCCTAGGCGCAATTTGCAGATTCTTGTGATCTCTCGCAAGCTTAGAGTGCAATGCGAAAGCATTTCGCGATTCGCCTGATGTGTTTTGTGCAAAAGATTTGCGATAGTGGAAGACTCTGCATATGACATGCGGAATGGAAGAGATGCAATGCAGGGACCCATTATGTCCTCAATCTGAGTCACAGGGATTGTTCTTCCTGAGACGACAGTGCCGATAACGATTTCAGGTACTCCGACGTAAAGGCTGATTAGCTGACTAATCGCAGTCTGGAAAAAGACCTGAGGATGGACCGCTTGCTGTTTGGCAATAGTAGAGAGGGGTATTAAGCCTACTGCTGATTCCCCATGAAGTGAGCGGAGCCCATGGCTGATGACCTCCTTCCCGTTGAAGTTTGGAAATGAGACTGGTCTATAACCACGGAGTAAATCGGACCAATACTGTTTACTCTTGTCGAGTTCACCTGAGCCTGGTAGCTGTAGATAATGTTGGACTACCTCCCGAAACTGAGGCCGGACTGTAACCGCTCGGCCAGCTAGAAGCTCACTAAGTTCTTTCAGAATAAGTTCAAAAGACCATCCATCATATAAAGAATGATGAATATGAAAGAGTAGGCGCGGTTTTTTGTTGACAGTCTTGACCTGAACTGAGAACGGATGGAGAAGGGATTGCGACGATCCGAGTGAATAGGTCCGAGAAAAGCTTCTGACTTCTTTCACGGAATTGGGAATCATTCTTTTCCAGACAATTTGGACAAACGATCTAGTTGATTTTGAGTTTACCATACAAAATCCAGAGCGGAGGATTTCATTTTGTTGAACAAGCTCTCTAAGTAGTTCTTGGATACGAGGAAATGTGTTTGGCCCAAAAAGCTCAACTTCAATCCAGTTACAATATGCACCAGGTGATCTTAAAGTTTCTGTGAGCATCGCCTCTTGTAATGGCGTGCATGGTAGAACGTCTGCAATATCATCGTAAAGACCCTGCAACTCGGTCATTCGCGATAGGAGGCTCGAATCGATACTGATACTTGTTGTCTCTTTTTTCTGGCTCTTTATGTTTGTTATACAGACTTTACATAGATCCGTTACGCTTTGCGCCAATAGAACATCGACTGGTCCTATGTTATAGCCATGGCTCCGAAGTGCTGATGAGATGCGAATGGAGCGTAGGGAGTCTAAGCCTAGATTGGTGAGGTCATCATCATACGCAACGTTTCGCCCAAGAACGCTCCTAAGAGAGGAGAGGATCATATCATCAACGCGATCATTAGATTGATGCTGGTGCTGGGAATCGTGTCTTTGGCGTCTGTCCAAATACAGCGAACGGAGAGCTTGCTTATCCACTTTGCCAGATGAAAGTTGTGGCATGTATTGGAGTATGATAACTTCCGTAGGAGCCATGTATTCCGGAAGCCATTTTTTGCAGGCGTGTATCACAGCCGTGCTGGTGATATCCACAGACCTTATCGCGCAGAACGCTACGAGCGTATCCTCGACGATTAAGACCACTGCACTGAAGCAACCGTCAAGCCTGAGAATTGCATGTTCTATTTCTCCTAGCTCCAGTCTTTGTCCTCTCCATTTTACCTGACCAGAGGTGATGCGTCCCAAGCACTCGATGGTACCGTCTGGGTGCAAGCGCGCTTTATCGCCTGTACGATATATGTATCCAAATTGAGTGTCCTGGAAAAATGATTCCGCTGTCAATCTCGATCTGTTGTAATACTCTTCGGCGATTTGAGGTCCTCCAATAACCAGTTCGCCTGTTTCACCAAGTGGTAAAACCTCGACACTATGTTCAGATTCTTGACGAGAAAGAGGCGCCGCCACAATTGTGGTCACAGTATCCAGTGGGAATCCTATGTTGCCTACCGAATGATGGCATGCAAATTTGGGTTGCAGAGTGCAATGAATCGCCGCTTCAGTGGGTCCATACATTCCCCAGAGGAGACTATCTTGAGTGTCATGTCCACCAAACTCATCAATCACGTCTCTTGTTAGCATTTCTCCAATTGTGAGCAGAAGCTTCACTCCTGGCACACTCTTACGCCCCTGGAGCAAATTGCTGACCACTGTAGGTGTAAGCTCAACAGCATCTACATCGAGTAGAGCAATAGTGCCTGGCAAGTCATGGAGCATACGAGTGCGCGTGCATCCAACGACAGTACAACCCCTATATAATGGGAAAAAAATTTCAAAAATTGAAACATCGAAAGTTGGTGATGCGAATTGTAAGAAGCGCCTAAAAGAGGGTATGTGCCGATGATGGGCAAGCAGGCTTTGAGTGACAGCGCGATGTGAAACACTGACGGCCTTTGGAAGACCAGTGGATCCTGAAGTGTAGAGAATATATGCTAGAGAGGTTGGTTCGATGCCCGGCGGGTTGGAATCTGATTGTTGGTGGCTGTCTGCAAGTTGGCAATCGACAACAAGGGTATCTAAGCCTGTGCATGCATGAATACGATCCCTCTGTTCCAAATTTGTGATGACGAGATCAGCTGAGATATCATTGAGAATGAAATTCAGCCTGTCAGGGGGTGTATCGAGGCCGATTGGACAAAAGGCCCTTCCGGACTTGAGGATAGCCAGAAGAGCAACATAAAGTTCCGGAGACTGGGGCAGCAGGACCGGAATAACGACAGCAGGTGCTTCCAGTCTCGATAGATGTGTCCTGATTCGGCTGGCTAGTGTATCGCTTGCAGTGTGCAGTGTGCCGTACGTAAGCTTCCGCCTTTGAGATCCATTTTCTAGGAAATCAATGGCAGGCTGGTTCGTAGGCGAAGACTTTGGCACAAGATCATGGAGATATCCAGGTCCATCGAGTGTTTTGGGATTCCTGTTCAAGACTGACAGATAATTGTCGAGCATTCCGTGCATTCTCATTCGGACCGGATGATCTGAGTTAGGACTTAGAGCATCACCTCGCCGTAATTAAAGAAAAAAATTGGCACAATGGGCCACATAAGACTCCGAGGGACTTTTTGAGTGTTTGGAGGGCTGAATAACTGGAGGGTGATGAGAAACTGCAAGGCGGTGATTGGTCAGATGACGTGCTGGCAGGTTTTGTTTTGGCAGCTGCAAATGGACAGCTACTACCTAGCCCAGGATCCCTGGGAGTTTCTAAGGCAGCTAGCTGCAGCGGAACACGTGAGAGCGTGGGAGTGCGACTGCGACCGCGACCTGGACTGGATCCTATCAGTATCGATTGATAAACGTTGGACGTGCACGTCTAACGGGTCGAGTATCTAGTATGTCAGATGCAAAAGCGAGTGTGCATTCAGATAAGTAGCGAGGAAAGTATATGAAGGGGGATGGGACCGGAGACATCAAGGCGCACCGTAAAGAGTTCCCACCACTGCGTTCTTCAGTAGCCCAGTGGGTACCGTTTGGCGCCCCATAATCGAGGCATAATTAGCAGGGGTCACACTCAAGGCAGCCAGCGCAGACAACGGGGGCAGATGAGGGTGTGAAGATGAGCCGGAAAGCCATGCCTGGTGCAGCAACACGGCCGATGCGCTGTCGCCCCTCCACCAGCCCACGCCGACGTTATTTCATTTGTCATGTCCTCGGTCGCATACATAGCAGAGCTCCTGGCCGATTTCGGGCGCCATCTGCCCAGAGCTAGCTCTGCGCGGGCGACGTCAGCGTGTTTAATAACGCCGTGGTGGAGCAGACCTGCTAGCCCATCAGATGATCTGATAAGTAACCGACCCCTGTTCCATCGTCACCGCCAACCAATCGCTTGATCTCCTACTGCTCGGCTACTGCAGGATGACGGATCTGATAACTCGGATGCTTCTCCACACCACCTGCCTGTCTACGTGCCCTCTTCCTAGCGATCGCCGGGTTCCTAGCATGCCAACGCTTTGCACAGCTAGCCGGCGGCACTTTTCAATTGTTCCAACCATGCCGCCATCCTTCACTTTAAGGTGCCAGTGCCCGAGCCGTTCATGTCCTAGCACCAGCTCAGATGCCCTGCGAGTTTCCTGCAAGACAAGTGAGGGTATATATCCGTTTATAAATCTGGTTCATCCATTAAACCTGCACCTCTGTCAAGCTCGCCCATATTCGGCCTGGGCTGCCCTCCATGGACAACAAAACCTTTGGTATAAATCAGACAGCCACCGGAGACTGAGGATATCTTCCAAATTTTCAGCTTTATTGCGCTCTCCAGCTTTAGGATGATTAGCCATGGCATCGATCCAAGCTATACCCAGTAGCTCTTGTAGGGGTCCGCCTCTTGCGAAGAGCCTAGAAGATACTGAGTCCGAAAGACACTTAATTTCTACCACCGAGAACCTCAGCCAGAGCGCAAATTCTTGCCCCCCGCACTGGGAAGGAAATATGGATCTTCCCTCAATCCACACTGTACAGACACGTCAAAACCTCCGGACTGTAGGCCTTGTCCGCCAAAAGTGCATCCGCCAAATACTGGGATTGAATCCGTTCAGAACGTCTTACTGGTCTCTCTACAAAACTTTAACCGATTTTCGGTCTAAATCATATCTTGTTCTTGGTACACTTCTCGCTATCGCCGCCGGCATGCCTCTACCTCTGATTGGTGTTATCTTGGGTAAGATTATTAACAATTTCCCTCCCGACGAACATGAGCTTAGGACACGATTATCGCAACTTATGGGTGTAGCAGTAGCATATTTTCTTGTTACCTGGGGATGGTCAGTCTGTTGGGCCATGGTAGGAGAGCGTGTCTCGAGGAAAACTCGAGAGCAGCTGGTCGAACGAATTCTGGGTATGGATCTCGCATACTTTGATACGGTTTCGCCTGATGTTACGGGCACACTTACCGAGAAGACGCAAGCAATACAGCTTGGAACATCAGAGAAAGTTGGGCTGTTTATTGCCTCTATCAGCTACTTTGTTACTGCGTTTGCTGTTGGCTTCACCCTCAACGCAAGGCTCACTGCTATGATGTATGCAGACTATTTCTTACATTTCGAGCTTTTGTGCAGCCAAATAGCCTACAAAAAAAAACTAACTCCTACTAGGTTTGCTACCGTCATTCCAGCAATGACTACGATTGTTGTTTGTGGAACTACATTTGCCTCAAAATTCTCAAAACAGGCCAGCTCTTTCACTGAGAAAGCTACTATTATAGCGGAAAGTGCCTTCAAGGGCGTCCAGATTGTACAAGCATTCGGTGTTCTTGACCGATTGGCAGAGGATCACATCGTACTACTTCGAAAAGCTCTTCGAGCTGGAGTGAAAAAGAGCATTACAGGTGCTGTCATGCTTGGAAGTATCTATTGTATAGCTTACGCAGCTAATGCTCTGGCTTTTTGGTATGGCAATCACTTGCGCCAAGGCAGCGCTGAAGCAGGCACCATATATGCAGTCATCTTTTTAATTCTAGATGCGTCCTTCGTTGTTGGACAGTTTGGGCCATTTATTCAGACATTCGCATCGGCGGCGGCGGCAGGGCAGGCTGTCTTCGACATTCTCGATCATTCGGTAACAGAAATCGACGTCTATTCCGACAAAGGCAAATCGGTGAAAAGGTCAGATTTTAGAAACACTCTCAAACTCCGAGGCGTCTCATTCGTATATCCCAGTCGCCCTACCGAGCGGGTTCTTCAAAACGTTGATCTGGATATTCCTTCGGGAAAAGTGACGGGGCTCGTTGGGCCGTCAGGCTCTGGTAAATCTACCATCGCTTCACTTGTCCTTCGCTTGTACGACCCTCTCGTAGGGACGGTATTTTTGGGTGGTGACAACTTCAAAGACCTGAATATCAGGACCCTTCGATCGCAAGTTGCATTGGTAACCCAGAACCCAGTTCTTTTCAGTGGAACTATACTGGACAATATCAGATTAGGATTACCAGAAGATCAACTTATTCCTGAACACGAAGCAGTCGCAAAATGCACTGCCGCTGCGTCTGAGGCATACTGTGACTTCCTTGAACACCTACCAGACGGGTTGAACACCAAGATTGGATCTGGCCATGACTCACAGCTTTCGGGAGGACAAAAACAACGCATTGCGCTTGCTCGTGCTCTGGTTGGAAACCCGGCTCTACTTCTTCTTGATGAGTATACCAGTGCTATGGATGCTACATCAGAAACTAGAGTACTTGAAAGCCTTAGGCGCAGCTCTTCGCAGTCAGGAAGGACAACTGTCATCATCGCACACCGACTGGCTACTGTGAAATATGCCGACAACATCGTTGTTATGAAATCGGGTGGGGTGATTGAACAGGGTTGCCATGATTCACTCATAAAAATCAATGGAGTATATTCTGAACTCATACGCGCTCAGCAATTCGAAAAAAAGGCTATTCACTCTTCTAAATCGTCATTTGTTTCCAGCACTAGACAGACTAAAGAGGTACATCTTATGCCGAACATTGAAAACACTAGTACGCTTCCTGTCACACTTACAACAGCTGGTGAGCTGCAATCGAAGAATACAGTTCAGCTGATTTCAAGGTGCTGCTCTCTAAGCCGAAATGAGACTGCTGCAATAGCGATTGGACTGGTGGCCTCCATCGTCTGTGGGACCTTGATCCTACTCGAGAGTTATATTTTCGGAAATATTGTTGAACTTTTGAATGTCAGATCAGACCCGCAGTTGGCTTCAAGGGTGTCTTTCTATTGTCTTCTTTTCTTCTTACTAGCTTTGCTCGCACTCTTTGCCCACTCAAGCAGTGGTACGGCTTTCGGTTTCGTTTCGGAAAATCTCGTCCTTCGCGTGCGAGATGTATCTTTCCGCACAGTACTCATGCAGGACATGGAATGGTTCTCATTGCCCGGAAACTCACACCACGCTTTGATGGCGAAACTCAATATGGATAGCGGTCACCTTAGTGGACTCTCCGGTGTGATACTTGGGACGTTCTTCTCTATATCGACGTCGGTGATAGGGGGCATCATCATGGCTCATATCATTGCCTGGAAGATCGCAGTTGTACTCTTATCAGCAGTGCCTATCATGCTAGTAGCTGGATTCTTCCGTTTGCGCGTTCTAGCGAATGCTCAACGAAGACATGAAACTGCCTACAACAGCGCCGCAGCTCTCGCGTCCGAGGCATGCTCGTCTATTCATGTTGTCGCGGCTTTGGGTAAAGAAAGGGTAAGTGTGTCTCAACATATACATTCCACATCGCCGATTAACTATTTGCTGAAGTACTTTTTGAAACGATATTGTGCTGCCGTTCAAGGGCCATATCAAGAGAGCCTGCGATGCAGCGTTTTTAGCAACATAATGCTAGCCTTCTCATTATCTATAACTTACTTCGTATATGCTTTGGCGTATTGGTGGTATGCAGTCATTATTCCCTACATTGCGAAAATGTATCGCTGATATGGCGGAACAGGGGCTCGAAGCAAGTGAGAAAAGGCGAGTATAGCCAGCGAGAGTTTTTCATTGTTTTGCCTGCGCTTCTTTTCTCTGCACAAGCCGCTGGGCAGCTCTTTAGTCTTGCCCCCGAAATCACCAGAGCGAGAACTGCGGCCCAGAGCGTTTTTACGCTCCATGATGAAAAGCCAACCATCATCGATTCACAACGCCTTGTATTATCAGGCCACGAAGGAGCTGGATCACTTTTAGATGAGCATGGGCATGATTCATCTACCCATGTTTCCCGAGGTGAAGTAGAATTTCGAGATGTACACCTCCATTATAGAACTCGACCTGACGTTGCGGCATTGGACGGCGTATCTTTTTTGGTTCGCCCAGGACAATATGTTGCCTTTGTTGGTCGCTCGGGCGCTGGTAAAACCAGCACTATTCACCTCATCGAAAGGTTCCTCGATCCTACATCAGGCCAGGTTCTTCTCGATGGTGAAAATATCAGGAATGGCGATGTAAGAGCTCATAGAGCACGACTGGGACTAGTAGAGCAAGAACCGGATCTGTTCCCTGGTTCGGTAGGGTTTAACATTGGACTGGGTAAACATGGTGCAGAAGCTACTACTGATGCCATCATGGAGGTTGCGAAAAAGTGCGAATTGCACGATTTTATCATGAGTCTTCCAGAGGGCTACAACACAGAGGTTGGAGCCCATGGGTCGAAACTATCTGGCGGTCAGAGACAACGCTTGGCCATTGCTCGAGCCTTAATCAGAGACCCTGAGATATTACTCTTAGATGAAGCAACGTCCCAGTTAGATGCCAACACTGAGCAGGAGATTCGGAAGGCTATTACAGCAGCATCGAAAGGACGAACGACCATCATGATTGCTCACAGACTGGCAAGTGTACAACATGCGGACTGCATTTTTGTTTTCGAAGCTGGGAAAGTTGTGGAGTATGGAACTCATGAAGAGCTTGTTTCGTTGGGAAATATATACGCTGGGATGGTTGCCGCTCAGGATTTAGACTAGATGATTGAAACTGTATACCTAGCAAAGCACTGTGCAAAGGCCTCCTAGAGCGCACCGATTCTCTGTTGTCAACTAAAATCAATGTGTGCGCCACTGCCCAACGAAGGTGCACGGTCTTACTGCCGTTGGCATCCTAGGGAATATATCAAAGCTGTAAAGAGATTTCACGCGTTAACGGCGGCAGAGCCGTATAGGGATTCGATGCCCACGCGTACTAGCTATGGATAGTGAAAAGACCGAAAGCATCTGCGTGTGCATTGCGACGGTCCAGTTTTGCGCAGCTAAAGCCGAGCGGGCGCCGAAGTCGCCCTGGAAGTCATCTAATCTGATCAATCTCATCTGATAATGCCCCGCTGCCAAGAAATAAGCAACTCCTATCCCGCATCGATTGCAGCGCACCAATCCAGGTGGGCAAAGTGCTGCGGGGCCACTGACAAAATTTTGCCTTCACGATCCGCTTTCCGGCAAGTCGTTCATCCCAAAAGTCTTATCTGATCCGGTGATTAGATGGAAGATCCCTACGATAACCTGCATGACCGGCATCCATTGGCATATGCACCGCGCTGTTGAAGCCATGTCGGACCAAGTACAGGTGTCGTCTAACCATAGTTTCCTGAGAATCATGCCATATGGCTAAACAGAGCTGACTCTTGTTGAGTAAAACGGACTCGGATCCTCTCGTGAAACTACAAGAACCAGTCTGGCCCACGGTAACGAGGGAGCTACGTTGATAGCCTGTTCATACCGATCGAGGGTCGAAGTCGGAACTTAACGAGGAGTAAGTGGTTGCGTCTAGTCTGTTGTGTGATTTGCTTCGCCCGACCAGCTTCTAGCACGTCATCGTACGCGGAAAAGCACTTGCTGATAGTCTTATGCCAGGAATCGTTTCTCTACTCTTGAACGCGATAAAGCGCCAGGCGTCGCTTGATATTCATTGTATCGACTTTTAGCAGCGAATCTACCGTCTCGGTTGTTCCATTGAAAGCAACGCGGCGAGCAAACATTGTGGCCGATACCTAACCAGACCACTATTTGTGTTCCATCTAGCATCAGCTAAATAAATGTCATGAGCCCTCACGCTGAAGCTCCGATGACGGCCCAGGACGAGCGTGCACCCGCGGTCCAAGAGGCCTTTGGCGGTTTCGCTGCCCATGCGCTGGACGAGAGCCACTTTCCCGCCTTCGAAAATCGATCGCACCTCCGATATACACCTGAGCAGGAAGTACACGATCTTTTGTGTGTAGGGTTTGGTCCGGCATCACTGGCCATTGCAGTAGCTTTGCATGATGCGTTGGACGGGACAGACCCAACACTGCAGCTGCCCGGGTTGCAAAGCCGGCCTCCAAAGGTGGCTTTCCTAGAGAAACAATCACAGTTTGCATGGCACGCTGGAATGCTCCTACCAGGGGCGAGGATGCAGATCACTTTCATGAAGGATATGGCCACGCTGAGAAACCCGCGAAGCGAGTTCACCTTCATCAATTACCTTTTCCAGAAGGATCGTTTGATAGAGTTCACAAACCTCAACACCTTCCTTCCGCAGCGGGTGGAATATGAAGACTACATGAGATGGTGCGCCAGTTGGTTCGATGAGGTGGTCCAGTACGGCCAGGAGGTCATCAAGATTATACCAGAGAACTCCAAGAACGGAAGTGGCGAGATCACCATTTTCAAAGTCGTATCTCGGAATTTACAAACTGGCCAAATCGAGTCGCGCAGAACAAAACATGTGGTCATCGGTGCTGGTGGTAGACCAAACATACCACCTCCATTTCCTAGCAGCCATTCGAAGGTGATTCACTCGTCAAAATTTTCCTACATCTCGACGAAGGTGTTGGAGGACCTGCAGCATCCATACAAGGTAGCGGTGGTGGGCAACGGCCAGAGTGCTGCTGAGATCTTTGATTTTCTGCATACCCATTATCCCAATGCGCATACTAGGCTCTTGATTAAAGGAGGTGCCCTTCGTCCTAGTGACGATTCGCCATTGTGAGTGTACCGAGTGTGGTCACAATTCAAAAACTGACTCTTGCTCAGCGTCAATGAGATTTTCAACCCAGCACGAGTGGACAGCACATACAATCGTCATGCTTCTGTCCGGGCGACTGCCATTAATGAAGATCGGGGGACTAATTACGGAGTAGTGCGTCTGAATTTGCTCGAGCACATCTACGAAACTCTTTACATACAGAGAATCAGATATGGAAACACGCCCGAGGCAGAAGAGCAGTGGCCGCACGCGATCTTGCCCTACCGCTGCGTTACCCAGGTCGAGGATTCACCGGCGATCCATGACGGCATTCGCCTCCACGTTCAGGATCGAAGCCCGCTGTATCTGGCCAATGCACCCAACGGGCGAGAGAAGACGGAAACGTTAGACTTCGACGCTGTGTTTGTGGCCACGGGATACCGTCGAGACCTACATGAGATGCTTCTTCAAGACGCACGTCATCTCATGGCGGGCGGCGGTGTTCAGGACGCACGATGGCAAGTGCAGCGCGACTATCGGGTTTTGTTTGCGGACAAGAAGGTCAGCAGCGAAGCGGGCGTATGGCTGCAAGGATGCTGCGAGAGCACGCACGGGGTGAGTCTCCTGAGCGCCGGCACAGCGGCGTTAATTTCCGTCGATGCTAACCAGACGTGGGCGGCAGTTGAGCGATACGCTGCTCTCAATACTTGCTACGAGAGGCGGCGACATGGTCAAGTCGATTTTTGGAAGTGCAGGGGAGTGAGTCGGCGGTCGAGGGTGGCGGTGCTGGGGCGGCAGCGGGCAGGGTGGAGGGTGGAGGGTGGATGCTGGGACAGGGTGGTGTGGTGGATAGTGCAGGTGCTTGACGGATCTCGCAGACGGCCAAATGTTTTTCACAGCTGCTGGAGCCTACTCCGTAGACGAAAGGAGATACATGCTGGGCGTTTGTTACGTGAGGACCTGGTGGCATGCGAGCAGAGTGAATGGCGGCGTCGTGGGCTGGCAGGCTGGCATGGCTGAGACTGCGACTGGGAAGCCGTGCTACGTGCTACGTGCTAGCGGGCGTGTGAGACGGGCTAGCGCAGTACAGGCAGCGCACGGCGGCCGTGGGAGACGATGGACTCGCGGCTCGTTGGGTTGGGCGCGAATTCAAATCCAAGGCGCCGAATTGGGGGTTAGCGCTGCGAGAGTGCTTGGGGCTTGGACGGCCTGGCTGGTGGATGCGAAGGGCCAACACCAAGCAAGCAGCCCACGCCGACCTGACGCTGCGTTTGCCCATTCCCTTTGCCTTTCTTCGCTTCCCCTCCCCGCCGCCCGCCTCCTCCCTCGCCCTCGAGCCCGCTCTGTACCTGCGCGCCGTCCTCGGGCCAGCCTGCGTCCTTCCTCGTGCCTCGTACCCTCTGCCCGCCGGCCCTCTCCAGCTCGTGGCACGCACGCACCCAGTTGACGCCAATCTCGACCCCCGCCGACAACCTACGCCCACCCCGTCTGCCCATCATCATCGCCAGCACCGCGAGGCTGCTCCCGCCCGTCCGCCCGCTCATCGCTCTCTGCCGCGCAATTCGGGATGCTCTGCTTGCATTGACTGCCCCCCAGCTGAGTCGGCTGTCCCTCCCACGCCCGCGCTCCGACGACTGCTCTCCGCACACACGTCCCCCGCGTCATGGAGCAGCAGTGGACCGCCTACTCCGAATCCAACCCTGCAACCCGCCAGGCGCGGTACGCTCCGCATAACATGACCACGCCACAGCACACCCAGCGAGATCCCGGTCTGCAGCCACAGATCAAGCAGGATCCGTACGCATCCCCTACCGCGCCCTCGCGGACCAACTCGATGGCACTGCCGTCGCCTGGCGGCTCGCTCACCAGGGGCCCAGAGTACAACGACGGCGATGGCGATGTGCCCATGGAAGACGCCGACCAGTTCAAGTCCAAGTACAGCGCCTCGCGCTCCTCCCACCAACACCGCCACTCGCAACAGTTTCTCCAGCAGGAGGAGAGCGCTGCCGCACGACGATACTCGCCCATGAATCTGTCTCCCACGTCACCCTATAGCGGCAACACGCAGCAAGCCACGCAGAACTACACTAGCTTCTCCCCGCAGACGACACAGAGCAACCGACACAGCCCAACAAGGAACAACCCTTACATATCTCCGCCCAACAGCTATTATTCTCCACCCAGTACGTTTACTCTTCTCTGCCCATCCCCTCATGCTCCAGGCCGGCTTGGCTAAGCGTCGGGAATATTGGTTAACCTGTGTACAGCCTCCCGACCGCACGCGCCGCAACTACCCCCCATACAGTCCAATATGAACCCTGAGAGCTTCTATCCACAGTCTGCTACGGCGCAGCTCAATGCAGTCTACAATCGTGAGGCACGCTCACCCCGCGCAACCAATCTGAATCCCCCGCAACTACCCCCGATTGGGCGGGGCCCTGTGCCAAAATTCGAAAAGTGCGCAAATACCGCTGATTTGCAGCCCAAGATTAATCAGCAACCACCGTTTCGTCGCGCACATCCTGAAGGTGGCTTTATTAGTGTAGGTGGCCCTTCCACAACATTCACCACTGACTGACCACGTGTTTTTTTTAGCCCTTGCAAGCCTTAACGACTCACTTGCCCGCTACCTATCGGGTATGCAACCCCAACTTCAAATACGAGTCGACCCGCAACCCGCGTCGTGTCCTCACGAAACCGAGCAAAGGAGTCAAGAATGACGGGTATGATAATGAGGATAGCGACTACATACTCTATGTCAACGATATCCTTGGTTCCGAAGATGCTGGCCACAAGAACCGCTACCTTATCCTGGACGTGCTTGGGCAGGGAACATTTGGCCAGGTGGTGAAATGCCAAAATCTCAAGACGCAAGAGGTTGTAGCAGTCAAGGTCATAAAAAACAGGACAGCGTATTTCAACCAAAGTATGATGGAAGTTTCCGTCCTAGATCTGGTCAGTCATGCAAGCTAACCAAAACCACACTGTGCTAATTAAGAGTACAGTTGAACAAGCAAATGGACAAGAACGACGATCACCATCTGTTAAGATTAAAGGACACATTCATTCACAGGCAGCATTTATGTCTAGTCTTCGAGCTTTTGAGTGTCAACCTTTACGAATTGATCAAGCAAAATCAGTTCCGGGGTTTGTCAACAACTTTGGTCCGTGTATTTGCGCAACAATTACTGAACGGCCTTGCTTTGCTGGGAAAGGCAAAACTCATACACTGCGACTTAAAGCCAGAAAACATATTGCTTAAAAAGTAAGAAGCCCCTAAAGATCACATGCATATTTGTCTAACGCGGCGTTAGTCTCGAAAGTCCAATCATCAAGATCATCGATTTTGGTTCTGCATGTGATGAGCGACAAACGGTCTACACTTATATCCAGTCACGGTTCTACCGATCGCCAGAAGTATTACTTGGTTTACCGTGAGTTTGATCGTTCTTGCTTCTCATTTCCAACTAATGCAGTGCAGGTATTCTGCCGCAATCGATATGTGGTCACTGGGTTGTATAGTGGTAGAACTGTTCCTTGGTCTTCCGCTCTTTCCTGGTTCTTCTGAATACAACCAAGTCGCCAGGATTACGGAGATGCTTGGGTTGCCACCAACATGGATGCTCGAGATGGGGAAACAATCTGGAGAATTCTTCGAAAAAACACACGACGAGTATGGACGAAGAACGTACAGACTAAAGTCCATGGAACAATATTCCAGAGAGCATGGCACCAAAGAACAACCAAGCAAGAAATACTTCTCGGCTACAACTCTTCCTGAAATCGTCAAGAATTACCCAATGCCACGGAAAAATATGAAACAGTCTGAGATCGAAAGAGGTAAGTAAAATTGCGGTTTGTCACATGTTGTCTAACTAACACTGTTTAGAAATGCAAAATCGTCTCGCGTTTATCGATTTCGCAACGGGATTGCTGAATCTCAACCCGTTAGAGCGATGGACCCCAAATCAAGCCAAGCAACATCCGTTTATCACACAACAAAAATATACTGGACCGTTCGTCCCACCAATGGCTATGCGCTCTGGATCTAACAGGTCTCCTGCGCCTGGGGTTCAAGAGCAACAACGGTATGAGGGGATGAGTAAGCAGCGGGCGCAGCAAGCAGCGGCAGCACAGCAACAGGCCCAGCAGCAAGCGCAACAGCAAGCGCAACAGGCCGCCCAGAATGCCGCATATGCTAATATGCAGATGAATCAATACGCGGCGCAAAGCCCGCACGCACAAGCGCCCACCATGTACAACATGTACTCGCCAAACCACCAGGGGGTGCCACCATACCCTGCACAAGCCGCTTATGGCCAACAGATGGGTATGATGCAGCCCCAGCAGCGCCAGTTCAACCAGCAACAGAACTTGTACGCTCAGGCCACAACCCGCGCTGGCAGGCAACGTGCATCTACAATGGACCAGCAACAGTCAGGAATCCCTCCAGCACTTCAGAGAGTAATTAGTCATCTGGATCCAAACCAGCCAATTCGGTTGCAGCCATCACCAGCCTATTACCCTCCGCCGCCTGATGGTGCACCAGAAGCTGCGGGTAGTAGCCAAAGAAGGAGAGGTTCGCGTACAACCGGACAAAGTCAAAGAAATTTTGTCCGAACCCTGGAGGACCGCACTCTTGAGGAAGGCTTCATGCATCAACATGGATGGCAATGAAGGGGGGTTTGGCATATTGACCGGGAAATTTACCCTCTTCAGCAATGGCGTATCAAGCCATGATCAAGTTTGGTCCCTTTTCCGTCACCTAAATTTTTAGGTGTCTCTGAATATCAAAATACCCTCACCAGGCCATCATCCTGGACACGGGTAAGTTGTCACAGCACGGCAGGAAAGCCTACAAGTCCTGACCGCAGGCGAGCTCGCGGCCCTAAATTGCATCATTTTTTATTGCCAATGCACGTAGGCCTTTGTATCTCTCAAGCGACTGGGGTGAGTAGCATAAGCGGGCAAAGGATCGTCTGGGAAGGATAGCTGGGTATGCAGTCACTGGTAATGGCTGAGAACCCATACACGGGCGGGTGTATCTGGCAGCGTATGATCCTAGCCGAGGCTACGAAGACGGTAAAGAAGGTTTCTCTAAATTTGCCTCGCACATGGTTGATGTCTAGGGGCCTGGCTTAGCCGCTAGGGGGAATGTTGCAGTTGTACTTTTATTAGCATTCATATGGATATGGCATGGCAGCCGTGCGCATGCAAATAGCCACGACCGAAACGGGTGTTTGTGTGTATGATGTTCGCGGCGAATTTGATTTTCATTTGATAATAATAGAAAGTCAGTTTAAGAAGGTTGCCCCGCAAGAACGCTCGGGCCATGAATGAGCGGGCATGTCGTCTCCCACTTTGAATTTTTGGCTTGGCGTTGCCTTGGCTCAAAGACGAAGCACAACCGAACGCTGCAGATAATCCGCTGCCCGCGCACTTCGCTCTCTTACACACGCCCATCGAACGGTCCGACAGCCACAAACTTACGAGCAATCTGCCAACATGTCGTCCCGCTTCTTTGTTGCGAGCGATAGCTCTAGCGAGGAGTCATCCGAGGAGGAGCTCTACTCTGAGGAGGAGCGTTCTGAAGAGGAAGAGTCAGAAGAAGACTCGGACGAGGATGAAGATGAGTCGGAGGATGATTCGTCAGATGACGACAACAAGGGAGCCAACCGCTTTTTGAAGGACGAAGACAGCGACGACGATAGCGATGAGCAGGAAGAGGCAAAAGTCTTGAAGAGCGCCAAAGACAAGCGCTTTGAGGAGCTGGAGGCGACTGTAAGGAGCATCGAGAATGCGGAAAAGATCAACGACTGGGCTGTCATTCAGGACCGTAAGTGCGCCTCTTGGAAGTACCAGATGGTGCTCTTGATCTTGGTGGGGCTGTAGAACAGTATTGTTAACACACGGACAGAATTCGACAAGCTCAACCGACAGATCCCCGCACTTATCAGACAGAATGATGGCCGTGTGCCAAAGGTCTACATCCAAGCCATTGCCGACTTAGAGACCACCATGAACGAGACGCTGGAAAAGCAGAAGGTCACACCCAAGAAGATGAACGCCATTAACACTCGCGGTCTCAATGCCGTCCGCCAAAAGATCAGGAAAAACAACAAAGAGTACAGCAAGGATATCGATGCGTATCGGGCTGACAAGGACGCTTTTATGCGCGAAGAAGTCATCGAGCCACCCAAGGAGAAAAAGGAGAAGAAACCTAAGGTTGACTTCGCTCCTGAAGGCGCCGACGATGACGACGATGGCTTTACTATCGTAGATGCGCGTGGCAAAGCAGTGCAATACACACCAGAGAGCATCCTGAAGCATCTACGATCCATCGTTGAGCAAAGAGGTCGCAAGAACACAGATCGGTTGGAACACATTCGGACATTGGAGAAATTATATGATGTGGCAGTCACCGATTATCAAAGAATCCGTGTGCTACTCACCCTCATCTCCACTCGGTTCGATTTGACTTCTGGCACTGGCAACCAGATGGCTCAAGAGCAATGGAAGCTGTAAGTATTGCCAGTCTTTCTGTTTCCGACGATCACTAACTCTGATCTAGTGCTCAGCAAGAATTCAACAAGCTTTTGGAGACACTAGAGAACTCAAAAGAAATTGTAGTGATCGAGGGTGCCGAGGAATGGGAAGATGACGACAAACAGCCAACTATTACACCAGGCGAGATCTTCAAAATTCCAGGCAGCGTAGTGTCGTTCGTCGAGAGACTCGATGACGAGCTTACTCGGTCACTTCAACATATCGACCCCCACACATCTGAGTACATTGAGCGCCTTACTGACGAAGGTTCCCTATATGCTTCCCTAGTCCGCACTCTGGTGTATGTTGAGACTCTGAAGAAGAACCCAGCGCTCAGTGTTCCCCAAGAGTCGTTGAACAGGGTCGTCATGCGACGGCTGGAGCACGTTTACTTCAAAGTATGTTACCGTGCACTTTTTTCCGTTTCATTTCCGCTAACAGCACCAGCCCTCACAAGTGGTCACCATTCTTGAGAACAACACCTGGAAGACCTTGCCTTCTAGCCTGGATTCTGAGGTCACACCACGATCTACCGCCGACACTGTCTCTCTGGTCCAGACACTCTGCACATACCTTTTCAGATACAGCGAGGGCATTATTCGGGCTAGGTCCATGCTTTGTCAAGTGTACTTCCTAGCCCTGCACGATCAGTACTACAAGGCTCGTGATATGATGCTCATGTCTCATCTTCAAGACACCATCAGCAACTTCGATGTCAACACACAGATCCTTTTCAACCGAGCGCTAGTACAGGTAGGTCTATGCGCTTTCCGCGCTGGCCTTGTTTACGAGGCGCAGACGTCACTGCAGGAGATTTGCGGTAGCAACAGGCAAAAGGAACTCCTTGCTCAAGGCCTGCAGATGCAGCGCTACTCCCAGATCTCACCTGAACAGGAGCGTCTTGAGCGTCAACGGCAGCTTCCCTTCCACATGCACATCAACCTTGAGCTGCTGGAGTGCGTCTATCTCACCTGCTCTATGCTTCTCGAGATTCCGCTTCTTGCACAAATCGGCTCGTCCCCAGATATCAA
>Ga0247757_10000394_pt1 | contig 36834 bp, 30 predicted proteins | sample UWRJL126311R4_FD_180929 | JGI IMG/M metagenome (GOLD analysis project Ga0247757, IMG submission 180929) | Plant litter microbial communities from Arlington Agricultural Research Station in Wisconsin, United States - UWRJ-L126-311R-4 | ecosystem: Environmental > Terrestrial > Plant litter >... | reverse complement strand
AGTAATAGAGGTAGATTTATATTATTACTTAGAGATTAGCTTTTTTCTATAAGATTCCTTCTAGATCGTTTAACTATACTATTCTATTTAGGAGTATATAGAGATCTAATTTATAGCTAAATTCCTTCCTCCTTATAGTATACTCGTGTTAAGTTATCTATTATACTATATCCTCTCTTATTATTAGCTATTAGGAATACTATATAATAGTTAAACTACTATTTAATTATTTAATTAATTTCTCTAATCGCCTTAAGTAGTATATACTTATCCTTCCTATATAAAGGGATAATAAAGTTAAACTTTAAGTAGATATTATATATATAGAAGATATATTTATATCTATTAAAGGATATAGTATCTAGTTCTATAATATTTATAGCTACTATCTTAAATAGGCAAGTAGCTTTAATTTTATACCCTAATCTCCTAGAGATCTTCTAATAGGCTTTATTTTATATATACTATTTATAGTCTATTATTTATAGTATTATACTACCTATTATTATTAAACCTATAATATTCTTAGCTAGTTAATCGATAGCTTCCTTACTTAGATAACTTATAAGTATATATAGTTATTCCTTAGTAAGGTATCTTAGCTTAAGTAGTAATACTAAGTACTATAAGCGTCGACGTTTAGCTATGAATACTAATAGTATTCCTAATAAGGAAGGTATTAATAAGGATATTCCTAATAAGAAAGGAACTAGCGATAATATAAATACTAACGCTATAGGTAGGTCTATATAATATATAACTAGCTAATAACCTCTAATCCTTATAAGTTTAGCTAGATCTATTAGGTAAGTACTAGGTTATATATAATATAGTATATTCCTTTCTAAATCAAAATATATATATAATAATAATAGATATAAGAGTGATACTAAGCTTATAAAGAAGCTAGGAATTAGAGTAATATATTTAAATATTATAGTCTTCTTCTATCCCTATAGAGTCGAGAGCGAGATATTTACTTTACCCTATACTTATACCTAAACTAACTAAGTACTAGTAAGGACGATATTATTAGGTAATACTAGATATTTCTATATAAATTCTACTAGATTATTATATATATAGATATTAATATTAGGGTCTAGAATCTATAAATATAGTAGGGGATAAGTAGAACTACTCGTAATTAGGTTATTAAATACTAATAAATATATAGTATAGGTCTTATAGTACTAATATAGGGTAGGATTATCGCTAGTATTAATTTCTATTAAATTAAAACCTAGTTACTAAGTTAGTTACTAAGTTCTATAACACTTATATTACTTATTTTTTTCTTATATTTTATTAAGTAAGCCTATATAATTCTTAGCTTCGAATTCTATAACCTTTTTAGCTTTTTTAGAATCTAAAAGGAATCCTTTCTACTACTATATTTCGTTAATATATAGATACTAACCCTAGTAGTATATATTACTATATAGATATAGTTTTAATAGTATATTATTCTAAGTTCTTTTCCTTTTATAATATAGTAATAGTTTACTATTTAGTATTAGTGCTATACGTACTATATATACTAATAGCTAGTAAGCTAAGTAAGCTAGTTTTATCTCTATTATTTAATAGTAGGCTAGGTATTTTACTAAGAGTTAAGGTACTAATAGGTTAATAGGTTCGCTACTAGTATATACTTCTTCTATATTATAGATAGTCTAACTTAGAAATAACGCGTATAATAGATAAATCTAATCTATTACTTTAAGTAGATCCTAATATAGATAGAAGTCTACTACCTCTAGTAGATTTAGTTATTTTACTCTATTAAATACTATTAGGTATATAATTACCTAGTCTTCTATATTTTCTCTATAGCTATAGAATACCTTAGTAGAGTTATATATACTATAAACTTAATAGTCTTATATCGACTTTAATAGTAAGAATAGGGCCTATAGTATTTTAAGCTTATTATAGATAGATTTTTAATAAATAATATAATATAATAAGCTCTATTAGATTATATTAGTTATATAATTTCTTACTTAGCTAATCTTATCCTAAGTCCTTCTATATTCCTTAAGTTCTACTCTATACAACGTTATATCTCGAGTAAGAGCTGCTAGGTTAGGTAGGGTAGCTAGCAAGCTATCATCTTATTTAGGAGCGAGAATAGTGGGTGGCTCAGGTTTCTAGCTAGGAACTATAGCTGATTCAGGATCAATATACTCCCATACATCGAGAGTTTCAGCTAGTTCTTGTAGTCGGCTGTACCACAGGTCCCAGTCGCGATAGCTGCGAAGGATGACAGCCAGGGAGGTGGTATTAAGCGATATTATATACAGTAGAGTTGATAGTAATAATGGCAGTATAAGAGGCGCTAGGCCGGGCTTATAACTATAAGAATATGGCACGAGTGAAGAATTAAATGAATTGATTGAGTGTGTAGTTCAGTGTAGGTGTCTCTGTGTAGCAGACATGTTTGACGCCCTTATATAGCGAGAACCCATCATGTGATATGGCCTTGGCTGCTTACAATAGAGATTCGTAAAACGCAGAGGTTCTAGGCTCAAAATTTATGAATTATATTTTGCGATCTTGAACTGTGAACCGCGTGGCAACAATTATTAGCATCGTTTTCATGCCCTGTGACACAATGGATGGAGGACCGAAACTTTCGGCCGTGATTGATGCGCCGTTAGGTTGTGTCAATTGCAGTGCGCAAAACAAAGTTTTAAATATTAGTATAGTATGCCCCACTAACAGCCTGCTCGTGGGCGCTGCCGTGATCTAGTGATGGGCCTAATATATCGTTTTCTGAAGCCTACGTAGTAATCATAGCACCATATAAATTCTCTCAAAACGATTTACCGCGTCCCTTGCCCTATCCTACCATGCAAACACTGGTAAGTGGAAGTAGGCTTCGAGGCTATGAATATTCATACCTTCCATGCATCATGTACATTCCCCATAGTTCTCGAACAGCGCCCTTTTCAACGCCGAACGCTCCCGATACCCATATGCGGACCCTAAGTGAGCCCAGTTTTTCCTTCCCTCACGCTCCCCAGGGCACTCTGGCAATCGCCGCAATATCCTCTGACCCACGCCTCGACTTCTTTTTTCTCTTTTCTGCCATTATCTCCTAACATAGCTTCCACACGCTCACACTTGTGGGTCTCGTCCAGTAACCAATTCTCGTATTCAGCCTCTACAACCTCCTTTTCGATGCGGTTGACGACACGTAGTGCCACGAGCAAATCATGCCTATGGGAGCCCAGATTTTGGCGCGTGCGGTGGAGACGTCGCGGAGCATGGATGGAAGGGGAGATGGGGTTCGAGGGGCCACCACTTGGGTCTGTCAATAGAGATGTGAAGGTTTGATGGCTGGATGTGGGTTAGTAAGAGGACCCTGGAGTTAGAAAGAAGAAGACACACCATTTGTTCTCGTTTGCATCGATAGGCATATGCAGCGCAATGCTACTGTTGGTATGCAAAAAGCTTTCTTCGAGGTCCCGAAGATGGATAGAGCGTGTCATCATGGTGGAGGGGCCGACGCCTAAGCGTGACATGAAACTTGCGGCGGTCCTATCTTGCCACCATAACCAAGAATCGCGTGAGGTGTAGAAGAAGTTTGTCCCACCACTGATGGCCAGTAATACCACAAGAAGCTTGTGGGCAGAGACGACCTTGCCCACACCCGCAAAGAGAGCCAGGATCCAGCTCATGAGGGTAGAAAATATGCTAACGACAATGTTTCCAATGAGCTGAGCCACGAAAGAACCTGTTGTCTGCGGTTGCAGCTTGAACTTGCGTGGTCTATTGGGCGGTGGTATGTCCTGAGTGTTCAATTGAGCAGCCTGTGTAACGATACCTATCTGGCCAAAGATACTTATAACTTTGCCCGTGCTGCGGTTGTGACCCAATCGAGCAACCTGGTCATTGACCACATCTACAAGGTCCTCCCCTTCTAATTCCATATCTTGAAGACCTTGACGCTCAATCAGGCCTTTGACAAAACGAGGATTCCGTAACCAATCTACTTTAGTGTAGATTGCAAGTTTACAGCGCGATTTAGAAACGTGCGTGACGACAATTTTACTGAGTAGAACAAAGCGATCATGGCCGGGAAGATACCAGGGGGTTTTTCTGTCAGCAACAACGTAACAGAGATGGTCATTGTAGACCTCGATAACTTGATAGTCGTTGATAATGACGGCACCAGCTTTTCCGGGTTGAGCGACTTCATATTCAAAGTCCCGGCGCTGGGTTCCTTGGTCGCTCTTGGTCCATGGGCCTTGTACAACACGCTGAGCCCATCGTTCACGATACAGCATCTGGAAGACCGCGCTCTTGTCGCCAAATAGGATATGAAAAAGACCTTTGGCACTGATCTCATACTCCTTCTCAACAGCAACTTGTGTCATGCCCTGAGGTGCAAAAATAACCGGCTGGGCTGGCAACTTGAATTTGTTGGCATTGCGATTGACTGCTGTCGGTCCGAACAAATTGCCATCAATGCGCAAGCTAGTCTTAAGGTCTTTACCATAGCCAGGATCCATTGGCGTATGTGACGGCACTTCCTCCCAGCTATCTGCACTTGGGGAGTTGTCCGCTTCGCTGGCTTCCATTTTGATGAGTCTTTTGACAATTTCCTCCAGACCATGCTCTTCTGTACTGGCATTACGAACTAGGAAATTGAGTCGACGAAGAAGTAGTTTCAGGGGTTCCAGGAACGTCTTGATAGTTATTCGTGTAGCGCCATCTTCTTGCGTACCTGGCTTGAAATGTAGAAAGAGGAAGTCACAATCTTTGCCAGGTGCCGCTGTAACCTCATCAATGGATGCCATACTAACGCCAGTAATCAGCACTAATCCGAGGTGGTTGCTATAGAAGTAAATGTCCTTGGCTGTGACGTAGACACGTCCAGGAAATTCCTGTTGGTCGGTCGGGTTCCATACAGCACGGAACACAATCACGACCTTTTCAGGTCGAGGGACTGTGGGGAACAGTATGCGGAACTGGGCATCTTGTAGGCGTAAAGCGAGGGGGTAGTAGTTGGGAAAGTCGTCTGTGACAATGGTAGGCCTTTGGAGGGTTGTTTGACTTCCAAGGCTCATTGTCTTACGATGCGCAGCATTAACTGGGGTCATTGTTCCCGGTGAGGGATTTCCGGATGGTACATCGCCGTTCTTGTCAAAGGGGTCGGCTCCAAGAGAAGGCCGCAGTGGGCTAGGCGGGTCCGACATGCTACGCTCCCGTAGTTCCGGTTCTTCTTCGCGGACAAGTCGGTTAACATAGCCCCAGTTGACGGATCCCCATAGATTCGCCATGAGTCCACCTGGCATATTTCCAGACTTCCCGAGTCCCAGCCCACGTTCGCCACTTACTGCTACTGCGGCCTTGCTAAGGTTCGTGGGTGCAGGCGGGTTGGCAAGTGTGGAGGGAGCCAGGCTACTTTGGGGCAGTGTTTGACCCATAACGAGACGTGTATCGGGCAAACCGGCTGCGGGAGCTGTGATCTGTCCGACCTGTACAATGTTATGACTTGCCGAAGCGAGACTCGCGGAGATAAGGCTAGCAATGCCGCCAGAGGCAGAAGATGGATTGCTTCCACTTAGCTGGGGTCCTACTGTAGATTTTCTAGTCAAATCAAGCTTTTCCATGATTCTTGTAGCATGGTCGCGTCGGCTACCTTCTTCTCGTTCCTGGGTAGTGGCTCTTCTTGTAATGTCAAAGCTGCCACGAGTGACTAGGGCATCCGGGGCGGCGAGACCGAGCGTTTCGGCACGTTCGAGAGCACCAATGTCATCGCTGGCTTGAGTTGCATGACCCTCGGACGTCTTCGCGGCGAATTCGGGTGCTACAGGTGGACTGATGGAAAATGCAGCGTCAATACTGCCAGGGGTACTGGCCTCTTTCGAGGTATCTTCCAAAGCTTTCCGTTTGGCGACTTCAAAGGATGAAATCCACTCAGTCAAGTCAGCCTGAGTATCAGCCTGCAGCAAGATGGTGGTGTCCTTTGTCTTGACCTCAAAACAAAAGCGTCGTTCCTCCTGGAAGGCTGGACGAATACCACAAAGTAGCACACCAATCTTCTCCGATTCCTCAACGGCTCCAGACCTCGTAGCCTGGGTAAGCCAACCGAAGATGCCGTTCTTGACGAAGAACCATCTGCGCACCCAGTAGGTTCTCGCGGGCTTTCCAGTGATGGTACGTTGGAACAGCCAGCCCTGTTTCTCTGCTTTTTCGTTGGATGGGTCGGGTTTCGCTGGAGACTGTAGGTTGGCGGACGAGGTCCCCTGAGTACCCAGATAAGGCACGGTGGATGCAGCGTAGTCATCCAAGTCGCGCGACGGACGAGCAGCCAACTCAGCGCTGTTTTCGACTTGCTGGCGCGCGAGGTGTAACTCACGCTTAAAGACGCGTTCCCCATTCTCCATCTCTTTGCTCCAACCCCGTACGCGGTCTATGTCAGCACCCCAACCTGCGAAGGATTTGGTGGATGACTCGCGAGCTGTCTTCATGTCGCGCCATTGTTCGGTGATAACCCTGACCAGCATCCTGTCGAGAGTGACGCGCACTTGAGGTGCCAGGACACAAAAATCCATGCTGGCCTTCAGGTAAGCTCTTCTTGCTTCATGCAGCTGGAAGGCGTCCTCGCGCAGCGACGAGGGCTCTTTGGTCTTTGCCTGGCCGGCATAGCGGGCAATGGCGCCATCAAAGGTACGCTGGGCGATGTCGAGGTTCTTGCGGGCATCTTTGAGCATGCGCAGATCGTTGTTCAAAAAGGTACGGATGGGATCACAGACGGTAGTCTCGGCCCTCCGCATGCCTCGCAGCGTGCTGTTCCAAAACTCGCGCGCGCCCTCACCGAAGCGCTTGAGGGCCAGGACGGTGTAATCGTGATCAAGGACAGCCTCGGAAAGTTGTAGAGGCGGGTGCGAGGCCTGCACGTAATTATCGACGAGCGTCTGTAGGGCATTCATCTCGGTCGCGAGCTTGGACACAGCGCGCACATAGCCGTCGAGCCATCTTTCGATTAGATCTATCTGGTCGCCGAAATGCACGGCGGTCGCGCGGAACGTGGGTGAGTCGAGGGCGGCTTCTTTGATGACAACGGGGCTGGCGGCATCAACGTCAGTCTTGTGAAGCTACAGCTGGCTATGGTAATACAAGTCGGGGGCACGTACATCAGGGCTAGCGGTCTTGCGACAGGCTCTAGCATGGGCGGCGGCGCTGGCTCCTCGGCCATGGTGTCAGTCGTTGTCACGAATGCGGATAGCGAGGGTGTTTGTGCAATGGCCAATGTGTGAATGATGCATTGAAGCTACAGTCACCGTTGACAGCGCATGGCGGCAGGGGCGTGTCGGGCAAGGGGGACCGGGGACAGAGACGGTAACTCTTTGAGTGAACAGATTACCGATTGTGCAGTCGTCTGGCTTCTCGTCGCTGCTGCTTACGGCGCGTCCAGTTTGCTTTGAATGCATAGCCCGCCGCCAGCCTGTTCCCCTGCCCCCCTGGCCCCTCCAGGCGCACAACACGACGTCAGCCCGCTCGGCTGCTCTTTCTCCGCCCCAGCCCTTTCGAAATCTTGGCGCTCTATTTTTTTTGTTCGTGTCGCCCATCCATCGCTTGTTTACTAGCCATCAGCACCACCACGACTTCGTGTCCACGTAAACCATGGCAACAACCAAGACCCGGGCGCCGACGAACGGTATCAAGCGCGAACTTGCGCAGGACCCTGTGCCGCTCGAAGCATCCAAGGACCGCCCCGCCAAAAAGGCAAAGCTACTCGACGACAGCGATGCCGACAGCGACACCGAAAGCAATGTGAACGCAGATGCCGGCGGCATCTCACTAAAAGTGAATGAAGAGTATGCCCGCCGCTTCGAGCATAACAAAAGGCGGGAGGAGCAGCAGCGATGTATGCGACACCCCACTCTCATAACCGCTCCTTGTACTGACATTGGCTAGTGGAAGAGAAGTACGGCAAATCTAAGGCACTACAGGAAGGTGACGATGATTCAGAAGACTCTGAAGAGGGCGTGGAAGAGGATGACGCCGGTGAGCTTGTGACTGAAGCCCTCGACGACGAGATCTCGGCCACCCTTCAAGCCCTACGTTCCAAGGATCCTAGCATCTACGACTCGAGCGTGAAATTCTTTCGCGACATAGAACAGGTGCCAGACACTAATGATGAGAAACAAAAGGATGAGTCAATGACCCTGAGACAATACCACACCAAAAATCTACTGGAGGGCGGGTTTGGCGGCGGTGAAGAGGAACTGCCGGGCAAAACCTACGCGCAAGAGCAGGAGGATGTCCGACAAAAACTTGTCAAGGAGCTGCAGACCGCCGAGGACGACGACGATGAAGACGACTTCTTGGTCGCAAAGTCTCGATCCGAGCCGGCCCCCAAAGAGCACGCCAAACTCACAGCCGCCGACGTGGAGAACGCCGACAGGGATCCCGAAGCATTCCTCTCTAATTTTATGGCCTCACGCGCTTGGGTCCCCGAAAGCGACTCTCGCTTCCAGCCGCTCGAGTCCGACGATGAGGAAGAGGATGCTGCTGCTGAAGAATGGGAGAATACGTATAATATGTACTTTGAGGATACTACTGGCGCCAACGAGAAGCTCGTTACATATGCCCGTGACGCGGTTGCCAAGACCACTGTTCGACGAGACGAGAAGAGTAGCCGCAAGAAGGCTCGTGATGCAGCGCGAGCGAAGCGCGAAGCGGAGAGGAAACAAAAAGAGGAAGACCTAGCACGTTTGCGGAAGCTCAAGGTTGAGGAGATGGAGCAGAAGGTTCAGAAGATTCGCGAGACGGGAGGTCTTAGGGGAAGGGACTTTAAACTAGACGAGTGGAGGGATGTTCTCGAAGCGGATTGGTCAGATGACCAGTGGGACAAAGAGATGCAAAGGCGGTTCGGCGATGCCTACTACGAAGATGACGACGCTGTTTCTGAAAGCGACGAAGAGCACACTGATGGAGGCAAAGCTAAGAAGTCAAGGAAGCCCAAGAAGCCAAAGTTCGACGACGACATCGACATCAAAGACCTTGTTCCGGAATTCAAGGACGATGACGAAGGGCCTGCTCCATTTACGTTGTCGTCTGACGAAGAAGAAGAAGAAGATGATGATGATGGTGATGCAGAAGCTGGCGCAGAAGAGAACGATTCCGATTCGGCGCTTAAACCTAAGATATCTTCCAAGAAGCGCAGACAGGAGCGCGCGGAAGCCAAAGGTGCAGCTCGTCGTGACCGTCGTTTGATTGAGAACTTGGTCGACAGCAACCTACAATATGAGACCACCCTTGCCGCTTCGTCATCCAAAGCTCCAACCCGTTTTCGATACCGGGAAACATCTCCTAATTCCTTTGGTATGACTTCGCGTGATATCCTTCTTGCGAACGATAAACAGCTTAATGAATTTGCTGGGCTGAAGAAGTTGGCGACGTTCCGGGATCCGGCGAAAAAGAAGAAGGACAAGAAGCAGCTGAGTAAGAAGGCGAGGCTCAGGCAATGGAGGCAGGAAACATTCGGGAATGCCGAGGGACCAAAGGGTGGTTTTGAGACGTTGGTCAAGGGGGACGACGGTGCTAATGCAGCGGATGTCGGCTCTGTCGCTGATGCGACGGGCGCCGGGCTTGAAGACGATAACGTCAACATCTATGGCGATGGAAAAAGAAAACGCAAGAGGAAGGGCAAGAAGCAGGCGGCGCCAGTCGCCGAGGCTTGAAGCTATTTCTCGGTTGTCTTGCAAATGCCATCTCTCATCAATATACTATGTCCAGTCAATCACACACAAATCATGGGTGACGGTACGCTACGCCCGCTATACTTCTCAAGCACGGTCGCAGAACTTCTAGAGTTTTGTTCGTAAGTGTATACGTGTTCAGAACCGTCATTTTGATTGTGCAGAGGTGTAGAGGGTAGGGCATTCAACCAAGCTTTTTAGTGTCTACCGGTGCCGTGTTTTAGAGAACCAGGGAATTTCCACATGTGGGGTCGTCAGGGGGTCACTTGGTATTTACAATACTGCAAATGCCACGCGATTACCCAGATCCTTCTTGGTGGGAGGATGGTCTGTTCAAGCACCAATGATTGTCGTCCAATGTTTACACCCGCGTCCATGGTTTTCTAAACAAGGCAATGCACAGGAACACTACCTACCGCCTCTCAGATCAAATGCAAAATGACTGATATGAAGGCCGCATTTTACCTGAATCGAATTCGGGCCATAAAGACAAACAGGACGTCACGATGACTCGGCTAGGCAGTGAAAGAGGGTGCAACCAAGCCGAGGCAGCTGGGCCGGCATCGCCGAGTCCATCTAAACGTTTGCGCTGACGCTGCGTTTCGCACTCGACCACAAGACTATTCAAAATAGCACAGCAGGACTCATTGATCGGCGCCTGCAGTGATTGACAAGGCGTGGACGAGGGTTGGCGGTTTCCGCATCCGTACTAGTCGAATGTTTCATCCCACCAGAGCGCACAGCTCACAGGTTCCTCGGTTCACTCCTTGCCTCCACACAGCCCCCTCGAAGTCCTTTTCGTCTTGTGGGCTGAGTTTTCTCCGCATGTGTCGTGGCACTGCGCATTCGCGCAAACGTCGGCCAGGATGCAGATGCAGATTTCCGCCAAAGCCGAACGGCAGTACCCTAGCGCGCATTTAGGACACCCTTCAGGCAGACATATTCTCATGCCTTCAAACTGTACATGTTTCCGCAGCCTTCTAAATACTCTTAGAGCCCGCGGGATTGCATGATCACCTTCCAGGCAGCTGCAGGCTTACTCTCCTTCGATTTCGCGCAATGGAGGCCATGGTGTGGAGCAAAGTTACGTACAGGCAGGCATCGCTGCCAAAATTGCGGATTGCGCAGGAGAGTTGTAGGAGAGATTCTTTAAGCTCGTCTAGGACAGGCGACTCGGGTTACAATAGTGATCCAGACATCTCGTTATCACCGTTAGACTTTGTAAGCCCGGATCAGAGTGAGTATAAGGTGTCTACAACGTCGCACTTCTACTCATATCGATGCTCAGTACCCTGCACTTCATCCGACTTCACATGGGACTCTTCGGCGCTGCTGGAAGTCAAGGAAGTCGCATCCTCAAGGACGAAACGGCTGACTACAGGCGTGTGCGATCCTATCGCAACAAAGAAGTGTAAATTTGCCCAGGAAACAGCTTCAATACTTCCTCGAATCGAAGTCACGAGCAACCCAAGTCTTACCAAAGACACAGCATCTCTACAAAGGTCTGACTGGATCGTTGCTTCCAACAGACCGATCTCTGAGGTCAATTTGAGGCAGCACCTTGCCACTACATCTAGACAAGCGAAGGATATTGAACCTTGTTTAAAACCCGACTTTCGCCCAGAGGAAACACCAAAGCAGCGCAATCTATCAATCATCTCGCTCTCGTCCACTGGTAGCTGCGATATGTATTCCAACGCCGACGATAATAGCGGAGACGAGGAGGACGCCCTTAATCACCTCCCAAGCACGTTATCGAAAGCAACCCTAACGACCATTGAGCTCATCATGAGGAAGATCGAAGTCAACCTTGGCTATGCAGCCTACATGCAGTGCGCTGGTACCTATGGCTCAAGAGCACAAGGCGCCCCGAATGCTTCTCGTAGCAGCCGTGGAAATTCACAAGCCTCTAGCAGCAAACGGAAATCACGCTCAGACGAAAGTCTCCCACCAGATGAGCCTGACGAAGATGGGTCGAATAAACGGCGTCGCATCTCTATCGCCACTACGACGGAGGACTCGGAGACTGGACCTCGTTTTGCATGTCCATTCTTCAAGCACGATCCCAATCGCTATAGGAATCGCCGAACATGTCCCGGGCCCGGCTGGCCGACGGTGCATCGGGTGAAGGAGCACCTATACCGTTCGCACGCACAGCCGATATACTGCCCACGCTGTTTCGCAATATTTGACCTGGATTCCGATTTTGCAGCGCACATTAGAGGGAACCCCTGTCAGACTTCCGCGCCTCAACCAATTGAAGGGATTGACAGAAAGACATTTGAAAGCCTAAAGAAGCGCTCTCCTGCGCTGAGGCTAGAGGAAGACAAATGGAGGGACACGTATCAACTCCTCTTCCCAGAAGTCTCCCCTACAGACATACCCTCTCCATGTAAGTGCGTAATCGTCTAATCTCCACTACTGAGGGACCTTTGATGCTTTCCATTTTGCCTTTGAGCATGTCAAAGGATTTTTGAAACCGCCCTTAAACTGGGTATAGTTATATTAGTGCCTCTGTTCATCCGACGACGGCTTTTGATTCCTTATGAGTTGTTGCTTTCTTAGATCCCTTGGAACGCTTCGCTGACCGCAACTTAGATTACGACAGCGACTCCCCAAGTGAAGAATCACGCCGTTTTCGCCGAGAGCTTCTCGAGCGCATCCGCCAGGAACTCTTTGCTATGGCGGACCGCGAGCCCGGTCCTGTCGAGCAACGCCTCCTACGCCAGGTTGCTGCCATCATTCGCCGCTGTGAAAATGACCTGCTGTCCTCCTTCAACCTCCCTCCCGGAAACGCTCCATCGTCGCAGCCCACAAGCCGCCGCACCTCTGCCGTGACCATGAATGTAGACGATGGGCTCCGACCTCAGGCCCGCCAACTCCTTATGCATGCACCGGCGCCGGAACACATAGCCAGTGTTCCGCCGCCAGGGCTAGCCAGCGAGCCTACTAGTCCGCGCACAAACGCGCTCCTGGCAGGGACAGCACAGGGTGGGCAGGGCTGGAACGACATACTGCCATTTCCTTCAGACTGGATCGATTGGAATGCCGTGTTTCCACCAGGGCTAGAGGGTCCGGATTCTGCGCCGACGCTGAGTGCTCCTGTATGGACGCGGTGAGGCTGACTAGCTCTGATTTTCCTCCTTCTTCTCTTCCCTTCTCTGGGTCCCGTACACGTACATGCAACGATACGGGCTGGGATAGTAATGTGAAAAAGTAAGAGGTGTGCTCGAGATGGGTAACCTTTCTTTGTCTCTTTCTCCCGTAGGAATAGGAAAGTTAAGAAACCGTAATAGCCTACGCTGTTACTCCATTTCAAATTCCAAATGTGCAAAGATATATTCTGGGGTCGATCCAAAAAGGGAGCCGCTAGCCAGATGCAGGCTACGCTACTTCTGTGGCTTGGGTCATCCACGTGGGAGCAACGAAATGTTTTGGCGTGCATCGCTCCTGCGCGCAGACATGCCAGCGCTCTTGCCTGCTCGGACTACACGTGCATTACCTTCGCCGCCATGGCTCGCCCACGCTTGTCACGCTATTCCCCCGTACCGCCTTGCCCTGCCACAGCGCCGCTCGCTCCATCTCTTCAAAACAGCTAGGTCGAAGGTGTTAATAGGCCGCCACAAGGCTCTTCCTTTTGCCTTGTACACGCCGCCGCCGCTTTCAGAGTGCCCTCACAGAGTCAACCTGGTGCAGCCAACAGAAGCTGAGGATGGTGAAGGTACGGCATCCGTCATAGCGAGCGACACGACACTGGCGCAATTGTATGAGCGGGTCCAGCCGGGGGAAATGCTCTACCTCATCGGTTCCGATAATATCAAGAAGGGACTGCTCAGCGCAGCATCCCTAGATAGTCGAGCCAAGGCCACCATCCCGACGGACAACAGAAACTACGCCATTGTCAAGCCATTCACAACTTCGGCTAGGGTCAATGTCAAAGGGATGCCACTCGATTCGCCTCCAGTGTGGCGAACAGCTGGAGAGGTGCGCGAGGTTCATCTTTTACTCAGTCATCCACATACTTACACACGCTTGATGCTTGACGCGGCTTACCGCCTCATCAATTATGGTTGCCCCGTCGAGTTCCATATACGTCTTCGTCATGAGGTTGTAGGTAGTGCTACCCAAAGACTTCAATCCTCCCCGTTCGATTCCATGGATTGGTGTCTTGCCCATTTCCCACATCTTCGGCCAGATTTCATCCTGAAAGGCATGCCAGAGGGCACCATTTACGCCATAGAGCCTGTCTGTGACGGGAGGGTTCTGGCATTCGTTGTGATGAATACTGAAGTTCGGCAGCAGTACAAGTGCAAGGATTTTACTAGGCGGTTTTTCCAGGTTCAAGGTTCGGTGAAAGCGGCTATTGCAGATGGAGTACCGATGCAGTTACCATCGTCGGTGAATAGGTCAAAGCTCTTGGGAAATCTTCGCAAGCAAAAAAAGAGTAATAGTCGGTCAAGGGAGAAGACAGAAAAAAAGTGAAAGGGTAAGAGACAACATGAAGCCTAAGGAAGAGGAGGATGAGGAGCTGTGTTTTCCTAAGCGGACGAACAAAGGTAGGGAAAGAAAAGGGAGAAGACGACTACCATGTACGCCAGTAGGGGGACATGTGTACTCAATCTAGACTTTGTCGATAGCCTGTATAGTATGACTTTTATTTGCTCACAGGTATCCTAAAAACAAAAATGTTACCGTATGTGAAAATGTACAGTATCTCAGTCCGTCCCAAGCAATATGTGTGAAGACACGCGCAGGCGATGACGACGCCTTGGCATGGGTGCGGACAAGCCCACGGTCCATGGTCTACGGCTGACAGCCGCAGAGAGACCACATTTCCATGCCCCCATAAGCCGAATCCGACCAGCACCCCTACGGCCTCTACCACCGCTGCTCGCTCCCTGGACCGCTTCGTAGACACTGTGATGCCGGCCTCCTAAGATAGCAGACATCGCATGTCCTCCTGCCGTCTCTCCCTAGTCTGCTGCTGCCCGATCGCGCGTCCCGCGCTCGTCCCTGTCGTCATCTCGTCACCGCGCGCCGTCCTCAATGAATGCCGCACGCCAGGCCTGCCGCCCTAAACACCAGGTGCTGGTGCTCAAGTGTTATCCCAAGTTCCAGAAGAACAATGCAGAGGTCAAGGCCAATTCGAGCGAGCTGAGCTATCTGCTGTACTATGCAAGCACGCGTCGCAGCAAGCTGCAGAAGGTGGGCGACTTTCTGGACAAGCGCACCACGACCGATGTCTGGAAAGGCCGCATAGGGTGCGTATTCTCTCGTGGCATCTTCTAGCCTCCTCGCGAAAAAGCAACTGGCAAGAAAGAGAAACTGGGCCGCTAACGGGTGCAGGAATGTCCAAGTCACGCTCGCCATCTTCAAGGCGCTCATCGAAAAGTGCCCCCGCGACCTCCCGCTCTATGCCGGCGCAGTGCTGCGTAGCCTACGTACCATCCTCAAGTCCAATGATGTGGCCATGGTGGAGGACTCTGTCCCAACTTTCGAAGCACTTTGCGCCCACCAGGACCCCGCAAGTCTTACAGCCGACCAAGATTATATCCGCCAATATGAGGAGATCGTACAGTTGTACTCCCAGTTCGCCTCCAAAGATGCCTTCTCGACGACCAAAGCGCCTATCAGCTGGCCTGTCGCCATAAGATTCCGCAAGTCTGGGTTGCAAGCACTCAAGGCAGTCGCCTCCTCGGAGTCGCTCGGATCCGAAACGGGCCGCCAGCTGGCCGTTATATTGCCTGTGATCCTTCTCAACGTATATTCTGATACTGGCGACTACCTCAGACGCTTAGAAAGCCGCGAGATGGAGAAAGAAGAGCATGACAGGAGCGAGCAATTGCGGCGCCGGCAGAGCATCTCTACCGTGCATACAGACGAGGATGTGGCCGATCCTATAGCTGCATCGGGGACAACTGAGGAGGCAGACAAATTGGCCGAAGAGCAGGCTGGCATGATTGCACTTGATGCCTTAAAACACATATTCCTTGGTGTGAACCGGGGACAGCTGCGGCTTGCCACCTTTGCTGTGCTAAAGTTCATCGGCGGCCATGTGAAGCCTCAAGACAGCACCCGGGGCACTGGGATTGGTAACTGGGCCGCGACACTTATGGCCATGGTCTGCAGTTGGGCTCCGGTGCAAGACCGATACGTTATCCTCGTTAGTGCTGTGGAGGCTCTTGTGCGCAGTCCAATTGTCGAAAGCGATCTTGAACGACAACTGGTGCTGGCAACTGTGATCAACTACCTCCTTAGTTCGACTATCAACTTCATCGGCCTTAGCGTAATGGACGTGCTTGTTGGCCTTATTTCTCATACATTACTACTCCTACAGCTTGGCGGTCCTGGAACCGCCATTATGCCCCATCATCAACAAAACACAGCGGTATTGGCTGGAAGAGATATCTCAACTACCAAACCCTCCGGGAATTTGGGTGGTGTGGTCATGGAAGTCGTTAATGAACCATCGCAGTTCCGACTTCAGGTACTTGATACCGTGAAGAAATGCATGGCCAGCTTAGCAGTTCATGTTTACTACACAGATCAGATATCAGACATGGTTGCAGCCATATTGGGCCGACTAAAACCTTCCGCCAACTCTGGGATACCCACTACCGCAGAGGCAATAGAAGATCCTGTGGGTGCCTCGAATGCCGTAGCAAGTTCTGCTAGCTTGCACGAGCGGGGACCACAGACGGACAGATTCTTTTCATTTGAAACCGCACGTCTGACTGCGCTAGAAACCGTTAAAAACATCATAAGCACAGCGAATATTCGGAGGCCTGACGGATCTACAGCTTCTGTGCCACGTGCCTCTGTGAGTGTGAGAGCCTGGGAAGGTACGCAGTGGCTTTTACGCGACCCTAGCGGGCAAGTTCGTAAAAGCTACGTCGATGCACTGATCACCTGGTTGATGCAAGAAAAAAAGAAAGAAGACCTCAAGTTATTTGATGACTTCAGAAAGAGGGAAAGGGATAGCGACAAGAGCACGCTTACCAAACGAGCAGTTTCGAATGCTTCTCACCGTGAAAAGTCCCCAAGAAGAGGAAATAACACGTTTCTACCACTACTACACCTCGCGGTGTACGAGAACGCTCTTCAACATCTCGATTCAGAAGCAGATCTCATGCTCCTACACCTGCTTCTTACAACACTAATCAACAAGCTTGGCATAAACGCGATTCGATCTGGCCTGCCTATGATATTGCGCCTGCAGGAAGATATCCAAGGTGTTGAAAATCCCAGCGCTAAAGTTCGGATAGGGTGTCTAGTTCACGGTTACCTGTGGGCTCTCAGCATGGCTCTGGACTTTGAAACATCTACAGTTGGCAGAATTGTGCATTCAGAAATCTCCAGGCGCAGCAGCAAAGGGTTGTGGGTTGATAACATTCGTGTGCCTCCAATACCCCTGGATCGCATCGAAACTCCGCACGCGGACCCTGCCAAATTGCCCACTAACGTGGTTCAAACAGAAGCATTAAGACCATTCGATAACCGGGAGGCCTTAGTAGATAGGATTGCCGATGGCTATTCCACCTCATTGCATTCACCTCCATCAAGTCCACCTGCTTCGCCTGGTCGATCCATGTCAATAGCCTTGAATGCTCCGTCGACTCTTCAGCCTGCACCACAACTTCCATACCGTGTCAAGGAAGAGCTCCTTGCCGATTGGAGCCGGGATGTCTGTATAGCTACAAACATCTCCGATCCATCATCAGCTTCTATGACAGGCTCTCGCACTGCAGCTTCGGCGCAGCATAAAAACAATTATCTTGGAGTCACCATCCCCAACGGCAACCTCGACAGTGCTACCAATTCACCCATCCCATCTCCTAGGCGTGCTCACAGTAGACCTCCTTCCTTGGCGTATGGCCTCGTGGGGAGAGTCGCCTCGCCACATCGCACCCATAGCCCTTCGCGTACACCCGGTAGCACCTCGTCCGTTCGATCCGGGGTCCGAGTAGAGGATTTGAAACGGGTACTCTCTGGGTCAGCACCACGCACTTCATACTCTATGCGTCCGCCTACCAATCGCAACCAGATATCTTCTGTTGATTCTTCGGCTTCGGAATCTATGATTAGTGTTCACAGCCTGTCTGATGCATCTTTCGTTACTGCAGATCATGGTGCATCTCCGTCTCTCCAACAACAATCCTTTGATGCCTCGCAAACATCTGCTCGTCCGCAGACTTCGTCCGCAGATTCAACTACCTCGTCATCTGCTAAAAATGCCCAACACGCCCGTGATCGCGCTTACTCTAGGGACGGTGTCCCACCTGTCCCACCGATTCCTGATTCCTTGCGTGAGAAATCACTCAGCCCTGCTGTAGACCGCCCTAGGACGGCACCTGGCGGGAACGCGAACGGCTCTATTGATATGCGGAAAAGTCGGAGCCTCAAGAAATCATTTCAAGCTACCAAGAACATAAAGGAAAGAAGTACAGAGAGAGGAAGGAGCACTGGCAGCGGCTATGGTACAGGTTCGGGGATAAACAAAGCAAGGAAGCCAGATTTCTCAGGTTTCTTGGACAGCATCGACGTCGATGGAGGAGAAGAGGAGGAAGGTGGAGCTGGATTAAGGAGGGCACCTTATTAGTTGTTTGGCTGACCCCTTCCTCTCTTCCGTCCACCGGCCATGACTCTCACCTTCTCTTATTTGTGGCCATGGAAATTAGTAATTGCGAATTCTTCTAAACTCATTTTTAATTGTCGAAGGTGTACATTGGTACTTTGGTGGTATAGTAGCTACTTGCTTACCTACGTTGTGTATTCTTAAACCCAAAAAACTGAAGGTAGAGTGGTTTCTGCAAATACTGTCTGCTTTGTTTGGCAAGTTCTATTTGTTTTGTTCTTAGGCAATTTGCATGTGCGTTTTGCATTATAGAGAGGGGCAGAGATCTTTTACGCTGTACCATACGGGAAATATGTAACAAGTTATAGATGCTATTGCACACGTTTTATTAGCTTTGTTTGAGACTTCGACTACCTCCTCAGATGACTTATACAATTCTCGTTGATGCTAACGTGGTGAGAGTTGAGGAAGTAATGAAATCAGGCTTTGGGACAAGAGTTCCCGACCGCCCCACGGCTTGTAGGTTCGATCTAGCCTTAGATAACGTATATCTATAGATGGTATGCTAGAATATCGGTACTAAATGAGGCGGGAAACAAGAAGCATTTTGGTTAGCCCTGTGCTTACTGGTCTCGATTGTCGCTATTAATCCACAAACTACAATAAGTACTTCGCTAACATAACAACAACTATGAAGATTAGCAATATTTTTCTAGGGAATGGGCGTTATATTTTATACGCTCAAATGAATTGATGATGCTTTTGTGCGATTTCCGTTCATTTGGAGTAGATGGATATGGGGCAACAATCTAGAGTTTTGGTTTGTTACTCATTATAGGCTCCATCAGAGATTCCACCCTTCAATATACGACATCTGTCAAGAAGTCTCAACAAATGTCATCACTCAGCATTATACTCGGAAGAATAGCGCACAGTAATCAAACGGCCAGGGGCCCATTTAGCAGATGTCTAATCAGAGCCCTGCAAAAGGCCCCTCCATGTGCTCCACTTTCTTGGCTTCAAATACGTATTCCACCTCACCGACATGTGCCCCTCATGAGATTGCTTAGAGAGGCTAGTATGGTTGGCTCGCGCATACATGGGTGCCGGCACAATGGTATTGCAGGTCCAACGGCTAACCGAAGCATGGGATACCGGCAGATTTGCAACGTCTTGCGGCATGCAACCGATACTGTTCAGGCACCTTCCAGCCGTAGCTATGTCAACCCCTGCTATAATACATATAATATATGCGCATATACATGCCTGTCACTTTCTCGTGGTGGAGATCCTACATATGTGTTTCTTTTCGCGCTCCGCTGGGTTGTGCACACCATCCGAACGCGTTAGGACTACCCGACTGCGAAGGACTGAGCCGTTCGTGTCTTGCACGTCGTCAGCAGGTCGTATGTGCTGTGGAAACCCACTGCCACTAGGAACGGGAACCAGGTCAGAATTTGAGGGCTCTGGAAGCACTACTATGTAACAAGGACACAAAATCATCGATCTCTCGATTTATATCGTTCGTTACTTCAAGGGACAAAGATTATTTGTGTTTCCTGCGGATATTTTGTTCAAGTCTCAAACGAACCCCACTTTCCACCTCCCCACCAACTCTATTCTCACGACCCATAACATCAACCTAGGAAACATGGCTCTAGGCATAATTGAGCCAAAAGGGCTAGAGCCACCCCCGGGTACCGAATACTTGATCGATACTGAGCGGACTGCCATAGATCATCAGCCAGAGCACACACTTTTCAAACATGGGAAGGGCAGCGTAAGTGACAAGTCCATTGCGCGCGTTCCGACAGGGTACAGAGCTTACATAAACCCAGACAGAGGACATCGTGCTGATCCCACAGCCCTCAGACAACCCAAATGATCCACTGGTGAGTATTCGACCTGTAGACAGATGAGCACAATACGCTAATGGCATGCAGTTGTGGCCAACATGGAAGCGTGAAAGTGCCTTCTGGTTCCTCTTCTTCAATTCCATCTTGTTCGCCACTTGTCCAGGGCCTATAATTGCACCCTCAACCGTGGCACTATCCAAACAGTTTCATGTGTCCATCAAGGAGATTTCACAACTATCTGGCTACCAGATGCTCGTGGTTGGTGCACTCGGGTATGCATTTTCTTCTCTTATTAGATCACCACTTCCCCTTGAGCTTTTTTGACGCCTGTTTCATAGCCCACTCGTATCTGTCCTCGCCGAGAAGTATGGAAAGCGACCACAGTTTATCATCGCTTGTTTCGCGGGCGTCCTCGGTACCGCCATCTGCATTGCCGGCTTCGATATGGCCCACCTGAAACGATCATATAACATACTCCTCGCTGGTCGTCTGGTTCAAGGTATTGGCACTACGGCATTTGAATCCATTGCCATAGCCTCTATCGGTGACATGTTTTATCTGCACCAGCGCGGTGTAAGGACATCACTGCTCGTACTCACAACTGCTTGTCTGGGATCCCTCGTTTCCATAATTGCAGGCCCTATGTTCGAGGCAATGGGCATGAGAAATATGCTCATTGTACTGTTACCTCTGCAGACAGTGGGCTTGCTTGGTACATTTTTCTTGATTCCCGAGACGCAGTTTCTGAGGAATAGCTTCGATGCAAGAGTGGTGACATCTACCGAGGGACAAGAATCAGAGAAGGCTGTGAGGCCGACCGAGGTCCAAATAGACCCAGTTACATCAAACGACGTAAAGAAGCGGACATACAAAGAGGATTTGCGTATTACGTCTGGCGTATATGACCAAACTAACATTGCGAAGCTCCTTTTGCGAATCTTTGCTCACCTCCTCAATCCTGCAATAGTCTGGATTATGCTAGTCAGCGCTGTTCTTGTGGTAAGCTGTAGCCTTTGTGCCCTTTCAGGCTTTCTGTTCCAATTTTCCCAGAGCTAGGAGCGGCACGTACTGACGCTCAACTGCAGTCTTTCTTTATCGGTATTGCCTACACGGTCGCCCAGACCTGGTCGCCTCCGCCATACTCTTTGACTGTCGCGCAAAACGGCTACTTTTTCATAGGCGCACTTATCGGTGGCCTCCTGGGAATCGGGGCCGGACCTTTGTGCGACTATGTTGCACGCGTGCTTGCGCTGCGCAATAAAGGCATCTTCGAACCCGAATTTCGTATACCACTGTGTGGCCTTAGTGTGATCGTCTTCAGTATCGGATACTTCACATTCATGTGGGCATTACAGCATCCGTTGTACCCATTACACAACACCGTCTACCTGTGCAGCTTCTGCTATGGACTCATAACTTTTGGTACCAGTGTAGCAGGGACCAGCGCAGGCCTCTATGTCTTGTAAGTTGATCATGACGTCCCTCTGCCCCATAATCCTGTTCGATTCCTTCTCGCCCCGGGTGCACATACTGATGCAAGATTCATCTGTATATAGAGATGCTTTTGCGCCCTACGCCACCTCCATATTTATCCTACAAATGATGATGAAGAACTTCATCTTTTACTCCTTCAGTACCTTTGTAAATGACTACGCCAAGAGCCATGGCCCCGCCTACATGCTGAAGGTCTTCGGCATCGTCACTCTATGCGGCTTTACTACGTGCTTGCCTATGTGTAAGTTCGAGATTATTAAAATAAAAAGATCAAGACCATTGATAAATATAGATGTATTCGGCAAGGTCAACCGCGCTTGGGTTCATAGAGTCCACAGCAAATTGCTGGCATAGAAGATGGCAGACTTAGGGCCGTTCGATTGGGTGGTAGATCTGCACTCTAGCCACTGGCATCTGGTTAGTGTTCAGGAAGGTAAGGTGAGTACGCAGGCAGCTTTTGAAGTTACTGGAAGTCTCCAAACAGGCATGCAAAGAGAGTGCGAAATGATGATCGATTACCTACCAGCACGATTACAGTTCTGTTTCAGACAATAGCTTAAAATGTCATTTTAGAACCTGATCGTTGTATGATAAAAGTTCACAAGTATTGTTTATAACAACACCTGCCTTCACCTTCGCCTGCTTTATTTTTTCCGATCTTCCTTGACACCTCCCTAAGCCAAGTACTTCAATCTATCACTAGCGCTTCTCAAGGCTTCATTTCTACTTCTCGCGTGTCTGATCTGTCGAAGACAGCCCCTTGTGGCATTTGCACGAGATTATCTTTTGATTGCGCTAGGATAGTACATCCAACTAGGGTAGGACTGCTGCCATTGCGCTTGGTGGAATGGTTACATCGAATATAACCGAACACAAGTTTTCTCTTTTCCGTCATCTGAAATCGAAGCCTGAGTATACTTGAGAAGCATCGATGATGATCGAATCGTCGAGACTTGTAAGCTGCAGAATTTCAGAGTTCATATCGGAGTAGTTTGCGTCGTCGAAAGCTAGATCGAGACTCTGTTGCGTTTGCAGCGGCGTCATGCCATTTCTGGATCTTAGGTTAGCACCATGATCACGCTCACCCCGCAAGAAGACCTACGGATTGAAATTCCCCCAGATCTGTGCTATCAAGTCGTCGTCTACCAGTACATGGGCACTACCTTCTCTGATGTCCACCGGAATGCCTAATTCAGCAAGACGCATGGGCGTCTCCGTAGCGACCATCTTTGAGAAACCAATCTGCTCCATTCCCCTTATGAGAGTAATACTCGTTTCAATCTGTTGACGATACTGTGGTAATTTTGTATGCGCGAACGCAAGGATAAACACCATGTTGATACGAAGGAGGGACGTGCTGTCAAATGCAGTGAGGCTAGAGAGTGTGTTATCCGCAGCCATCTGCTCCAATATTGCCAGACTCTTTTGTGCTGCATCAATACAGGCCTTGGCCATTCTTTCGAACCAGATCTTTTTGCTAGGAGCCATCGTGGTGTGTTTGAGAACGAGGTAAAGTAGGAAAGGTCGAGTCAAAAGGATTGTTGAGCTCCAATATTGGAGGTGCAAGACTGCAACAGCGCGCTTGTGCGTTGATGGGGCTGGGGTGTCGTGTTTGAGGTGGGGGTGAATTAACTGCATCCACTTTTGTAGTGAGAGTAGCAGGTTTGACACTGTTAAGAAAGATATCGTGCGGGAGGCAGTAGAGCGTTCTGTATAGATCGCTTGGACAATTTCACGCTTCAGGCGGCACAGAGATACTGAGGTTGATAGCCAAGACAAAGGGGTATGCATCCCAGGGTAGAGGATCTTTAAGTGGTTAGCTACCGAGTCACGATGCTAGGAGGATTGTCTTATTACTTGCTCAGATGGTAAGGGAGTTGTAATTCTTAGATGTCTTTCATCGATAAGCGTCGGACTTCCGCCTCTTGAAGCAACTTCCTGATCAAGCACGAACAAAGTCCACCATATCCGTCGGTTTTGTTCTCGTTCCATTGAAGTGCCGGTCTCTGGAAGCTGGTCCCGGTGTAGTCCTAGGGAATAAGCCATTTGAATACTAGCTCCCATATAGAGATAAGACGTGGTCCTCGAGCAAAGGTTTTCGAGTGCAATACTCTGTTAGCTATTAGTATTTGGCTTCTTCAACCACAGTTTTACACACCATGATTGCCAGAGCCCTGATGCTATCAATGTCAGCCTCATCGTAGACGAAAGGTATTAGCTGCTTCGCGAGAGCGATGTAATCCTTGGATGATTTGACATCCAAGGCAGCCGGTGAACCGGGAGGTAATGGGGAATGCCCACTAAGTTCGTCATAGTTCGCTGCCCCAAGAGCAAAGATGGCGAAAAGGGAGCACATCCATGAGTTGGATATCTCGGACGAATTTCCAGAGTATGTGCGTTCTATCCTGTGCAAGAAAGTCTCAATAGAATAAAACCAGTGGGTACAGTGGACATCTTCCAGGAATCGAGAGACATAATAGTCACAAAGTTCACGTCGAGGGAGAAAGAAGCTATCACCAGAATCCGAATCTGTCTTTGGTGGAGATGCTGGAAGCGGTGGGGGGTACAGCCCCACCTTTGGCGGCCCGATGATGTTGGGGTTTTTTCGTCTTTCTGATTCATTACCAATTGTGCAGACAGCGGCATTGAATGGAATTTCTGAGTGGGTACCAACGTATCCTAGTGACTATTAATGTAATTCACTAGGAGCAAGAAACTGCGTACGGAACTTGCCACCTGAATCTTTCATCATGCATCCCAATGGTTCATGCAAGTCGTTCACTGACTCTACGACAGGCTCTACATCCTGGGGGACTTCTCCTTCATTGGAAGAGACGTCGTCCTCCGCCAAGGATACGCGTCCCTGGCGCGATGGGGAGCCCGCAAGCTTCCCGTCGTTGATATCCTGGACGATCTGTCTTAGTGAGACTAGATTGAGCTCGCGGTCTGGAAAAAAATGCTCCAATATGCGCATTGAGCATCGGTACTCTTCCTCCGTGACATGGTAATAGGGACGCTTCCGCCGCGGTGTAGCTATCTCACACACTGATCCAGTCCGGGCGCAGTACCGACATGGTCCAGGAACTGTCTGTGGTGAGCATACCGCCACCGCATTTTAGAGTTCTTGGATGAAGATTCTGCGTACCTGGATCGATGCACTATGTGGGTCAGCGTCTGGTCAGCGCGCTCCACAGGGTAAATCGTATACCTTGGTCTTTCTACTACGGCACCTATCACAACTACTATGTACGCGGTGTGTCCCCGGCCCTCGCATGGGCTGAGGCGCCTGGCCCGTTGAAGCCGAAGCTTCGGCCATATTCTGGCGAGAATCGGCCCGACCGCTTGGTAATTTGGCAAAATGAGTATTGTGTGATATCGTGGTCGAGGGCCACAAAGTCGCACGATGATAGGGAGATTATCTGCCCCGTCAGAACGGGCGACAGACTCGGATCGTTGTGAAGGATGCGGGGATTCCTCACGGTGATAAATGTGGGGGCACTAGCGCAGGGACCAATTTTTAGCCTGATCCGAACAGGCTCGCAGGATGGCTTCAGATGGAGAGCGGGGCGAGATATGAAGATCAATTAACATGATTTAAAGCGGTGAGCCCCATGCAAATCGCCTTCCATGGCCCCTTGACCAGTCATGGTCTAGTCATGCACGTAATTTCGGCTGAACGCCTATGCATGTCGTAGCTTATTCCAACTTGATCAATACTGACTTCGTTTCGAGGAAGTTGCTCAGTGTGTATAACGGCTCGCCTTCTCTGCCAGAGCCGCTCGACTTGTAACCACCGAAAGGCATGTCCTTGCCTGTTACGGGACTTGTGCAGTTGACGCCCACGGTACCTGCCTCAAGTCCTTTTGCGAACCGCATTGCGCGGTCGATATTCTTCGTGTAAACAGCGGCGTATAGTCCGTACTCTGTGTCGTTTGCTTTAGTCAGCGCTTCTTGTTCGGTCTTGAAGACATTGATGTTAACCACCGGCCCAAACACCTCTTCCTTCATGATGGTAGCATCTTCGGCTGTGTTGGTAAACACAGTCGGCTGGATGTAATATCCCTCTCTGTCCGAAGGTGCGGCACCTCCAATGATCAGATCACCTGACTGTTTTCCCATTTCTAGATACCGTAAAACGGTCTTGTGCTGGGCCCCATCCGCTTGCGGTCCGTGGTTGGTGTTCGCATCAAGCGGGTCTCCCATCTTCACCTTTGTCTCGAGATACTGCTTGAACAGCTCAAGGTATTTGTCGGCAATGGTGTCTTGTATGTAGATACGTGAATTAGCCATGCAGACCTGCCCACTGTTCGATTGAATGCTGTATGCCGTGTCTTGAACAGCCTTTCCTAGGTCCGCATCTTCAAAAATAATCGCGGGGGATTTCCCCCCAAGTTCTAGATAGACCTGTTTGAGGTTCGACTTTGCAGCTGCAGTTTGAATAAGACGGCCGGTGCGTCCTGAGCCGGTGAACGACAGGGCTCGGACGTCCATATGATGACTGAGGATCGATCCACTGACATTTCCGAACCCAGTAATTATATTAAGAACACCAGGTGGGAATCCCGCCTTCTGTACAAGGGTCGCTAGCTTGGCAGACTGGACATTGTTAGGGACGCTGAGAGTATTGGTAAGAAAGCCTACAGTCAATGGAGCTTTTTCACTACTCTTCAACACGACTGTATTTCCAACAATAAGCGCTGGTGCTACTTTATTAGCTAAAAATAAGAGCGGCACGTTCCAAGGTATGATGGCAGCGACGACACCATATGGTTGGCGCAGGACCATATTGATGAAACCTGGCGTCTGTACACTGGTAGTGCCTTGCACAATGTAACCGGTTTCTGCGAAATAATCCCACCGAGCAGCAGCAGCTTTGCCATCGAAAAAGGATCCCAGAGGCTTCCCCATTGATGCAGCTTCGAGGACCGCTAGCTCATCATTATTCTCACGAATGAGACTCGCAAGTTTCCTGAAGTAGGGTGCTCTTTGATCTGGAGAAAGGGCCGACCATGACGGGAACGCAGCTTTTGCAGCGGCCACAGCCGCGTCAGTATCCGATTCAGAGGCTTCGTATACTGCAACCTATGTCAGAGTCATCAATGGAATGAAGATTTGCAAATGAGACCTTTTGCGACGGGTTTCAGGGTTGCAGGATTGATGATGTCAAACGTTTTCCCATTTGATGATTCTACAAACTACTATCTGTGAGTGTATAGCAACGGTTGGAGAAGCCAAAAACGAACCTGTCCGTTAATGAACAGACGTGTCTCGATATCTTCTGGAAGCTCCATGATAATGGCTGCGGATGGTATCATTGCGTCAATTGTATTGCTCCATCCAAACACCAATAACAATTCCGCTGTATAGATGGAGCGAAGCCAGTTGGACGGTTTATTTGTTTAAAGAGATTTCCTACAAGTCAGTTAGAACAAGACCAGATCGTACGGCAACCATAATGCCTCTGGTTTGAAGAAATTCGCGAGACACCCCACATATCTGCGGTGGGGTGGTCACTGGACTGCGCGCTACCCCGCCACGTCTCTCAATCGTCGGGTATATGACACCGCAGGTGAAGCCTCCTTGTACGTGAACTGCCGATGCGATGAATGACAGCTATTCGTGGAACGCCGCAGGATTTACAGTCCATCATACGCTGTACTCTCTTGTGACGCGTGGCGCAGTGCGAGTACATGGGACTGGAGTCAGAGGCGGCGCGACGCGCATTGGCAAAGGTGCATAAAGGCGTCGGGTCCGTGGTAAACAATCATGTCTAAGCTTCTGGGGACGTGGAATCGAAATGGGCAGCGAAATCGAAGAACTTAAGCAGCTGGTGACGCAGCTCCAGAAGGAGGTAACGTGTGTGAGAGGTGAGGAATGAACGCGTACTTAGTCATCATCTTTCGCGAGCTCACGGCCCAGGCAGACCAGGAAGACGTGCGTAAGCTTCAGTATTCGTACGGCTACTATCTCGACAAATGTCTCTACCGTGAGGTGGCCGACCTCTTCGCCGATCACCCCGATACCTGTGTTGAATTCCTCGGTGGCCGCTACAATGGAAAAGAGGGAGTGGAGCGGCTGTATATCGGTCGTTTCTCCAAGGCCTTTGTGAACGGGCGCAATGGCCCCGTGCATGGCTTCTTGCTCGATCATCCGCAGATCCAGGGCATCGTAGACATCAATATCGAGGGTACCCGTGCTAAAGGCCGGTTCCGAAGCATGATGTCCGCTGGAACCCACGAGAGCATAAAAGATACACATCCACGTGGACTTGTGCAATGGTGGGAGGGTGGTGTCTATGAGAACGAGTACATCAAGCAAGATGGCGTATGGAAGATTTTCAGGCTGAAGTATTTTCCCTTCTGGCACGGTACCTTCGAAAAGGGATGGTCCTACACTAAACCCAACTACGTGCCCTTTATGTCCAAAACATATCCTGAAGATCCAGCAGGGCCCAACGAGCTATGCGAACATCCGATGCTCTGGCCAGATACCCGTGTTGTACCCTTTCATTACGCTCATCCGGTAACAGGTAAGATGGTGGCAGAAGACGACTTAAGGGCACCCATGTGGGGCGAAGACCCAAGCACAAGTACGCCTGCTTTGGTGTTGAGCAAGCCTAGATCTGAACAGTAGATGTTAGAGTACTCCAATTTAAAGTCAGTTTCCCAATCTCCAATCTTGATCTAAATTCGCAGCCTCTTCGTTATTAGAAAGGACCTGGTAGGCCAGTACGATTTATCATCAAGTATCATATTTGATAGAAAGCTAGGTAGTTGATAGCACCAGCGTAGAAAAAGCTGTTAAAATTCCACCACATGCTCTCTACTGTCATACAATGCCTACCACATCTCACTCCTCTAAAGGAAGCTTGAAAAGTCGGATTGCATTCTTCCGAGCAACTAAATCTTTTTGGCTCTCAGAAAGGTCTACGGATTTCCACCAATTCTGGCCTTCTTCAACTGTCTCATATGGTGTATCTATCTCGGTGAGTTTCTCTGCAAAGCTAGGTTCATTAGCAGTACGCACCTATGGCATACAGACATCTATCCACACCAAGTTCCTCTATACAGAATTTCAAGCCTCTAGTATTATAGTTTCCTGAGGTAGTAACTGAGACATTATGCTTCCAGTAGTAACTGTAGTCATGCTTCATAGGCCTTGCTCCCCTCTTGAATGGGTGGTTAATCCAGTGGCTTGCGCGCCAGAGATTGAACGGTATACTGCCAATCCTTTAGCCCATGGCTCCTACCCCGAAAGCGGTTTTCTTACCCCTCTCCTAGATGCCCTGCAACGATTTGTACTTTTGGATATCGATCAAAGATGCCCGATGAGCATATTGCGTAAAGATGCCAGCTCAGATCAAGGTGGAATTGAACACCCGCACCTAGTAGATGTTTCCGGTCTCCGTACTTTGTTCCGGGTTGCAGGTCCTGTGAGATTGCATACCGAGGGTGAAAATAGATTGGAACGTCTAGCTCTTGTACTGTCTCCCAGAAGTAGTCATACTCTGGCGTATCAAAGTATACTTTGATCTCACCGTTCACGCCTTTAGTCTGAAAGTCATTGACCAAGCCCCCGAACATGCCCAGCTCCCTGACTGCTCTTCGCAACTCATCAGCTGCATCTTTTGCGTTGTGCATCGATAATGCTGCTAGAGCGCCAAATCTTTTGGGGTTCTTCTTTACCTCTCCTGCAAGATAGTCATTCGCCGTACGTGCAACGTTCTTTGCTGCCTCTGAATCTTTTTCTCCTTGTGCCCCTGGAGCAGTCAATGAGAGCAGCATATACTCAACGCCATGCTCATCCATATTCTTCAACCGTTCCTCATGGATATCAAGCAGACGCTTCTCGTGCGCCGTAAGCCCATCCTGGTCGCTTCCTGGACGCATCAAGCTCTGGAATTGAGCAAACGAATGCGCATCGACTCCAGCTTGATCGATAATGGCCTCCTCAACTGCTATAGTTCCTTTCATCGTGCTTTTCGAAATCTTCCACTGTTTAAACTAATAAAAGTAAGTTGACTTCTCAATGGATGAACTTAAACTGAGAAAACTCTGAGGCAGTGCATAATCTTTTCGTCGGTTGTGAAAACCAAAATATTAAATACACGTCGCTACATACCTCTTTAGAGTGTCACAATCAGCGGTAATTTAAAAGTCAGCTCTATAGCTATATAGCTAGCTAGAATACTGGTAGCTACTAATATCTAGCAGACCGCTTATATCATCAGATGTGAACCCAGACTTATTTCCATGCCTTCATCTATAATTATTGATATAGTATTTTTATATATCTATGCTGGGATTTCGTAATTGGGGGAGCGCTATTATTTTGAGATTTTTTTCCTTGCGTGTAGGACGCATGTCTACGTTCTATGTATGAATACCAAAAAAACTGAATAATTATAAAAACTAAGATATTATATAACCTACTCCTTACTAGAATAGCTAATATACGCCCCGACATCTTTCTATCATGCCAAACAACCATTAGGGTAATTAATACATCGACTCTTTTGCAAAAATGCGTGCATAGTGTTCAGAAGTAAACTAGCGTCACAGCCATAACGGATTTATATCCCCGAGAGCATCGGGTTTATCGAACCGACACACATACGGCAGAACCATGTGTTTAGACGACAGTTACCCCGCGCAGTGACACTCCCCACACAATTACCATCCTATTCTGGGATAAATGCAACAATGAGAAACCCGCATTTTATCAATTTAAGCCACCAACCTAGCGTAGTTCCACAATCATGCAATCGTAATATCAAGCTTCATCTCTCACCTCAAGACTGGTACCTCACTTTTCCATCATGGCGCATATCTTTTCGCTTGCTTCTCCACCTACGCCTGCTTATCATGAAGGTAATCGCTCAGGTGACCAGGTCAAATTCCCAGATACGGCATTTTTCCAAGGTTTCAACCAACCATCTCGCCTTGAAGCCGATATCTTTGAATGTGAAACATCAGGCAAGATACCAGAAGACATCAACGGAACGTTCTATCGAATCCAACCAGACCATCGTTTTCCCCCATTATTCGAAGAGGATATTCATTTTAATGGCGACGGCGCCGTCTCAGCTTTCAGGTTTGAGAATGGGCATGTTGATTTCAAGCATAGATACGTCCATACAGACCGCTACAAAGCAGAAACTGCAGCACGAAGGGCGTTGCTTGGAAAATACAGGAATCCCTACACGGACAACGAGATGGTGAAGGGTATCATACGAACAGCTTCGAATACTAATATAGTATTTTGGAGAGGAGTGTTGCTCGCCACAAAGGAAGACGGCCCACCTTTTGCAATGGATCCTACCACTCTGGAGACGATTGGCAGATATGACTTTGAGGGTCAAGTTCTATCACCCACTTTTACTGCGCATCCCAAATTTGACCCAGAAACTGGTGAGATGGTATGTTTTGGTTACGAGGCTGGCGGCAATGGGCATGATGCAAGCTGCGATGTTGTTGTTTACACAATCGATAAAGATGGGAAAAAGACAGAGGAATGCTGGTACAAAGCCCCATTCTGTGGCATGATTCATGATTGCGCAATCACTAAAAACTATCTCGTACTCCCCCTTACACCGATAAAGGTGAGTGCCGATAGACTTAAGAATGGTGGTAACAAGTTCGCTTGGGATCCAGACGAGGACCAATGGTACGGTATTGTGCCTCGGCGTAATGGCAAGCCTGAGGATATCATCTGGCTACGTGCAGATAATGGTATGTCCTTGACATCACCTACGTTATTGAGGTGATTCTAAGAAAGCTAGGTTTTCATGGTCATGTAGCAGGGAGCTACGAGGACGACAATGGCCATATTGTCTGCGACCTGACCGTGGCATCCGATAACGTTTTCTTCTTCTTTCCGCCAGAGACATCAACACCGACGCCAACAACGCTTCTCCAACGAAACAAACTTGTTTCAGACACCTATCGATGGATTTTTGATCCAAATTCTTCAACTAATACTCATGTCAAGCCTTTTCGCACTTATGGTATCAACGGAGAATTCTCGCGGATCGACGATCGAGTTCTGACCAAAAAGTACAATCATTTTTGGCAATGTAACATCGATCCTAGTAAGCCTTATGACTTTCAAAGATGTGGTCCACCCGCTGGTGGCCTCTTTAACGTTCTGGGACATTATGAATGGGATACTGGTAAGAAAGATACATGGTGGGCGGGTCCAACATGTACCTTCCAGGAGCCTGTCTTCGTACCAAAAAGCAGTTCAACAAAAGAAGGTGATGGCTACCTCCTGGCACTGCTGAACCATCTTGATGTTCTCCGAAACGACATATTGATCTTCGATGCTCAGAATCTGGCTCAGGGGCCGCTGGCAGTAGTACACCTGCCAGTCAAGCTGAGGCTGGGGCTCCATGGAAACTTTGTGGAAGAGAAGGACCTGGTGGAATGGAAGGAGAGACGCAAAATGGGAGGTGATGTGGGGCCAGCTAAAGCCGCGGAGATACCCTTGCCATGGCAGGCGCAGATGGTAGAGAGTGGAGAATTGGATGGAGAAGGCGTAGGCGTGTTGAACCAGATGCAAAAGCAGGCCTCGAACGGGGTCAATGGGAAGGTTGAGCATTAGATAGAAACCACATAGACACTTGTATAGTCAAGACCATTCGTAGAGTGAGTAATATACGTTTGAACAGGTTGATATTGCCATAGCTCTCAAAAGCTTGGAGGGATATGATCACTATTGTAAGGTCATGTTACTATGTTTAAATTTTGTGCATAACTCCTCAAGTATAACGGATCAGCTCTTTTACACATCCTCGTCTAGTAGACTTCCCGACAGTAGTGGGTCAACCGGTCACATATAAACAGCCGCACAAATTTTAGTCCTGATGCACCTTATGGAGTATTCTTCGCCCAAATGTTGCGCAGGATTTTCGCCACCTGTATCAGTATTCTTTGTAGGTACAGTTGTCAACAGGATAAGTGGCTTGGATAGTGAGCTGCACGGCGACGACTACAATGCCTTCTGATAAATTGATTGTGGTTACGTTAATCACTGCATAGTTGCAGTAATACTAATACTCTTTTTCTTATTTTTGAATACTGAAGGAAGACTTGCATCTGACCACATGGAAAATCACAAGATAATAGTGCTTGCCTATTACGAAATCCCAATCAACTGGCAGGGTAAGTAACATTATTGTATGTGATTAATCATTCCCTTGTTAGATGTACCTGAATAGAAAGCTTATTCCCTCTTTCTTTGGTTTAATTTCCAAATGCATTAGCAGCTCGAAACCTGCACAATGTTTACACGGGTGCAGATATTTCACAGGATATGATGGTGGAGAAACTGAGTTCGATGATCTTGATTTGGAATCAAAGTTTCCTTAGATCATGGTATGGTTCTTAAACATATTCTTACTTAGATACAAAAAATAGCTCAGCTAGGTAGGTTTGTCGCGATGCGTATACCGCTTTTTTCAATCAGGAATCTGGTATCATGGTATTTTGGTTCTCACAGATTTTTAATAGGCTGAGCTCCAGCCAACATGCATGCTTAATGCAGCAGGGAGAAGCAGCGATTACGCCCCAGATGTCTAATAGGACAGAATTTGTCATGTGCTATGTAAGCCAAGCTCGTCATAGTCCAACGCTTGAAGCAGTTGGAATGTGGCAGCGGCATTGAGGTCATCAGGAACTCTCAAATAGACAAGACTTAGACATGAAATTTTTCAATCACTGATCCCTCGTAATTTCATAGATCCAATGGTCGACGCTGGTCTGTTTCGTCGAGGCCCAGCCTTTGCGGCGCTGCTACGCTGTTGGGCGTTACCCTAGAACACATGACGTCCAGGGTAACCCAGCCATAAAGCCATCCCAACTCAATCTGAAAGCTACATGACCTCCATATTTTCCTGCAATCTCTGCTCCGGAGTCACCGGTACCAGACCCGTTGCATGCGCATTGTTTCCAGAACGTTTTTCCCCGCTTAACACTTGGAATCCTCCACTTTAAGATCGCCGGGCTCTGCCTGCTATAGGCTGCATGCGCATACATAATTTGCAATATATTGGCCTGCAAGTCCCCATATTTTCCCGTGGTTGTTGTAATATATACATCCCTGTCTGCCGAATAAGGCAGGGTAAATGCCGATTCGACTTTGAGCGACTCTCACCAGGATTTATTCTTCATATTTTCATGCAATTCTATTCCTTGGGATTGCTTCACGTTGTCTGCAACGATATAAACATAATATCAGAAGTCATGCGACTCATTCTAACGTCAGGCGTCCGTTATGTAATACTGCTATGTTTCTTTTTGACAGCTTGTTACATCCTAGCTCTCTACGATGCCAATGATGCGCAGCAAATTCGTGCCGTTTCAAGTCAAGTTAATGTTGGTGGGTCGGAAAATAACCACAGGAATCTGCCTTATGTGTCAAGGAGAGATTTAAGCCATGAAGAATGCAAGCAGAATTTTCCTAAGCAATACGCAGATAGTCAGTATTCAATAGGAAGGGGAAAGATTTTCTTGGAAGAGGAGGATGGAGATTATCAAGGCCTTGTTCAGGGAAAAATTGAAGACAGCAAGGTGCGTAGCTCTCCCCTTATTTGAGGTTGTAAATAGCGAATGACAACTGAAATCCGTGAAGCTTTACATAATTAGCACAGCAGCCGATGCGGTACCCCAGATTATTCATCAACGTACAGCGGTACTCTCACAGATTCATCGTGCGCTCACAACCTCCCCAACACGTCTTCCAGACACATACTTTGCATTCGTTGTCAACGATGTCCCTAAGAATAATTCTTGGACTTTCGCTCGCCCTAATAAGCACAGCATCTATAAACTCTGGTTGATGCCCTCCTTTGCATTGTGGTCCTGGCCCACTGCAGCGATTGGTGCCTTCGATGATGTCTTGCAACGTATCAATAAGATCGAAAGACGAGTACCATGGGAGCGCAAAATTGACAAGATTGTCTGGCGTGGAACATCATGGTTCAATCCCCTTGGCCATCCGGCGCTCCGCAAAGACCTATTGAGAGAGGCACAGGGCAAAGAATGGGCAGATATCGCATCGCTAAATAAAAGTAGCACAGATGAGAATAATGCGCTACGTATTGAGGACTTCTGCAAGTACAAATATATTGTCTATACCGAAGGCGTCACATATAGCGGGCGACTACCGTATCATCAGGCGTGTCGAAGTGTACTGATCACGCCCCCTCTTACTTTTCTCACCCATACCGCTTGGCTCATGAAGCCTATTACCACTGCCGAGCTTTTCGCTACTTTTCGTTTTCCCTTTTCTAGCAATGCATCAAGTCCTGGCACCTTCGAAAACGGGCTTCACCCTTTACTCAAGACAGTAAACGATTGGCGCAAGGCCAATTCCATATATGTTTCACCTACGTTTGCAGATCTTGAAGACTTAATCATGTTCCTGCGGCGTTATCCGGAAGTTGCACTCCGTATCGCACAAAACCAACGCCAGGACGTAATAGAGGCTGGGTACCTGAGCAACGCAGCGGAAGTTTGTTATTGGCGAGCGATGATCGGCGCATGGGCAAAAAATCTTGAGGTTCATGGTGATTGGAAAACAAAAGTGGGCGAAAGATATGAGACATGGCTGCTAAGGCAGATCACAGAGGGTAAAACACGGCTTCACCAGAAGTCTAAAATGGAGAGCTCATAACTCATAATATATCTCTCGATATAAAACTCATTTTCAAGACGTAACATATCCATGCAATACCTTGGAGTAGGGCCATTGATTGCGAAGTATATGATGGGAGAGAAAGTGAAAGTATAGTAGTCATCTAGTACCACACAGTCGTTCGAGCAAGACTATAGATTAAGTATTTGTCAGTAAGGTCAAGTCTTCACGGAGCTGTTCGACCGACCTCCCTTGTTACTGTGGCAAAGTCTTACCTCAAACCACTACGAATATCGTTAAATATCTCGGATAGGTGAAGATTACTAACTTCGAAACTTCACGTAAGCTTATAAATCAATGCTCAATAGTATATATAGAATAGATCATCCAGAGGCTGCATTGCGCACTTCTTGCGCAGCAGCTTCACAATCGCCTCGTAGCCTCTGTCTAAGGCGGCACAGAGTGCGCTACTATAGTGTCTACTGCGTCTGCACGGAAGGAGGAGCGTGGCTCAGCTCAACGCTCTTTACCCTTTTGTCTGAAGACCCGAAGCCTGCCACTTTATATCCACCTTATACACTTACTCGGCCCCAAGGCTGATGGCTCAGTTTTCTCGCGAAAATGCCGTTCGTAGCACGGCCTCACATACTCAATGCAAAAACACGCTCAATGCAAAAAAAATCTCGCACCCACCACAAATCCATTAAAACACGCCTATTTTATATAGAAAAAAATCTACGGGGGTAAGCTGGCGGAAAGCTGGCGGAAAGCTGGCCGCAACTCTATATATATAAACAATACCTTAACGTCGAGGAATATATTAGAAATGCTCGTGATTTTTCTCTTACGCTCTATAGAATACATGCGACGTAGTTTAGGATATTTTCACATGCGATTTACTATAGAAAATATATCTTTAAGGATTTTTTTGCATTGAGCGTGTTTTTGCATTGAGTATGTGAGGCCGTGCTACGAACGGCATTTTCGCGAGAAAACTAGCCATCAGCCTTGAGGCCGAGTATACGTCATTCATTGTTAGCACCTCAGAGCAGCGGGTGTCTCAAAATGCAATGAAGCACATGTTGGCAGAGCCAATTGGCCAAGAGTGACGTTATAATCTACGTTTGACTGCACCTTTAGATTAGCTACAGGACGGAAGGTACAAGGGGGACTCATGAACGGGCGGCCTCTCTCCTGTCGGCGCTACCAATCTTAGCAAAAATACGCCTGTTTTTTTCATCCATCAGCGTGTACATTACTTACATACTATCTCTATATAGAATTCTATATAAAATATCTTATAAGAACATTTTTATAAGAAATCAGAAAAACAGGCGTCTTTTTTGCCAAGATTAGTGGCGCTGGCAGGGAGGGGGGGCCGCCCATTCATGAGTCCTCCTTGTATAGCCTTGCGCACCTGATTGACGCAAACCCTGGCACCTACCATGTCCATTTGTTTCAGCCTTGTTTAGCCCAGAGGTTGTATAAGTATCTCAAAACCCTGCTCTCTATTCTACGTTGTTTCACTGAACAAGACATGCCTATCGTCGGA
>Ga0247757_10000393_pt1 | contig 36842 bp, 37 predicted proteins | sample UWRJL126311R4_FD_180929 | JGI IMG/M metagenome (GOLD analysis project Ga0247757, IMG submission 180929) | Plant litter microbial communities from Arlington Agricultural Research Station in Wisconsin, United States - UWRJ-L126-311R-4 | ecosystem: Environmental > Terrestrial > Plant litter >... | reverse complement strand
CGTCCTCAACGGGCCGCCCTCCGCCGACGGGAGCGGTCATGTCGGTTGCCGTGTAACCCGGCTCGACGGCGTTGAACTTGATGCGCGGGTAGAGCCGGGCGTACTGGACCATGAGCATGGTCGCAGCCGTCTTCGAGGCCGAGTACAGGGGCAGCATGACGTCCGACTCGGGCCGCTCCGAGTTGGTCACTGCCCAGAACGAGCCCATGCTGCTGGAGACAGCGACCACGGTGGGCGCCGCCGAGCGTTTGAGGAGCGGCAGCGCCGCTTCGGTGACCCGGGCGACGCCGAACACGTTGGTCTCGAAGACCGGCAGCATGGCCGAGAGATCCATCGTTGCCGGCGAGATGACGCCGGCGTTGTTCACCAGGACGTCCAAGCTGCCGCTGACCTCCCCGACTCTCGCCAGAGCCCGATCGACCGACACCTCATCGGTCACATCGAGTTGGACGAATCGCACCCCCAGCGATTCTGCCGCTGCCTCGCCGTCGGCGATGCTGCGTGCACCGATCCACACGTCGTGGCCGTGAGCCGCGAGCTGTCGGGCGGTCTCATAGCCGAGCCCGCGGTTGCCTCCGGTGATGAGGGTGATGGTCATCTGTTGTCCTGTTCGGGTTTGGTCAGCGGCGCTTGGGGATTAGCGGCGTCAGCGGGCTGCGCGGCGACGACGGGCGATCGTGGAGATGTCGCAGAGCCGGTGTTTCATGGACGTCGATGTTGCCGCCCATTTCCTCGACGTGGTCTGGGGATGTCACCGGGATCACCGCGGGTTGCTGACGAGCTTGTAGCTTTGGCCGTCGGCGACGATGTAACCGGCACCGGCGCCCGTGAAGTGGGTGCCGAGGATGAGCAGGTCGGTGCCGGCGCATTGCTCGAGCAATGCCCGACGGTTGCGGGCCGATGCGTCTGGGTCCCAGTCGCCCTGGGAGCTCCAGTCCGGCCGAGCGATCTGGATCGGGTGGTGGATGAAGTCACCGGTGATGAACGCCGACTGGTCTCCACTGGTGAGGCGGACGCTGTGGTGGTGCGAGGTGTGTCCGGGTGTGGACACGTACTCCACACCAGGGACGATCTGCGCGTCGGTCTCGACCAGGTCGAGCAGGCCAGCATCTACGACAGGCTGCAGCGACTCTTCCTGAATGAGGGCGGTCTGGATGGACAACGCGTCGGTGTCGGCGTGGAAAGCACGTGCAATCAGGTCGACATCGTCCTCGGCGGAGTCATCAACGACGTCAGTTCCCCTGTCAGCAGCCCCGTCAGCGGGGTGGGCGAGGATCTGGGAGAGGTGGCGTTCGTACTCGCCTCGCACCAGCATCAAGCGGGCGTTGGGAAAAGTGGGCACCCAGGCGCCCGTCTCGTTGCGCATCGAGCACCAGCCGACGTGGTCGAGGTGGAGGTGGGTGATCAGGACGATGTCGATGTCGTCGCGCGAGTAACCGGCCTCGTTGAGCCGTTCGAGGAACGGCAGGTCGAGTCCAGTCCAGATGGGCTGCATGGGGTAGTTCTTTCCGTTGCCGCAGCCGGCGTCGATGAGGATGGTCTTGTCGCCGGCCTCGACGACATAGGAGTGGATGTCCCACAGGGTCTGTCCCTGTTCGTTCGCGTAGTCGGGGCACATCCAGTCGATGCCGAGGACGACGTCGGGGGTCGCCTGGGCGACCAGCCCGTCGAGCAAGCCGACCTCGATCGGGAACTCGGGGATCTCGGTGACCTTGAAGCTTCCGATCTTCCAGGACTTCACGGCCGTTCCTCCATGTTCGACGGTCTGCGGTTATGGGCCGACTGGCTCATTCGAGTGGCGTGAGTCACGTTACCTCGGTTTGACACTTGTGTCTAGAAATTGTCATTTGTGTTTGGTGGCGTTGGGATCGATGTACCGCGCCGACCGCTCAGGCGTCGGCGAGCTTGCGGGCAATCGCGGACTGGAGACCCTTCTTGTCCAGCTTCCCCAGCGGCGTCTTCGGCATCTCGTCGATCCACTCGAGGCGCTCGGGCCACTTGAATTTGGCGAGCGAAAGACCGGCCAGATGCTCCTGCACCTGGTCCATGGTCAGCGGCTCACCGGTGGCGATGAGAAATGCGCATGCCCGCTCCCCCAGCCGTTCGTCGGGCATGGAAACGACTGCAGCGGCAGAGATCCCCGGGTGCTGGACGAGGAGGCCTTCGACCTCTTCGGCACTGACCTTCTCTCCTCCGCGGTTGATGAGGTCCTTGATACGACCCTCGACGCTCAGGCTCCGCTCACCGTCGACGCTCCGGGCGCATACGAGGTCGCCCGTGCGGTAGAAGCCGTCGGAGGTGAACGCGTCGGCGTTGATGTCGGCGGCGTCGAAGTAACCGCGGATCGTGTACGGACCACGACAGGCGAGCTCGCCGACGACCCCTTCGGGCACGACGTCCTCGGTGCCCGGCTCGAGCACACGGAACTCGTCGGCAGCCGAAACCGGGACTCCGACGGTGGTGAGCCTGGCCCGTCGTGATGACGTCGCTGTCGACATGGCGAAAAATCCCTCGCCCATGCCGAACTTCTGTCCCACCCAGGGCACGTGGGCCTCGAAGGCCTCGAACACGCGGTCGGGGACTTTCGCGCCCGAGAGCACGATGCGTCTCATGGATGCCATCGCTGACGCGAAGAGCGGGTGGTCGACGACTGTGTAGTGGCCGTGACCGATGAGGACGTCGGTCGCGCCCTCTCGGGCCATGATCGGCAACGCCTGATCCAGGAACGCAGTGGCCAGGACCAGGGTGGCTCCCATGCTGTGGGCTGCGTGGAGACCGCAGGTGATTCCCGCGTTGTGGATGATCGGGATCAGGTGAGCGACCTTGGTGCTCTCGTCCCAGTTGCCGGCTTCGGCGTAAGAGCGCGCGTTGTACCAATACTCCGCGTGAAGGCGCGGGATCACCTTCGGGACTCCGGTGGTGCCACCTGAGAGCTGGAAGCAGGCGATGTCGTCGGGGTCGATGCCGCCCTGGACGGCGGCGACGTGGGTGCGCGCCTCTCTGGGATCGGACTCGTCGATGAGTCGCTCGATGGCCACGCCCCTGGTCTCGTCACGCGAACCGGCGACGAAGACGCGGCGCAGCGTCGGATGACCCTCTGCTTGCTCCCGGGCGAAGGCGACCAGGTCGAACCCGGTGGCAGTGACCTCGACGAGGTGGGCGACCGCGTCGACCTTGCGGCTTATGGCACCGATCTCGTGGCCGCGGTGCGCTGCGAGCGTGCACACCGGGATCAATCCTGCTTTGAGCATCCCGTACCAGGCGACGACCGAATGGAGACGATTGGTCACCTGCACCACGACGCGTTGGCCGACCTCCATGCCTTCGCGGGCGAACCCGAGCGCGAGCCGGTCGGAGGCTTCGTCAAGCTGGGCGTAGGTGAGTGCGCCTTCTTCGGCGACGACGGCCACCTGGTCGGGAACGCGGCGTGCGACCTCATGGAATTCGGCACCGACCGGGAGCGATCCCCACATGCCATCGGCCCGGTACCGGTCGGCGAACTCGGCGGGATGTCGCACCAACTTCGTGCCCCAGTCAACCATCAGCCGTCTCCTCATTGTTCTTGCGGCTCCTGGCTAACGGAACCATCTCCACGGTGTTCACGGGCGGCGACGCGGCATCTGGATGTCGTCACCGGGGACGCAGGGCGGCCCGCTGCGCAGGTCAATAGCGCTCGAGGATCCACTCCACGATGCGTTCGCAGGCGACCTCGTTGCCGGTCGGGCCGTCGGCGCCGAGACGGTCCCCGAAGTGCGTCCCGTCAACGGCGTCAACGGTGAGGTCCTCAGCGGGCATGGCTGCGGCGAAGGCGGCGATGTCGGCTGGGAAGGATGCCTGGTCGCCGGTGAACTCCAGCAGCAGAGTCGGAAGACTCAGATGCGCAGAGCACCGGAGGAAGTCTGCGTTGGTGGTGGTCGCGCTCCAGGTCGACATCCAGGCCTCTGCGGTCGAGAGGCGACCGAACCCGATCAGTCCGGCATTGGTCAGGTCGGGCCGGCGGCCGAAGAGCGAACCGTAGGGTCGCTTGTTCGGATCGAGCGACAGATCGACGTTGCGCAGGTCTGCGTCGGTTCGGTGAACGGTGATCAGGGCCGGCGCCAGCGCGGCTCTGCGGTCGGCCGCATCGCCTGACTTCTTGAATCGGACGTTGGATTCTCGTCGTTGCGCAACGAGTGCGCGGGCGTGTGCGTCGATCCGCTGGATGCGTTCGCGTTGAGCTACCCGGTAAGTGGCGATGAAGTCCTCGGCGTAGGCCGATACCGCGGGTGCGTCCCGGAAACCGTTGCCCGCGTCGAACGGGTCGAGCTCCTGCGTCCGGGACAGCGGATCACGCTCGTCGGCAACGGACGGATCGATGACCCGCTGCAGCAGCGCTCCCTGACCGGGGTGTGGAGCGAGTGCGATGAAGCCGTCGGGCATCGGCATGACCGCTGCACCGAGGTCGACGGGGCGCCCCGAGGGGGCTGCGCTGAGGCGCTGATCCGGTGCTCGGCCGGCCTGCTCGATGTAGAACGCGGCCAGCGTGCCGCCCCCTGAGTGCCCGATAGGGACGACGGCGTCGAAACCACGCGTACGCAGGAACTCCTGTCCCGCCGCGAAGTCGAGCAGGGTCTGCTCATGGATCAGGTTGAGGTCGTTGTTCGGCGATCGAGAGCCTTGCGTCCACACGGCGACGCCGGCACGCAGCAGCAGCGGGACCAATGCGTGGAAGGTGACGTCCTGGCGTGGGTGCATCAGGGTCGCCACGACCGTGGCGCCACGAGGGACACGCAGAACCCCCGCGACCTGTGCTCCGTCGGCGGTGCGCAGCTGGTGGACAGATGAGTCGCTCGCGGGTTCTATGACCGCTTCGGTGTACCTGCCAGCTCCCAGTCCGCGGGCTGAAGCGGTCACCGCGTTCCCGTCCTGAGCGCGTCCTTGTCCCACTGCACGATCCGGCAGTCACCGAGGCCGGCGACGCACGAATACCAGACAGCGTGCCGGGCGCCGGTTGCCCGTCGGTCGATGACGATGTGACCCTCGGACTCGACGACGAAGTACGGGCCCAACTCGGCGACCGAGACGCCGGGTAGCTCGCGAGCAACGGCGACGATGGGGGTGTTCTCCGGCACGTCGAGCATGAAGACTCGGGCCATGCTCAGCGGACCTCCTGGGCTGATGTCCAGTCTCGAGCACGTTCGACGATCAGCTCGGCCTTGCGGACCAGCAGGTCGTCCATCGAGTGGCCGGGCGTACCCGCGATGTCGACGAGCGCGTCGATGGTCAGGTTTGCGTCCAGGTCCTCCTGCGGCGTGACCGGCCGCATCGAGCGGGTGACCTCGACCATGTACCCGTTGGGGTCGTGCGTGTAGATCGACTCGATGGTCTCGTGCTGGATCTGCATTTCGACCGGCCACTCGCTGGCGTCCAGACGTCGCCGGTACTCGAGCATGTGCTCCTCGGAGTCCACATGCAGTGCCAGATGCCGCGAGCGCACGAACCACCCCGGGACGTCGTTGTCGAAATTCGCGTAGACGTCGCCCTGGCGGCCGGTCAGGTCGGGACGCGGGTGCCCGAAGTAGTAGAAGAAGGCCAGGCGGTCGTTGTTGCCGATGTCGAAGAAGAAGTGGATGAAGTCGGGGTGCTTGTCGGGGCCCCAGCCGGCGGCACAGATCGAGTGGACGACCGGGAATCCGAGCACGTCGCGGTAGAAACGGACTGTGGCGGCGGGGTCGAAGGTGGGAAATGCGACGTGGTCGACTCCGGCGACAAGGTGCTGGTCGTTGAGTGCGTTCATAGTCAGTTCCTCTCGCTAGCGGCTTCAGGCCGGCTGGATGGCGGCGGTTTCGGACCTCAGCAGTGCGCCTGCGCCGGAAATGGCAAGAGGCAGGTTCATCGCCTTCAGGACGCTGTAGGCGCCGGCGGTGGCAGCCGAGATGACCGGTACGCCGAACTCGGCCTCGGCGTTGGCGACCAGGTCGAGTGAGGGCATCTGGACGCACGCGGAGATGACCAGGGCGTCGACGTCGCTGAGATCGAGCGATCGGGCAGCCTGCATCACCCGATCGCCGGGGATACAGCCGACCTCGCGATTGTCCTCGACCTCGAGCGCTCGCCAGTCCGTGACCTCGAAGCCCTCGGCGACGAGGTAGTCGACGACCTGCTGCGCAAGCGGCTTCATATAGGGCACGACCATGGCGATCCGGCGAGCCTCCAGGCCACGAAGAGCTTCGACGAGCGCCCCGGCGCTGGAGCGCACCAGCGCCTCCGAGCCGCCGGTGGCGAGCTGCTCTGCGACCAAGCTCTCGACTCGCCGATGCTCTCCGGGGCCGCCGACCATGATCGCAACCAGGCACGCGTAGAGAATCAGGTCCGGCGAAGCGTCGCCGAGCTCGAGGATGCAGCGCTCACGCTGGGCGTTCATCGCGGCCAAACCTTCCGGAGACACCGTGGCCATCCGCATCCTCGAGGAATGGAAGGAGAACCGCGCATCCGGGTGCCGGGACAGGATCCGCGGGAGCTCCGTCTCCACCGTCACGTTGGAGCTCGGCACGACCAGACCGAGCCGTACGTCCTTCATCTTGAGTTCGCCTTCCGCCTCACCTGGGATCTGCCATCAGTCTTCAACGCTTGCGATGAAAAGTCAACGCATTTGTCAAGTCGCCGTTCGAGCCGGCAGTGGCTCACATCTCAAATTGGACTTGTATGTCGATTTATTGACACTTACGATGAAGGTATGAAGGTGATCACGCGCAACGCCGTCGCACCGATCGCGACGAGCACCGCCACCGCAGGAGTTCGGCGATGAGCCGCCTGAAGGGCAAGGTCGCCATCGTCACCGGTGCTGCGCAGGGCATGGGCGCAGCCGAGGCGACCCAGTTCGTCGAGGAGGGCGCCACGGTCTACCTGACCGACGTCAACGACCAAGCCGGAGCGGCTCTCGCCGACTCGCTGGGCGACGCCGCGCACTACGTACGTCTCGACGTCGGCGACGAGGAGTCGTGGAACGACCTCGTCGAGACGATCACCAAGGCCCACGGCGGGCTCGACGTTCTGGTCAACAACGCTGGACTTTCGCGCGTCGGCATGGTCACCGACTTCGACTGGGACGATTTCGACGCCATGGTGCGCGTGAATCAGCGCGGCGTCCTCCTCGGAATGCGGTCGGTCGTCGAGCCGATGCGTGCCCGCTCCGGAGGAAGCATCATCAACATCGCCTCCGCGGCTGCGCTGAAGGGCCTCGCCGGTCTGAGCGTGTACTCCGGCACGAAGTTTGCTGTGCGGGGCATGACCCAGTCCGCTGCTGCCGAGCTCGCCGCCGACCAGATCAGGGTGAACGTCATCCACCCCGGGGCGACCGACACGCCCATGCACCAGGCGAACTCCCCCGAGTGGCAGGCACAGCTTCTCGAGCAGGTGCCACTGCGGCGCTTCGGCACGCCGGTCGACATCGCTGAGATGGCCACCTTCCTGGCGTCGGATGCCTCGGCCTACATCACGGGGTCCGACTTCACCGTCGATGGCGGGTTCCTGCTCTGAGCGACCTGCGGCTCCGGTCCGGCCGCACCGTGAGTGGTGGCGGTAGCGTTTGGCGGCATGGAGGACAACGTGGCTGAGGAGAACTCCAAGAGGGGCGGAACCCGATGGGCCCTGATGGAGCAGGAGATCTTCGATCACGCCACCCGGTTGTTCGCTCAGCGTGGCTTCTCCGGAACGAGCTTCCAGGACATCGCCGATGCCGTCGGACTGACCCGGCCGGCGCTGTATCACTACGTCAAGAGCAAGGACGATCTGCTCGCGAAGCTGGTCGCCGAAGTCACGGTCGTCGCTGCGACCGACATCGGCGAGGTTGCCAAGCAAGTCGAACTCTCCGCCGCTCAGCGCCTGCGCGACATCGTCCAACTCCTGGTCCGCAGGCAGGGCGAGCAAGGTGAACGGTTCCGGCTCCTGCTGCGATCGGAAGCAGACCTGCCCGAAACCGCGGCTGCTGCGTACGCCGAGAACCGGCGTGCGGTTCTGCGGTCGCTGACCGACGTCATCGAGCAGGGCGTTGCCCAAGGAGAATTCCGTCCCGTCTCGGCGACGGTGGCCGCCCTGGGCACGCTGGGCACGGTCAACTGGGTGGCGTGGTGGTACCACGCCGGATCCCAGTTCGACCTGGATGCGGTGTGCTCGGAACTGGCCGAGATGGCCGTTCACAGCATCGCCGCCGAGGAGGGTCGCCTCGCCGCTCCGACGCCGGTCGATGTGCTTCGCAACGTGCGCAGCGAGCTGGACCGGCTCGAAGGTCTGCTCGAAGGCTGAACGCCCCCGTGGTCAGCGTTCGAGGCCCTCGCCGTGGAGCCACCGACGACCGGCCGCGTACAGGCCCTCCACTTCGGCGCCGCGCAGCTGCGCCACATTCGTCCGCACCGCCAGTCCGGCCTGAGCCTGGCTGTACATCAAGTGCCGGCAGCCGGGCGGAAACCCCGACAGGAGCGTCCGGTCGAGGTCGAGGCTCGTGTTGCTGTCGACCGGATCGATCCGGTCCTTTTCGTAGATCGGCTCGCGCAGGACGAGACGCCAGGCATCGCGTAGCTCGAAGAAGTCGTAGAACCGGCCCGTGCAGGTGATGTCGACCTCGACGCCGTGGAGCACGAGTCGCTGGGAGATGACGGTCTTGGTCTGGGCGATCGCGCGTGCACCCTGGATCTCGACATGTGTTCCACCCATGAGGTGATGCACAACTGCTCCGCGGTCGAACTGCTGACGCAGCGCGTCGACGAACTCGGTCGCCGGGCCTTCGTAGAAGGTGGTCTTCATGCGGCCATCGCTGTGCCAGCAGGATCGCAGGGTGGGCCAGTCTCCCGAGTCGCGTGCGACCACCCAGGCTCCGATGACCCCGTTGATCAGCCGCTGGTCCTCGACGCTCATGGACCTTCCCGGTGGAAGGGACCCGGTCCCGCCGCAGAGCGGGGAGGTGGCGCTCACGCTCACCGCAGCACGGCTCCGCCGTTGGGGGTGAGTACCTGGCCGGTGAGAGCCTCTCCCCCGTCAGATGCCAAGAAGGCGACCGCGCTGGCGGCGTCTTCGGGTGTGAGTCGGCGCTTGAGGACCTGTGCCGCGACGACGTCGCGGATAGCGTCGTCCCCGGCGACCGAACGAGACAGCGGGGTGTCGGTGAGTCCGGGTGCGACCGACGAGACGGCGATGCCGTCTCCGCCGAAGCTGACGGCGAGCGCGCGCATGATTCCGTCAAGGGCGGCCTTGCTGGTGACGTACGCGAGGAAGTCGGCATTGGCGGGGATCCAGTGGCCGTCGGAGGAGACGAAGATGATCCGGCCGAACTGTCGACTCGTCATGCCGGGCGCGAACGCTTTGGCCAGGTGCAATGCCGCCTCGACGTTGACCGCCATCAGGTCTCGCCAACGTTCGAGGTCGAAGTCGTGCAGCGGCATGGCGTCGAACACCCCGGCGCAGTGGACGAAGACGTCGCACCGGCCGTAGCGTTCGAGAACGGTCTGGGCTGCGCGTTGGGTCGAGGTGGCCGATGCCAGGTCGCATTCGACGTCGCCGACACGGTCGAGTACCACCGTTCGGTGTCCGGACTCTCGGAGCGCGGAAACGATCGCTGAGCCGATCCCGCCGGCGCCTCCGGTCACTACGGCTACGCGGGTCTGGTTGTCCATGGGTGGGTTCTCACCTTCGTGTCTTCGATTGGTGTGGTCGGGGCGAGCTGGAAAGGTGCCCCGGGCAGGCTCGCCGTGGGGCTCCCTTTCGCGTTCAGCTCCAGTCGGGCTCGAACTCGTCGACGTTCGCGACGGTGATCGGCTGGGACGGGATGAAGGTCTCCTTGGGCACGGATTCGCCGCGCAGGGACTTCACGATGCACTCGCGGCTTCAGCGCCGCTCTTGGCGCGGTCGGTGCCATGTCGCCAGTGACCACCTCGACCCGCCTTCATCACATATGTCAGTTTTTCGACGTTGTCGTGGAACCGTAGCCGCGGCCCCCTGAACGTGTCAACCGTCACATCGGCATCGCGCCCTGAACACGAAGCCGGAGCGCTTTGTGCCGCCGAGCGGAGCACACCGTCCGATCGGTACGCAGCTCGGTCGATGCGCCCTCGCCGCCATCGGCGGCGGTGGGAGACCTTGACACCAGCAACGGCCATCGCCATAGTGGACGCTCTAGTCAATAATTTGACGTTGAAGACGCGCAGGCTTGCGCGAGCATGACGCGCCAGCGCCGGCCGAGAAAGGGCAGCACGTGTCGGAACAGTCCACCCAGGAGCGCTTGGCTGCGATCGAGGCCCGTCTGGCCATCACCGAAATTCTCAACGCCTACGCCCTCTACATTGACCGCCGCCGGTGGGACGACTTCGAGGGTCTCTTCGCCGACACCGTCGAGCTCAGCCTGATCCGGACCGACCAACAGTGGGTCACCATGACGAAGTCCGAGTTGGCCCACCGAGCCCGAGGCGGTTTCGAGACCTACGACGCCACGCAGCACATCAGCGCCAACCACGTCATCACTCTCGCCGGAAGCGCCGCCACGGCCTGGTCGACGCTCAATGCGACTCACCACGTCAAGAGCGCCGAAGGTGGGCAGTTCCAACAGCAAGTCGGTTACTACGAGCACCACTTCGCGTACGACGAGAAGTGGCGTATCACCAAGCTCCGTCAGATCGTGCACTGGCAGCGAGGCAACCAGCAGATCTTCGACAGCACTGTGGGGACGGGCGGCTGGGGCTCGTAACTCGAGTTGACATCCAGGCGTCGCGCCCAGGATTTTGATGTCGCCTCCGATGGCACCGACCCACGGCCGCGACTCAGCGATCAGCGACTTGCGGGTCAGCGTGGTGTCTTTGATGCTCCACCGGACCTGCAGCGCTTCGTACAGCGGTGTCGAGTCTTTCAACACCCACTTCACAGCGTCACCCTTGTCATTGCGATGCCTGTCGACGCCGACGCTGCTTCTAGTCCTTCGAGTTTGGTGCCGACCTCAAGTGAGATGCGGGCCTCGGTGTTGTTCTGGCGAGCGATCAAGATGGTGGCCTGGGAGAAGCTTCTGACGCTTGTGACCACCTGCCACCCGGCGTCCCATCTCGTCGCGGCGTGTCGCAAGAGCAAGTCCTCGCGGATCGGGCCGACCCGCTCGTACTCGTCGATGCGACTTGGACTTCTTGCTGTACGAGTGGCTGGATGTGACATCGTTGACCTGCCGCGAACGCTTCGCCGAGCATTCACGCGAGACGTTCGACGCGCGCTGCAGTACTCGTTCACCACGGCACTCCTGGGCGCACTGCCATGCGACGACTGAAGCGATTGCAGTGGGATCGGCGAATCTCGCCGTTGGTCCGGTCGATTGGGCGTGCCGCGTCATGCGCGACGGGTTCTCGCCGAAGCTCAGGGTGTTCCCGCGTGCGGTGTGGCGGTGCGGATCGCGATCAAGCTTCCTTCGCGCGCATTCTTCCGGGCTTCCTCGTGAAAGTCGGGTGCAGTACAGGCGAACAGTGTCCGTCCGTCGGAACCGCCGAGTATACACGCGAAAACCCCAGTGCCAGTGGGTACCTCGTCGATTACGTGGCCTCCTTCGCGGACGTGCAGTAGCCGATTCCCCAGCGCGTCGGCGATCCACAGTGCACCGTCGGCGTCGAGGCCGCAGCCGTCGGGAGCGACGGAGATCTGTCCGAGCACCAGTTCGAGGTCGCGATCGGTGGGCCGGGGGCCGAACTGCGCCCAGACCCGTCGGTTGTCGAGTGCGCCGTCCGCGCCGATGTCGAACGCGGTCACGCAATTGCCGAAGGTCTCGTTGACGAGTAGCACGCCCGAGTCGGTTATCACACTTCCATTGGGAAAGAGCATGTCATGTGCGACGGTCGTGACGGACCCATCGGGATCGACGCGCAGCAGAACCGCTGGTTCCAACGGGGCGCCACCCATGAGGTCGAATCCGAATTCGCCGACGAACGCGCGGCCTTGAGCATCGACCACCATGTCGTTGGGGTGTCCTGAGACGTGATCCGACAGGTCGGCGTGCGTCACCAGTTCGCCGTTGGCTTCTCGGCGAAGGATCCTGGCATCTCGCATGGAGACCACCAGTAAGCGTCCGTCGGGGAGCCAGCCTAAGCCTGAGGGCTGTGTTGGTACGTGTGCTTCGACGCGTAGGTCCGAACCGTCTTCTGCGGCCGACAGGACGCGATAGGTGTAGAAATCGACGAACCAGATACGCCCGTCATGCCATCGCGGGCCCTCCAGGTACGCGAATCCGTCTGCGATGGTGGAGATTTCGAAGTTTGTGGTGGTTTCGTCGGTTTCCATCGTTACCCTCGACTCATGCTCGGCGTGATGGCGTCGGCCGCATCGAAGAATCTTTCCAGTTCACGCCCCACTTCGGGACCGCAGGGTTGGAAGACGATCTCGGTGACGCCTTTGGCTTGGTAGGTGTCGAGTCTGCGACGAATCTCGTCACGGGTTCCGGTCAGGGTCACCTCTCGGACCGTGCTGCTCCCCCCGGCGTGCCACGCAGCGGAGTCGGCGGCGTTGAGCTGCACGCAGTGCTCTGCGTGGATGGCGAGGTGGCGTTGGTGCTCCGGGACTTGTTCGACGACCGCGAGCCACTCCTGTCCGCCGGGCAGCGCGCGAACCGCTTCGGGTCCGCCGAACTCGTACGCGCCGTGCAAGGACAGTGCCCAGCCGGGGCCGGCCGCGGCCCGTCCGTGCTCAGAGCTTTCGCTTTCGTCGTCGTCGAGAACGGTGCCCCACTCCAGGATGGACACGTGCTCGTGCTCGGATACGAAGTCAGGAAGCTGCAGGGTGACGAACAGTCCGTCGCCCTGTTCGCGTGCAACGGCGTTTCCTTTGGGTCCTAGCGCACCGACGTACACCGGAACGTCAATGGGGCGGGCCGGCGCGTGGCCGTCCGGGTGCAGCATCTGCATGTGCGCGCCCTCCCACTCCGCGACATCGCCACGCAGAAGGGATCGGTACACCCGGATATACGACGCCATGTACGCCCAGGTGATCGCGCGATAGCCCATTGCCCGGCGGCCGGTGAACCCGGTGCCGAACGCAACAGCGACTCGGCCCGGTGCGAGTGCGGCGAGGGTGGCCGTCGCCGCGGCGTTGACCATGGGGTGGCGCAGACTCGGAACTAGCACTCCCGGGCCGAGGCCGATCTTCTCGGTGCGCTCGGCGGCCAGGGCCAGAGTCATCCATACGTCGGGGCTCTGCTGTGGAGTGTCGTACACCCAGGCGCGGTGATAGCCGAGTTGTTCGGCCAGCGCGATGTGTTTCGGGGACTCGAGGGCGGTGGGGAACGCGCACGAGACCAGCATTTCTTCTCCTCGCCGTTGGACAAATCAGAGAATGCAAAACGCTCTGAGCTGGCTGAATGACTAAGCGCACAGTCAGTATGTGATGTACATTACATACAGATTGCGTACCCGACAAGGCGTTCGCGAAAGAAGCAGGAAAGGCGCAGCGTGAACAAGAGGGGTCAGCTGTCGTTCGTCGCGGATGTGTCGACGGATCTCTGGGGCAGTGGTTTCGGCGAGGTCGCGCGACGGCTCTTGACCGCCGGGGTCGGATGCTTTGCCACTGCTGGATTCATGGCCACCACGACGCGCGACATCACAGCGGGCGCTGGAGTGTCGCCGGCTGCCCTGTACGTCCACTTTCCATCTAAGGAAGCGGTTTTGTTCGAGATAGTGCTTGCCGCGCACCGCGACTCTCTACGCGTGGTGCGCGAGGTCGAGGTTTGCGGCGACCCTGCCGACTACCTTCGCACTTTGGTGAGCCACTTCGTCGCTTGGCATGCGCGGTACCACGTTGCGGGTCGAGTGAGTCAATACGAGCTGTCGGCGCTCTCGGCGGAGCACTTCGACGTCATCGTCGGTCTTCGTCATCGAACTATCGAGGTGTTCCATCAGGCCATCGCCCGAGGACGCGGCGTAGGGGCATTCCCCGTGGTCGACGAACATCGGGTAGTACGCGCCATCGTGTCCCTGGGGGTCGACCTGGTGCGCTGGTACCGCGACGACGGTGCCGATTCACCGGCCGAACTCGGCGAGTTCTACGGCGAGCTCGCGCTGGGAATGGTGCAGGCGGCGGGGGCAAGGGCTCGGCCACCCGGTGATCTACTCGCGGGTGGCGCTCAAGCCGCCAATGAGTAGGACCACAACGTCGGTGGCCCTACTGCTTGGCCATGTTCGCGAACCGCGACAGATGCAGCTGATGCGCCACCGTCACGGTCCGCGTCGGGCCGGCGCGGTGCTTGGCGACGATGAGGTCCGCCTCCCCGCCGCGGGGGTCGTCGCTTTCGAACGCATCGGGGCGGTGCAGCAGGATCACCATGTCGGCGTCCTGCTCGATCGAGCCCGACTCGCGAAGGTCCGACAGCTGCGGCTTCTTGTCCGTCCGCTGCTCGGGACCGCGGTTCAGCTGGCTCATCGCGACCACGGGGACTTCGAGTTCTTTCGCCAAAAGCTTGATCTGACGCGAGAATTCGGAGACTTCCTGCTGGCGTGACTCGACCTTCTTGCCGGAGGTCATCAGCTGCAGGTAGTCGATCACGACGAGGCGCAGATCGGCCTTCTGCTTGAGCCGCCGAGCCTTCGCGCGGATCTCCATCATCGTGAGGTTCGGCGAATCGTCGATGTAGAGCGGCGCCTCGCTGATCTCACTCATCCGCCGCGCCAGCCGCGTCCAGTCGTCGTCGTTCATCCGGCCCGACCGCATATCGGCGAGCTTGATCCTCGCCTCGGCCGAGAGCAGGCGCATGACGATCTCGGACTTACTCATCTCCAGCGAGAACACGATGCTCGGCAGATGGTGCTTGATCGAGCAGGACCGCATGAAGTCGAGTCCGAGGGTCGAGTTGTGTGTCGGAATCATCGACCGGCTCGCCAGGTACATGTGGCTGGCGTTGTCGACCTCCACGCACCGCACAGGCACGCTGGACACCGGACGGACGTCGACGATGAACCTCGACGGGGTCGCGGCACCACGCCGTTCTTTGTGCAGCAGGTCCTTCCGGTACAACCCGAAAACACTGTCGGCTGCAGCCACGGTGACCCGGCCGTCGTCGACCTGGCACCGATAACCCAGCGACACAACGAGTTCGGCCGCGTCACTCGCAAGACCCGCGGAGACCGAAAGTTCGACGGCTCCGCTGTCTGTCACCGAGCCGACGCTGTCGAGGAGCCCGGCGAGAAGCGCCCGCCGCTGCGCCTCGGAGGCCCGCAGGTACTCGAGCGGGATGCGCTCTGCGTCGATTGACTGAGCCGCGCGCGCCCCCTCCCCCGCCATACGCATGAGGATCTCGGCGTCCGTCGTCGTCTCATCGCCCAGCAGGACACCCAGAGCGTAGGGCGGCACGGGGAGATCGGCGTCCGCTCCACACACCGCGACGGTGTTGGTGACCTCGTGAACGCAGCCGGCGGACATCGACTCGGCGATCTCGCGCGTCGTACGGATGGCACCGGAGGTCAGCCACTGGTGCTCAACATCCGCGACGATGACTGTGCCGTCGGAGAATTCGACCTCGAAGCACGGCCGCCCGCGCATCACATCAGTCGCCGCGACCACCCGCGTCGGCAACCCGTCCGGCCCGATCAGCAGGTCACCGACGGCGACCTCGGCCATCGTCGTCCACCCGGTCGGCGTCGGCAGCGGCGTATCGAGCGCCAGCGCCTTCCCCATACCGGGACGCGCCGCGACAACCACCATCTGCCCGGGGTGCAGGCCGTTGGTCAGGTCGTCGAGTTCGGTGAAACCCGTTGGCACACCCTTGGAGACGCCGCCCTGCGAGGCGATCGCGTCGATCTCGTCCATCGTGGGCTGCAGCAGCTCTTCGAGCGGCACGAAATCCTCGGTGGCCCGCCGCTCGGTGACGTCGTAGATCTCGGCCTGCGCGCGGTCGACGATCTCGTTCACGTCAGCACCCTCGGCCCCGGCGTAGCCGTACTGCACCACCCGGGTGCCGGCCTCCACGAGCCGGCGCAGCAGCGCCTTCTCCGAGACGATCTCAGCGTAGAAACCGGCGTTCGCGGCGGTGGGCACCGTGGAGATCAGCGTGTGCAGGTAGGGCGCCCCACCGACGCGGCGCAACAGCCCCTTGCGGTCCAGCTCCGCGGCCACGGTGACCGCGTCGGCGGGCTCCCCGCGGCCGTACAGATCGAGCACTGAGTCATAGACCAGTTGGTTGGCGGGCTTGTAGAAGTCACCGGGACGCAGCCGCTCCAGAACATCGGCGATGGCGTCCTTGCTCAGCAGCATGCCGCCAAGCACCGCCTGCTCGGCGGCCAGATCCTGCGGTGGCTGTCGGCCGAAGTCCTCGTTCGGCGGAGGCTCCATCGGAGGAAGTTCTCCGGACCGGCCCCGGTCATCGACGACAGCCACGCGGTGCCTCACCCCTCCTGATCGGACTCGAACTCACGTTCGACATGCGTTTCTCGCGACTGTAGAGCTGGGCTCCGACAGTCCCCCCGCGGCGCGTGTGGTGATGTCCGCGACGGCCAACGCTAGACGTTGCTGAAGGAGACGCAAGCGCCCCTTGTTGACAGCCCTGTGGATGGGGTGTGGATAGGTCTGGTGGACCATGTTGAGGGGTTGGGGAGAACCTGTGGACAACCGGTCTGCGGCACCGTGTTTTCGCAGCTGGACGGACCATAAGCCAGGTCAGCGTCTGTGGATGGAAAATTGGTCGGCGTGTCGTCGCCGGTTGCCTTCTCGGGCGTGTTGGGTGGCCTCTGGGCGCCAAGCAGGTTAACACCGGACGACGTTCGCTGGAGCATTTTCGTCCGCCAGAGTTCGCCCGGACAGCACAACGGCCGGGTGAAGACCTCGCGGTCCTCGACCCGGCCGTGGAAAGCCGCTGCGACTAGCTTGCGACGACGTTCAGTGAGACCGTGGCGGCCACGTCGTGGTGCAGACGCACCGTGACGGGGTGGGTGCCGACGGACTTGATGTGTGCCTTGGGCAACTCGACTGTGCGCTTGTCGAGGTTCGGGCCGCCGGCCTTCTTGATCGCGGAGACCACGTCGGCGGCGCTGACCGAACCGAACAGCTTGCCCGAGTCACCGGCCGTCTTGACCGACAGCTCGACACCGTCGAGGCCCTCGATCGCCGTCTTCAGCTCGTTGGCGTGCTCGAGGCCCTTGACGCTCTTGAGCTCCTGGGCACGACGGATGTCCTCGGCCTGGCGCTGAGCACCACGGGTGGCCACGATGGCCAGGCCGCGGGGCAGCAGGTAGTTGCGGCCGTAACCGTCTTTCACCTCGACCGCATCGCCGGCAGATCCGAGGTGCTCGACCTCGGCAGTCAGAATCAGTTTCATCTCAATCGTCCTTATCGCGTCGCCGAGCTGAACGGCAGCAGCGCGACCTCGCGGGCGTTCTTCACCGCGATCGCGATATCACGCTGGTGCTGAACGCAATTGCCCGTCACCCGGCGGGCACGGATCTTGCCGCGCTCGCTGATGTAGGTGCGCAGCAGCGCGGTGTCCTTGTAATCGATGTCCTGCCCCTTCTTCGAGCAGAACACGCACTTGCGTGTCTTGACCGGCTTTTCGGGAGCCGGACGCCTCTTGGTCGAGGACTTGGCCATGTCTCTACTTCTTCCTTGAAATCACTTCGGTTGGTATGTCAGAAAGGCGGTTCTTCGTCGGCGCCGCCGAACGAACCCGATGCGGGCGCACTGCCCCACGGATCGTCCTTCGGCGGCTCAGATGCGCGCGAATTACCGCCGCCGCTGCTGCCGAACCCGCCCCCGCCGCCACCACTGCGGCTGGCCTTGTTGACCTTCGCGGTCGCGTAGCGCAGCGAGGGCCCGACCTCGTCGACCTCGACCTCGACCACCGTGCGCTTCTCACCCTCACGGGTTTCGAAGGAGCGCTGCTTGAGCCGTCCGGTCACGATGACGCGCGACCCGCGGGTCAGGCTCTCGGCCACGTTCTCGGCGGCCTCACGCCAGATGTTGCACCGCAGGAACAGCGCCTCGCCGTCCTTCCACTCCCCGCTCTGCCGGTCGTAGATCCGCGGAGTGGACGCAACGGTGAAGTTGGCCACTGCGGCACCGGACGGCGTGAAGCGCAATTCGGGGTCGGCGGTCAGGTTTCCGACGACGGTGATGGTGGTGTCACCAGCCACGAGTTCCTCCTCCAGAGGGATAGGTGGACGTTGGGCGCGAGCCTACGCAGCGGTTCCGACGAACGGCACTGAATCAGTGCTTGTCGGTCCGCATCACCTTGGTCCGCAGGACGGACTCGTTGAGGTTGAGCTGGCGGTCGAGCTCGGACACCGTTGCGGGCTCTGCTTTCACGTCGACCACCGCGTAGATGCCTTCGGCATGCTTGGCGATCTCGTAGGCGAGCCGGCGCCGGCCCCAGATGTCGACCTTGTCGACACTGCCACCGTCTTTGCGGATGACGTTCAGGAACGTCTCCAATGACGGAGCAACAGTGCGCTCGTCGAGCGTGGGGTCGAGAATGACCATGATTTCGTATGGACGCATAGGGAACCCATCACCTCCTCTGGTCTGGCGGCCACGGCGTGTCCGTGGCAGGAGGGCTGCCTGCGTCGGCAACCGACCCAGGCTACATGACCAGGAGTTGGGGGACGAAATCGTTACCGGTGGACCGGCCAGTCCCAGACGGACATGTCGCCCTTGGGGTAGTTCATGCACACGTCGGTGGCATGTGCGACCACACCCTTGTTGTTGAAGAACAGCTTGGCCCAGTTGCCCCAGTGGGTGGCCACGTTCTCGTAGTACACGTTCGTGGCGGTGTCCTCGGAGTACTGACGACGCGCCACGGGATCCAGGGAGAAGAACCAGTGGATGCGATCGAATGCCTGCTGCTGGACGGGCACCGGGCGATTACTGCGGTCGAGCATGTAGCGCTCGAAGTACACCGGGCTGGTGTCGCGGGCGGCCGCCATGTACTGCTCGGTGTCACAGGTCGTGATGATCATGCGATGCGGGATCGGGTAGTCGTCGGTGGCGTCGGCCTGGGCCGGCCCTGCGGCACCGAGGACCGCGGTCGTCGTGGCGACCGCCGCAAGGGCCGTCTGCAAGGCCCGACGCGCGAATGTCCTCATGGTGGCTCCTACCTTCGGATGTCCCGGCTACCGCCTGGCGTTGGCCAACTATATAGCGCAGCTAGGGAGATGGACAGGGCGGTCTCAGCCGCCGTTGGTGACCGGATTGGACGACAGCGTGATGAACTGGCCGTGCTTCCACACACCCCAGCGGCCGCCCCACATCGACGTCCACACGATGGGCTCGCCGTTCCACATCTCCGCGGGCTTGCGCGGCGCCCAGTTCGGCACCGGCTCGCCGGGCGGATTCGGGGGGTACTCCGCGGGACCCGGCGGCGGAGGAGGTACGGGCTGCGCACCGGCCGGGGTGGCACCGAAGCCCAGGGCGGCCGCGGTCAGCCCGGCCAGGACCATCGCAGCGGGTAGGGCTCTGTTGCGCATACTCATGACGACTCCAGCCTGCTTCCAGATGTTTAGCAAATATAACCACCTCCCGGCCCCGGCAAACACCGCAGCCGGTTTCGTCACCACACCCTCGGGGTAGAGCGCGGTGATGCGCCGGCCGCCGCTCGTCGACCGGATCGTTGCCTACGACGGCGTCCGCCGGGCCGCTCGGTGCGGCTTCGTCGCCAGCGGCTCGTTGCACTTCTTCATCGCCTACGTCATCGCGCGGATCGCTTTCGGCCGCGGTGGGCACGCCGACCCCTCCGGCGCGATGGCGACGCTGGCGGCTGCGACCGACGGCGTGCTGATCCTCTGGGCGATCGCGGTGGCGCTCGTGCCGTTGGCGGCGTGGCGGCTCACCGAGGCGCTGCTGGGTCTGCACCCGGCCGAGGGCGGTAACGACCCCGAGGACAGCAGCCCCGGTAACCGCCTCAAGGCGCTGGGCCTGCTCGCGGTCTACTGCAGCGTGGGATACACCTGCGTGCGGTTCGCCCTCGGGGGGCGTGAACCCAGCAGCGAGCAGAACTCCGGCTTGAGTGCTGTTCTGATGCAGTCGTTTTCGGGTCGGGCGCTGCTGATCGCGGTGGGTGCGGTGATCGCCGTGATCGGCGGTTACTACGCGTACAAAGGGGCGTCCCGGCGGTTCGTCGACGACCTCACCACCTCGGGTGGGCGGCTGGTGGTGGTGCTCGGCGTCTACGGCTACGTCGCCGAAGGAATCGTGTACTCCCTGGCCGGAATACTGGTGATCGTCGCGGCGGTGCGCGCCGATCCGGCCAAGGCCGCCGGGCTCGACGCGGCCGTGCAGACGTTGGGGTCGGCGAGTTCTGGCGATGCGTTGCTGCTGTTCGCCGCGCTCGGCTTCGCGGCCTACGGGCTGTACAGCTTCGCGCTCGCACGCTGGGCGCGGATGTGACCACGCGGACGCAGCCAGTCCGGAAGCCACGCCGGGTAGGCATCCGGGGCGCCGTCGAACGGCCCACCCGCCGGGTCGTCGACGCCGCCGTGGCGCACGAGGTCGAGCTCGGGCCGGTAGATCTGTCGAATCACCAACGCGCACAACACGACCACCGCGACGTCGCGCAGGAGCACGGTGGCGGTGAACCACTGCTCCGGCAGGCCCTTGTTCTGCTCGCCGTAGAGATAGAGCATCCGGGGCACCCACACCAGCATGTCGATCGTCATCCACGCCAGCAGCACCCGGCGGTACGGCAGGGCCAGCACCGCCAGCGGGACCAGCCACAGCGAGAACTGCGGGCTCCACACCTTGTTGGTGAGCAGGAACGCCGCCACGACCAGGAACGCGAGCTGAGCCACCCGCGGTCGCCGCGGCGCGGTCAGCGTCACGTAACCGACCGTGATGCAACAGGCCGCGAACAACGCGGCGGTGATGGTGTTGAGCACCGTCGGGGGCTGCCAGAACCCGAGCTGCGGATCGAACCCCTGCCAGCCGGTGAAGGACTTCACGACGTTGTAGAGCGAATCCATGTCGTCACCGCGTCGGGTGTTGAGCCGGAAGAACTCCGACCAACCCCGGGGAAACAGCAGCATCAGCGGCAGGTTGACCAGCAGCCAGGTCGCCGCGGCGGCCAGTGCCGTCTTGCCGACGTCCCGTAGCCGAGCGGTGCGAATCGCCAACAGCGTCAACGGAACGAACAGCAGCAGGGGATACAGCTTGGCGGCCACGCCGAGGCCGATCAGCACGCCGGCGAGGGTGGGCCTGCGACGCGCCCACGCCAGCAGCGCACCGGCCGCGCAGGCCGTAGCCAGCGCGTCGAAGTTCGTGAAGATCTGGAAGATGACGATCGGGGATGCGGCGACCAGCGCGGCGTCCCAGATGCGGCGGGTGCCTGCCAGCAGCGCGGTGGCCCACACCGTGGCCAGCCACGCCAGCGCGAGGCCAAAGGCGGAGATGTTGAAGAACATCACCACCTCGGCGATGATCGGCACCGCCGTCAACTTCGTCAGCGCCGTATAGGTTTTCGCCAAGGACATCGACAGGTACTGGTAGATGCCGGTCAGCACCGGATACTCCATGTAGCGCACCGCGGGCGCGCCGTCGTACTGGAGCCGCGGGGCGCCCTTGTCGTCGGTCTCCAGCCAGCTCGACTTGTACGGGAACTTCCCGAGATTGAGCAACTCCGCCGTGTAGAGCGGCACGGTGTCGGAGTAGCAGAGTTCGTAGTAGGCGCGGTTGTTCGCCCAGTTGCCCACCCGCTGGTCGGCGTTACCTGTGCCGGTGGTCTGCAGGCACGCAGCTTTGGTGGAGTAACCCAGCGCGAGGAACACCAGTGCGATGAGCAGCATGACCCGCAGCGGCGTCAGGAATCTCGCGCGGCCGATCAGCGCGTGACGTCCGACAGGCCCGCCGATGGTGCCCGCCAGTGCCGTGCCGAGAGTGTCTGTGCGGCTGGGCAAGTCACGATCGTCACGGCTGCGCAGGTCCTCGGCGAGCGCCGCCGGCGAGTCGACCGCCACCTCCGGCCGGACGTCCACGCCGGGATCCTGCGTCACGGAGGCGGCGGGGCGCCGGGCACGAGCGGGGCCGGCGCACCCGGAGGCGGCGGCACTGCCGGCGGGACTTCCTGACCGGGCGGCGCACCGGGCACAGCGGGCGGCGTCGCGGGCACTGTCGTCGGCGGACCCCAGGGAATCGTGATGCCCGGCGCGATCTCCAGCGTCGGCTGGATCACCGTCTCCGACGGCGGGGCCACCGTGGTGGGCGTCGGCGGGGGCGCCTGCGGCACACCGGCGTACCCGCCGATCTCCTCCGGCTTCGGGAAGGATTCGTTGTCGGTGCCGTCGAGGGCGCCGTCCATCGTCGCCTTCCAGATGTCCGACGGAATGCCCGAGCCGTACACCGGCCCGCCCGACTTGTTCTCCAGCGGTTTGGTGCCGTCGACGGTGCCCACCCACACCGCGGTCGACAGTGACGGGGTGAACCCGACCATCCACGCGTCGCGGTTGGACCCGGTGTCACCGAGCTGGTTGGTGCCGGTCTTGGCCGCCGACGGCCGCCCGCCGGCCAGCCCGTGACCGTTCGAGTACCCGGCGATGGGTTGCATCGCGGCGGTGACGTTGTCGGCGACCGCCTTGTCGATGCGCTGCTCGCCGGCGTTGTCCTCCTGGCTCGCGTCGAACAGCACCTTGCCCTCGGCGTTGACGACCTTCTGCACGAAGTGCGGTTTGTGGTAGACGCCCTGCGCCGCGATCGTCGCGTACGCCGAGGCCATGTCGATGACCCGGGACTGGTACTGGCCCAGCACCACACCGTTGTTCGGCGGGCCGCCCTTGCCGTCCTCGGACAGCGTGTGCTCGACACCGGGGAAGCTCTCGACGATACCGGCCTGGTGCGCGGCGTCGGCCACGTCCTGCGGGCCGTTCTTCAGCTTGAGCATCAACCGGTAGTAGCTGGTGTTCAGCGAACGCTTGAGCGCCTCGGCGATGTTGCACGTACCGCAGCTGGCGCCCTCGCTGTTGTTGATCTTGATGCCGTCGACGGTCACCGGTGAGCTGTCCACCTGGTAGCCCAGCCCGATGCCCTGCTCGAGCGCCGCGACCAACGCGAAGACCTTGAACGACGATCCGGTGGGCAGCCCGGCTTCCGCGAAATCGAAACCGTTGGCGTCCGTTCCGCCGTAGTAGGCCTTGACCCCGCCGGTCTTCGGGTCGATCGACACCACCGCGGTCCGCATGTCGGGGTCTTGGCCGTCCATGTACTTGGAGACGGCGTCGACCGCCGATGACTGCGCCTTGGGGTCGATGGTGGTGGTCACCTGCAGGCCCTCGGTGTTGAGCTGCTGCTCGCTGATGTTGAAGATGCTCATCAGCTCGTTGATGACCTGGCGTTCGATCAACCCGTTGGGTCCGGTGGTCTGGTTCTGGGTGTCAGCCCTGTCCGGCGGGATCGTTGGCGGGAACACCTGCGCCGCACGGTCCTTCGCCGACAGCGCCCCCATCTGGACCATGCCGCCGAGCACCCAGTTCCACCGCTCGTTGGCCGCTTCCGGGTCGACGGAGGGGTCGAGTGCGGACGGCCGCTGGATCAGCGCGGCCAGCAGCGCTCCCTCGGACACGGTGAGCTGCTCGACGGGTTTGTCGAAGTAGGCCTTCGACGCCGCACCGATCCCGTAGGCGCCGCGCCCGAAGTAGATGATGTTCAGATACGACTGCAGCACCTGGTCTTTGGACCACTCGCTGGACATCTTGGTGGAGATCACCAGTTCCTTGGCCTTGCGGACCAGTCCACCGACGCCGGAGCGGGCGTCGCCGACCAAGGCGTTCTTGACGTACTGCTGGGTGATGGTCGACCCGCCCTGCAGATCGCCGCCGAAGATGTTGTTCTTGAACGCCCGCAGGAAGCCGGTGAACGAGAAGCCGGGATTGGAGTAGAAGTCCCGGTCCTCGGCGGCCATCACCGCGTCGCGCACGTGCACAGGGATCTGGTCGATGTTCACGTCGACCCGGTTGCCTTCGGGCGGAACGATCTTCGCGATCTCCGAGCCGTCGCTGGCCAGGATCGTCGACACCTGCGCGGTACGGATGTCACCGGGCTTGGGTACGTCGACGATCAGATAGGCCATGCCGAAGGTCAGCAACGGCAGCAGGATCACCACGGCGGCCGCGGCGATCAGGCCGCGCCGCACCCACTTCCAGTTGATCTGCTCGCGCAGACCCGGTTTGCGTCCGTCCGGCCCGCCGCCTGAAGACCCACCGCCGCCGGTCGGGCGGCGCGGGGGTGGTGGCGGCTGCTTGGGCGGCTGGCCGTCGAGTGCGCGCTTGACGGCATCGATCGGGTCCTGCAGATGCCGGGGACGCTGATCGCGGACCGGCGGCAGGACCGCGGTCTGCCGATCGTCGGGGGCCGGCCGGGGACGCGGCGGAATGCCGTGCTTGGGCGGCCGGGTCTGCTGAGGCGGCCCGCCGCCGGGTTGTTGAGGCGGCCCGCCGCCGGGTTGTTGAGGCGGCCCGCCGACGGGTTGCCTCCGCGGCGGTGATGCGCCAACGCCGTCTGCCGCCCCGCGCCTGTTGCGGGCACTGTCGGCAGACCGGTCGTGGCGCCCGTCGCTATTCACTGGCCGTCCGCGCGTTGCTGCGCGCGGGCTGGGTGCGGCGCGGGCGCGAACCCTTGGGGGGCGGCACCGCACCGAGCACATACGACTTGACCAGATGGTTCCAGCTGCAGGTCCGACATACCTCCACCACGTGTACCGAGAACTCGTCGTAGCGCGTTGCCAGCAGGACGAGCTCCTCTGCTGTGCGGGCGGATCCCGACACCGCGCCCAGATGATCTCCGAACACCCACGACACCAGCGTCAGCTGCTCTTTCCGGCAGATGGGGCACATCACCGAGCTGGGCTTGCCGTGGAACTTGGCGGCGCGCAACAGGTAGGGGTTGGCGTCGCAGACCTCCGAGACACCCGTGCGCCCCGAGTAGACCTCGGCCAGCAGGGACCGCCTCCGCAGGGCGTAGTCCACCACCTGTCGCTGCAATCGCACGCAGACCAGAGTACGTCGGCGCCAGGACCACGGAGGCGTGACATGGCTCGCCGGTACCACCGCCCCCACCGATTTTCCGGCCTGGCCTGCGCGATCGTGGCGCGATTTTCTACGATCATCGTCGTGGCCTCTGGCAGCTCGACTCGCGGAACATCGTGGACGCGAGCAAAGGACAGTGACCGCAACGACACGTGCCAGATCCTCGACACCGCGTTGGCCGAAGGTCAGCTGTCGATGGCCGAACACGGTGAGCGGGTCAAGACGGCGACCAACGCCGCCACGCTCGGCGAACTGCAGGACCTGGTCTCGGATCTGCAGACCGCCAACGCACCCACCCAGCTGCGCAAACCGCCCCGCCGACTGCCCAAACTGCCCGGCGGTTGGGGCGTCCGGATCGCGATGGCCGCGGTGCTGGTGGTGTTCGGCATCGCGATCGGCTGGGGGCTCTACGGCAACACGTCCTCGCCGCTGAACTTCACCTCCGATCCGGGTGCGAAGTCCGACGGCATCCCCGCCCAGGTGCTCACCCCGCCGCGGCAGCTCCATTCCCTCGGTGGTCTCACCGGCCTGTTCACCCAGATGAAGGACAAGTTCGGCGACACCACCGGATACAAGCTCACCGTCTATTCCGACTACGCGTCGCTGGAACGGCCGGACCCGGGAGAGCCCCGGCGGGTGCTGAGCTACTCCTACCGCGGCGGCTGGGATGACCCCAGCGAGACCGGCGTCGGCTCCGACGCCCGCGTCGTCGACCTCGGTGCGTTCGACGTCCCCGCGCTGGTCGGCATCATGCGTGGAGCGCCCGAGACGCTGGGCATCGACCCGGCGGAGGTGGAGACCGTGTACCTGCTCATCGGGCCCAACAGCGACATGACCGCGCCCCCCGAGAGCATCGAGATGAGCATCTACGTCTCGCCGAAGTTCGGGAGCAGCGGGTACATCGAACTCAACGGCGATCTCACCGTCAAACGAGTGAACTACCCCAGCGCCTGAACCCCGTGTCTGTTGGCACCGGGCCACTGGTCTAGCATTCAATATATCGGCGCGATACACTTTTCCGAGGTGTTGGATCGTCCTAGCGACCAGACAAGAGGAAGGGGTGCTCGCATGCTCGAGCTCGCGATCCTCGGGTTGCTCCAGGAATCCCCGATGCACGGGTACGAGTTGCGTAAGCGGCTCACCGGCCTGCTCGGCGCTTTCCGCGCGTTCTCGTACGGCTCGCTGTACCCCGCCCTGCGACGGATGCAGGCTGATGGCCTGATCGTCGAGGACGCCGCCCCGGAAGGCTCCGTCAAGGTGCGCCGAGCGCGTCGGGTCTACCAGCTGACCGAGGCGGGCAAGCAGCGGTTCACCGAGTTGGTCGCCGACACCGGGCCACAGAACTTCTCCGACGACGGATTCGGAGTGCATCTGGCCTTCTTCAACCGCACGCCGGCCGAGGCCCGGATGCGGATTCTGGAGGGCCGCCGTCGTCAAGTGGAAGAGCGCCGGGAAGGTCTGCGTGAAGCCATTGCGCGGGCGAGCACGTCGTTCGATCGCTACACGCGCCAGCTCCACCAGTTGGGCCTGGAGTCCAGCGAGCGTGAAGTGAAGTGGCTCAACGACCTGATCGCGGCGGAAAAGTCGGCGCAGGGACGTGCCGAACAAGTATGAGCTCGAACATCACCCTTTACAGCAGTGCAGTTGGACAAGAGGAGAAGTCGTCATGACCGCAAGCAATGACGTCCGGGTTGCGATCGTCGGCGTGGGCAACTGCGCGTCCTCGCTCGTGCAGGGCGTGCAGTACTACAAGGACGCCGACGAGAACGTCAGCGTTCCCGGCCTGATGCACGTCAAGCTCGGCCAGTACCACGTGCGCGACGTGAAGTTCGTCGCCGCGTTCGACGTGGACGCCAAGAAGGTCGGCTTCGACCTGTCCGAGGCGATCTTCGCCTCCGAGAACAACACCATCAAGATCGCCGACGTGCCGCCGACCGACATCGTCGTGCAGCGCGGCCCGACGCTCGACGGCATCGGCAAGTACTACGCCGATACGATCGAGATCTCGGACGTCGAGCCCGTCGACGTGGTCAAGGTGCTCAAGGACGCCAAGGTCGACGTGCTGGTGTCCTACCTGCCGGTGGGCTCCGAAGAGGCCGACAAGTTCTACGCGCAGTGCGCCATCGACGCCGGCGTGGCGTTCGTCAACGCGCTGCCGGTGTTCATCGCCTCGGACCCGGTGTGGGCCAAGAAGTTCGAAGACGCCGGTGTGCCGATCGTCGGTGACGACATCAAGAGCCAGGTCGGTGCGACCATCACCCACCGCGTGATGGCCAAGCTGTTCGAGGACCGCGGTGTCACGCTGGACCGCACCTACCAGCTCAACGTCGGCGGCAACATGGACTTCCTGAACATGCTCGAGCGCACCCGCCTCGAGTCGAAGAAGGTCTCCAAGACCCAGGCCGTCACGTCGAACCTGACCGGCTCGCTGGCAGGCAAGATCGAGGACAAGAACGTCCACATCGGCCCGTCCGACCACGTCGCGTGGCTCGACGACCGCAAGTGGGCCTACGTGCGCCTCGAGGGCCGCGCCTTCGGTGACGTGCCGCTGAACCTGGAGTACAAGCTCGAGGTGTGGGACTCCCCCAACTCCGCGGGCGTCATCATCGACGCGGTGCGCGCGGCCAAGATCGCCAAGGACCGCGGCATCGGCGGCCCGATCGAGGCCGCGTCCGCCTACCTGATGAAGAGCCCGCCCAAGCAGCTCGCCGACGACCTCGCGCGCGAACAGCTCGAGAAGTTCATCGCCGGCTGATTCTCTTTCACCGACACTGCGGGGAGATCGCATTCCGACCCGGGATGCCGGTCTCCCCGCAGTCTCGTTGTGGGTCAGTGTCTCTGAGGCTCAGAAACCGTAGCCCAGTTCGGCGGGTACCTCCGTGGCGAAAGCCGCATCGAGCGCTCTGACGACGCCGATGTCGTTGCAGCGCAGGCGTTGTGCCGACGCGAACGCCGAGGCGCGGTGCGCCCCCAGGTAGAGGCTGCCCAACACCGACAGGTCCAGATGTACGTCCGGCGGTTCGGAGGTCGGCACGCAATGCGCCCGGCCGTCGCGCACCGTGAGGGCGAATCGGCCGCCGCGCCCGCCGAAGTCGTCACCGATGTCGAGCACCACCTCCAGATCGGCCCCGTACGTCCGCGCCTCCAGAACAGCCGGGACGTCGAGGATCCGCAGCCACAGCCCGTCGGCGACGCCGGTCGTGCGGACGAGCCGCGGATCGGTCAGCAGATACCGCAGCAGGTGGTCCGGGTGGGTTTCCAGCGTGACCGTCTTCTTCAGATCCAGGCCGATCAGCACCCGCCACAGCGCGATCTCCGCCTCCGTCGTCGCCGCTGCCAACTTGGTGATCTCGGCGGTCCGCGCATCGCCGGTCCCGTGTAACCGGAACATCGCGAAACCATCGTCGTGCAGCAGGCAGTAGAACGGTGTGCCGCCGCGCCGGTCCGGTTCGCGATCGGCCAGGACCTCGTCCCAGAGCCGTTCGGGTGTGGCGAGCCCGCCCGGGGTCCGCAGTCGCCACCGCTCGTAGATGTCCTCGAGCCTGCCGCGGTGTTCGGCGGGGCGCACCAGGCGGGCGCCACCGGGATCGGGCACCCCGGGATGGAAGCGCGCCCCGGCCCGGTCCACCGCGAGGCTCTCCCACACCGTCGCCGCACCGTAACCGAAACGGCCGTAGATGCCCGCCTCGCTCGCTTCCAGCCCGGCGATCGGGTAGCCGCCCATGCGCCGGTGCAGCTCACCGAACATGCCGGTCAGCGCGCCGCGCCGCCGGTGAGTCGGTGCGACGGCGACCGCTGACACCCCCGCCATCGGCAGCACCGCGCCACCGGGCACGGTCAATTGCAGGTCCAGGAACAGCGCGGTGCCCACCACCTCGGTGTCCGCGCAGGCGACGACAGCGCCGTCGGCGGCGACCATCGACCGCCACACGGCCTCGGTTTCCGGCGGTTGCCAGGAGCCGAACGCCAGCGTCGTGAGCGCAGACATCGCCGGCCAGTCGGCCTCATCCGCGCCGCGGAACGTCATCATCTGCTTGGCGCTGTCCACACCCTTGACGGTGACACATCAGGTACGTCGGACGCATCCGAATATCGGCCGGTGCGTACTGTTTTTGGGCATGGCCGACATCGACGACGAGCTTGCTGATCTGTCCGAGTTCAGCTTCCTTCCCGAGAATGCCGCCCAGGCGGGACGGCTGGTCCCGTTGCCGACGACGCATCGTCGCCAGCACGGGCCGATCAGCGCGCTGACATTCGGTGACGAACCGCCGCAGGTGGTGTTCCTGCACGGCGGCGGGCAGAACGCACACACCTGGGACACCGTGATCCTGGGCCTCGGCCTGCCCGCGCTGGCCATCGACCTACCGGGACACGGGCATTCGGAGTGGCGCGAGGACGGGGACTACGGTCCCAAGCGCAACGCCGACGCGATCGCACCGGTGATCAGGGCGCTCGCACCGGACGCCGTCCTCGTCGTCGGCATGTCCCTGGGCGGCCTCACCGCGCTGCGCCTGGCCGTCGTCGCACCGGAACTGGTGCGCCGACTCGTGCTGGTCGATGTCACTCCGTCGGCGCCGGAACGACACACCGAGATGACCGATGCGCAGAAGGGCACCGTAGCCCTGGTGCAGGGCGAGCGGGTGTTCCCGTCGTTCGACGCGATGCTGGAGGTGACGGTGGCCGCCGCACCGCACCGTGATCGAGAGTCGTTGCGGCGAGGCGTCTTTCACAACGCCAAGCGGCTCGAGGACGGCACCTGGACGTGGCGTTACGACACCATCCGGACCCGCGCCGGTTTCGAGGGTCTGTGGGACGACGTGCCGCGGCTGCACACCCCGACGACGCTGATCCGGGGAGAGCGGTCGTTCTTCGTCAACGACGATGACGCCGCCGAATTCGCCCGTACCGCACCGGGTTTCCGGGGCGTGCACGTCGTCGAGAACTCCGGGCACTCGGTGCAGAGCGATCAGCCCCGGGTGCTGGCCGAGTTGCTGCGCGGCGTGCTCGGCGATTGACCGGGCCCTGGGCCGATTTGCTGCACCGCCGCCGTACCCGACCGGCGAACACCTGTTGTTCACCCGGTGGTCGTCTGCTGCTGGTTCGGCTGCCGTAGGTTCTCGCCGGTCCGGCCCACAGCCCTGGCCGGATCCGCGTCGGAAGGAACCGGAAGATCTCATGGCGCTCGTGCCACTGAACATGTTCGTCAGCCACAACGGAAAGTCCCGTCGCCAGCACGTGACCTGCATGTACAAATGCGGCAACGCGTGCTCCAAACCGGTGCCCAACCGCAGCGACAACGAGTACTTCGGTGACATCGCCAAGGCCGTGTCGCGCCGGTCGATCCTGCAGGCCGGCGGCGTCGCGGTGCTCGCGGTGGGCGCGGGCTCGGCGCTGGCCGCCTGCTCGCCGCAGACGCAGCCCCCGCCGCCGTCGTCACCGGCGCCGGCCCCCGACGCACCGCCCCCCGGCATGAACTTCGCGTCGGTCGCCCCCAACAGCGAGGACGCCGTCGTCATCGCCGACGGCTACCGGCAGAACGTCGTCATCAGCTGGGGTGACCCCATCCTGCCCGGCGCGCCCGCGTTCGACGTCGCCAAGCAGACCGGCGCGGCGCAACGCGGCCAGTTCGGCTTCAACAACGACTTCGCCGGGTTGCTGCCCGTCCCCGGTAGGCAGAACCGCTTCCTGCTGGTGACCAACTTCGAATACGTGACCCCGCAGTTCATGTTCTCCGGCTACGACGCCGACGCACCGACCCGCGAGCAGTTCGAGGTCGAGATCGCCGCCATGGGAATGGGTGTGGTGGAAGTCGAGCGCACACCAGAAGGCCTCAAGCCGGTGATGGGCAACTACAACCGGCGCATCACCGCCGACTCCCCCTTCACGCTGACCGGCCCGGCCGCGGGGAGCGAGTTCGTCAAGACCGCCGCCGACCCCGCCGGGCGCACCATCGCCGGCACGTTCGCCAACTGCTCGGGCGGCGTCACGCCGTGGGGCACGGTGCTCTCGGGTGAAGAGAACTTCCACGAATACTTCGGCGCCGCCAAGGGCGCGCCCGCGCCCGGCCCGGTCCAGGCCGACCGGATGGACCGGTACGGGGTCGCCGCCGAGCCCACCGACCTCAAGTGGGAGACATTCGACCCGCGCTTCGACCTGACGAAGACGCCCAACGAGGTCAACCGGTTCGGCTACGTCGTCGAGCTCAACCCGTGGGATCCCGCGTCCAGCCCGGTCAAGCATTCCGCGATGGGCCGCATGCGGCACGAGGCTGCCACCATCTACGTCACCGACGACGGCACCGTGGTCTCCTACACCGGCGACGACCAACGGTTCGACTACATGTACAAGTTCGTCTCCGCGAAGAAGATGCAGCCCGGCACCGATCCCGCGGCCATGGCGCACAACATGACGATCCTCGACGAGGGCACGCTCTACGTCGCGAAACTCTCCAGCGACATCCCGCCCGGCGACATCGACGGTTCTGGCAAGCTGCCCGCCGCCGGCGGGTTCCGCGGGACCGGCACCTGGCTGCCGCTACTGCGAAGCGGGCCCGGTGGGCAGGCGCAGTCGCTGGTCGACGGCATCACCGCGCAGGAAGCCGCGGTGTTCACCCGGATGGCCGCCGACAAGGCGGGTGCGACCAAGATGGACCGCCCCGAGGACTTCGAGGCCAACCCGAAGACCGGCAAGGTCTACGTGGCGTTGACCAACAACGACGAGCGGGGCGCGCCCGGCGAGGCGGCCCCGGACGCCGCCAACCCGCGCAACGACAACAAGAGCGGCCAGATCCTCGAGATCACCGACAACCACGCCGGGACGGACTTCACCTGGGAGTTGCTGCTGGTGTGCGGTGACCCGGCGGCGGCCGACACCTACTTCTCCGGGTTCGACAAGAGCAAGGTCAGCCCGATCTCCTGCCCGGACAACCTGGCGTTCGACGGGCACGGCAACCTGTGGATCTCCACCGACGGCAACGCGCTGGACTCCAACGACGGGCTGTTCGCGGTGGCGCTGGACGGGCCCAACCGCGGCGAGGTCAAGCAGTTCCTGACCGTGCCGCTGGGTGCGGAGACGTGCGGCCCGGTGGTCACCGACGATCTGGTCACCGTGTGCGTGCAGCACCCGGGCGAGAACGACGACAACAGCATCGACAACCCGCAGTCGCGCTGGCCCGAGGGCGGCAACGGCACGGCTCGCCCCTCGGTGGTGGCGGTGTGGAAGGACAACGGCCAGATCGGCGTCTGAACGCCCGTTTTTGAGCGCGAGCAGACGCGAACTCGTGCGGATCACGCCGCAATCGCACGAGTTTGTGTCTGCTCGCGGGGGGCTACGTTAGGGCCATGACCTCTTCTTCGGCCCGGCCGATCCGCATCGGCGTGCAACTGCAGCCCCAGCATTCGCCCGAGTACCGCCACATCCGCGACGCCGTGCGCCGCTGCGAAGACATCGGTGTCGACGTCGCCTTCAACTGGGACCACTTCTTCCCGCTCTACGGCGATCCCGACGGCGCGCACTTCGAATGCTGGACGATGCTCGCCGCGTGGGCCGAGCAGACCTCGCGCATCGAATTCGGCGCGCTGGTCACCTGCAACTCCTACCGCAACCCCGAGCTGCTGGCCGACATGGCCCGCACCGTCGACCACATCAGTGACGGCAGGCTGATCCTGGGCATCGGATCGGGTTGGAAAGACAAGGATTACGACGAATACGGCTACGACTTCGGTACCGCAGGCAGCCGGCTCGACGATCTGGCCGCGGCGATGCCGCGCATCGAGTCGCGGCTGGGCAAACTCAATCCGGGGCCGGTGCGCGACATTCCGATCCTGATCGGCGGTCAAGGCGAAAAGAAGACGCTGCGGCTGGTCGCCGAGCACGCCGACATCTGGCACGGCTTCACCGACCGCTCCTCCTACCCCGGTAAGGCCGAGGTGCTCGACCGTCACTGCGCCGACGTCGGCCGGGACCCGTCCGAGATCGAACGCTCCGCAGGCGTGCCCGACGGTGACGAGCAGAAGATGCTGCCCGAAGCCGATGCCCTGGTCGATCTCGGCGTGACGCTGCTGACGATCGGCGTGAACGGCCCCGACTATGACCTGAGCCGGGCCGAGGCGCTGTGCCGGTGGCGTGATCAACGCGGCAACTGACCGGCATCCGTTGCATTCCCGCTGAGCGGAAGGTTTCGGCGCCCGCCGGCGGACCACTACGTTGCTACAGATGAGCAGCATGCGACTACTGCGCCTGATCGCGCTCCTTCTGGTGGCGGGTCTGGTCGCGGCGATGGGACTGGCCGGGCCGGCCGGCGCGAAGGCCGACCAGTGTGCGCCGCCGGGCGAGCAGAGCGCCAGCCCCCTGCCGACGAACCTGGCGAGCGCGGCGTCCGGTCCGGCCGAGGACAAGTACACGACGCCGACCGTGCGCCCGCTGCAGGACATCGATGTCAACGCTCTCGGCCTGTCGAGCCCCGGCACGCTGACCGTCGGCACCCTGTCCGATGCGCCGCCCAGCATCTGCATCAACTCCGCGGGCCAGTTCACCGGGTTCGACAACGAGCTGCTGCGGGCCGTCGCCGACAAACTCGGCCTGAAGGTCAACTTCGTCGGCACCGAGTTCTCGGGGCTGCTGGCACAGGTCGCGGCGCGGCGCTTCGACGTCGGCTCGTCGTCGATCACCACCACCGACGCGCGGCGCCGCACCGTCGGGTTCACCAACGGCTACGACTTCGGGTACTTCTCCCTCGTCGTGCCTCAGGGCTCGCCGATCACCGGGTTCGACAAACTCGCCGCCGGCCAGCGCATCGGCGTCGTCCAGGGCACGGTGCAAGAGGCCTACGTCATCGACACCCTCAAACTGCAGCCGGTCAAATTCCCCGACTACAACACCGTGTACGCGAGCCTCAAGACCCGTCAGATCGACGCCTGGGTCGCGCCGTCGCAGCAGGCGCAGGGCACGGTGCAGCCCGGTGACCCGACCCAGATCGTCGAGAACACCTTCAGCTTGGACAATTTCGTGGCGTGGGCGGTCGCGAAGGAGAACCAGCCGCTCATCGACGCGTTGAACTCGGGCCTGGACGCCACCATCGCCGACGGCACGTGGTCGCGCCTCTACTCCGACTGGGTGCCGCGGGCGATGCCGCCGGGGTGGAAGCCGGGCTCCAAAGCCGCCCCGGAGCCCAAGCTCCCCGACTTCGCGGCGATCGCGGCGGAGAACCAGGCCAACACCACTCCGGCAGCTCCCGTCGCCCCGAAATCGACGCTGTCCCAACTGGCCTCGTCGTTTCTGGATTGGGATCTCTACAAGCAGGCCGTCCCCGACCTGTTCAAGACGGGCCTGCCCAACACGTTGATCCTCACGGTGGCGGCGAGCGTCATCGGGCTGGTACTCGGGATGGTGCTGGCCATCGCCGGGATCTCCACGTCCCGCTGGCTGCGGTGGCCGGCCCGTGTCTACACCGACATCTTCCGCGGCCTGCCCGAAGTGGTGATCATCCTGCTCATCGGGCTGGGCATCGGCCCCGTCGTCGGGCCGCTGACGGGAAACAACCCCTACCCCCTGGGGATCGCGGCCCTGGGCTTGATGGCCGCCGCCTACGTCGGTGAGATCTTCCGCTCCGGCATCCAGAGCGTGGACCCCGGTCAGCTCGAGGCCTCCCGCGCGCTGGGGTTCAGCTACGCGACGTCGATGCGGCTGGTGGTGGTGCCCCAGGGGGTGCGGCGCGTGCTGCCCGCCCTGATGAACCAGTTCATCTCGCTGCTCAAGGCGTCGTCGCTGGTGTACTTCCTCGGCCTGATCGCCAACCAGCGCGAGCTGTTCCAGGTCGGCCGAGACCTCAACGCGCAGACGGGAAATCTCTCGCCGCTGGTCGCCGCCGGACTGTTCTACCTGGCCCTGACCATCCCGCTGACCCACCTGGTGAACTTCATCGACACCCGATTGCGGCGCGGGCGACGGCCCGACGAAGAGGACCCGCTGCTCACCTCGACGGCCCAGGAGATGAACTGATGACGACGACCGCGGTGTCCCTGGCCGCCACCGATCTGCACCTCGCGTTCGGACCGAATGCGGTGCTGCGCGGGGTCGATCTCGACGTCGCCGCCGGCACCTCCACCGCCGTCATCGGTCCTTCGGGGTCGGGTAAGTCCACCCTGCTGCGCACCCTGAACCGTCTCCACGAACCCGACCGGGGTGACATCCTGCTCGACGGTCGCTCGGTGCTGACCGACGATCCGAATCAGCTGCGACAGCGAATCGGCATGGTGTTCCAGCAGTTTCAGCTGTTCCCGCACAAGACCGTGCTGGACAACGTGACGCTCGCGCCGCGGCGGCTCAAGGGTCTCGACGCCGACGCCGCCCGGGACCTCGGGCTTGCCCAACTCGACCGGGTCGGCCTGCGGCACAAGGCCGATGCGCGACCGGCCACCCTGTCGGGCGGGCAGCAGCAGCGCGTCGCGATCGCCCGCGCGCTGGCGATGTCGCCGGAGGTGATGTTCTTCGACGAGGCGACGTCTGCGCTGGATCCCGAACTGGTCAAGGGGGTCTTGGCCCTGATCGCCGAACTGGGCGCCGACGGGATGACGATGGTCATCGTCACCCACGAGATGGATTTCGCCCGGTCCTTCGCCGACTCCGTCGTCTTCATGGACCGCGGTCAGGTGGTGGAGACCGGCCCGCCCGAACAGATCTTCGAGAAAGCCGAGACCGAGCGGCTGCAACGGTTCCTGTCGCAGGTGCTCTGACGCAGGGGTCAGATTTTTCCGTGCAAACCCGCTGACCGATCCCCCGCGCGCGGCAGAGCGGTTAGACTAGCGAAATTATGGTGAGCACGGACACGCAGGTCAGCGAGGTCGCGGGCGAGTTGCAACGTGTGCTGTCCAAGGTGATGGCGGTGCTGCGCCACACCGGTAAGACGGCGACCGCGGGTGACCTGACGCTGGCGCAGCTGTCGATTCTGCTCACGTTGCTCGACCAGGGCCCGATGCGGATGACCGAGCTGGCCGCTCACGAGCGGGTTCGCACGCCCACCACGACCGTCGCCATCCGCCGGCTCGAGAGAATCGGCCTGGTGAAACGCTCGCGGGACGCGTCGGATTTGCGGGCCGTGCTCGTCGAGATCACCCCGGAAGGGCTGGCCCAGCACCGGGAATCGCTGGCGTCGCGGCAAGCTCACCTGGCGCAGCTGCTCAGCAAGCTCGACGAGAACGAGCTCGCCGCGCTCACCAAAGCCTTGGCGCCGCTGGAGCGGATCGCCGAATAGGGCGTCAGCCCAACCAGTCCAGCACCGCCGCCGCGGTCCAGGACTGTTGCATGCTGCCGAGCGGCTCACCGGTGAACGGCTCGTAGTACTCGGCGAATGTGCCGTCGCTGGCTTGGCGCAGCCCCTCCCGGCGCAGCGTCGAGGAGCGCTCGGCCCACCCGCGGCGGGCGAAGCACCACGAGAACAACCAGGTCAGTACCGGCCACGCGGGACCGCGCCAGTACTCGCGGGACCGGAAGTCGCGCGACACCGGTGACGTCGACGGGATCAGCGCGTACGCCAGGTCGGGATGCCCGCAGAATCGCGGACCTTCCAACAACCGGATCAGCGACCGCTCGCGGTCGTGCGGCAGTCCGCCACACAGCAGCGGGGCGAACTGAGCGGCCGTCTCGGTGGCGATCCACCGGTCGGCCCGCACATCGAAATCCCTTGCAGCACCTGATCTTTGATCGGTGGTTGCGATCACGCCCTCTCGGAAACGCTCGGCCCAGGCGTAGAGATCCTTGACGTCGGCGTGTGGGCGTTTGTGGTCCTCCCCGATCTCGGCCAGCACCTGGCAGGCCACCGAGAAGATCGCCGAGACGAACACGTCCTCGACCGCGACGCTCATGGTG
>Ga0247757_10000392_pt1 | contig 36867 bp, 14 predicted proteins | sample UWRJL126311R4_FD_180929 | JGI IMG/M metagenome (GOLD analysis project Ga0247757, IMG submission 180929) | Plant litter microbial communities from Arlington Agricultural Research Station in Wisconsin, United States - UWRJ-L126-311R-4 | ecosystem: Environmental > Terrestrial > Plant litter >... | reverse complement strand
CGCGGTGTGCATCCCCGCCTACCTCGCCGGATTGTGGTGGTATCTACCGAGATCGGCGCCGCTGTACGCCCAGCAGCGCGTCGCGCTCGCCGAACGGGCGCAGGCCACGGTCGAGTCGATCCAGGGGGCGCGCACCATCGATGCCTACGAGGTGCACGCCGATCATCTCCGGGGCATCGAGAACGCCTCGGCGCGTGCCCGCGATGTCGAGATCTCGGTGTTCGGCCTGTTCACCCGGTTCGTCGGTCGGGTCAACAGAGCCGAATTCATCGGCCTGGCAGCCACTCTCGTCGTGGGATTTTTGCTCGTCCGCAACGGCACCGTGACGGTCGGCCAGACCACCGCCGCCGCGTTGATGTTCCACCGCCTGTTCAACCCGATCGGCATGATGATGTACAACTTCGACGAGATCCAGGCGGGCGCGGCGTGCCTGGCTCGTCTCGTCGGGGTCATCGACCTGCACCCGACGGCCACCGCCCCGGCGCCCACCGGGGCGCCCCAGCCCGCCTCGGCCGATGTCGAGGTGCGCAACGTGTCGTTCCGCTACGGCTCCGGTCCCGAAGTCCTCCACGATGTCTCACTGGCGATCCCGGCGGGGACCCGCTGTGCACTGGTGGGCACCACGGGCGCAGGCAAGTCCACGCTCGCCGCGGTGGTGTCGGGGCTGTTCGTGCCGAACCGGGGCCAGAGCCTGATCGGCGGCGTGTCCGTCGCCGACATCCCCGACGATCACCTGCGCGCCTGGGTCGCCACGGTCACCCAGGAGGTGCACGTGTTCTCCGGCACCGTTCTCGACGACCTGCGCCTGGCAGCCCCCGACGCGGACCGCGCACAGGTGCTCGAGGCGCTGGACCGCGTGGGCGCGCGGGAGTGGGTGGCGGGTCTGGCCGATGGATTGGCCGCCGATGGATTGGCCGCCGATGGATTGGACACGGTCGTCGGCGAGCACGGCACCGCGCTGACGGCGGCCCAGGCGCAGCATCTGGCTCTGGCGCGGCTCGTCCTCGCCGACCCGCGCGTCGTCGTGCTGGACGAAGCCACCGCCGAGGCGGGCAGCGCCCATGCGGCCGAACTCGACAGGGCCGCAGCGGCGGCCACCGAAGGGCGCACCACGCTCGTGGTCGCCCACCGCCTCACGCAGGCGGCCACCGCCGATCAGATCCTGGTGATGGACGCCGGTCGCATCGTCGAGCGCGGCACCCACACCGGATTGCTCGACCAGGACGGGCGGTATGCCCGGCTCTGGCGAGCCTGGCGCGCGCACAGCTGAATTCATCCGAGAACACCAACGAGAAGAGGTTGCCCTCGTGACCGCCGAGTCGCTGGACTTCGCCGATCTGCTCGACCAGTGGAACAACCACTCGACGCCGGATCGACCCTCGACGGTGCCCACGCTGTTCGCCGCCCAGTGCGCGGCGACGCCCGACGGGGTCGCGCTCGTCGACGGCGCGCGGCGGTTGACCTACCGGCAGCTCGAAGAGCATGTCGCCCAGCTGGCCGACGAGCTGATCGGCGGCGGTCTCGGCGCGGAAGACATTGTCGCCGTCGGCCTTCCACGGTCCGCCGAGATGGTGGTCTGCGTGCTGGCCGCCCTGATGGCAGGCACCGCCTTCGTCCCGGTGGATCCCACCTGGCCGGTCCACCGCCGCAGGCAGGTGCTCGCCGACGCCGGCGCCGCCGCCGCGTTCGTCGCACCGGCCGATCACACCGACTGGGACATCGACACCATCACGGTCAGCCTGGACGACTGGAGCCAGACGGCGCGGCCCGCAGCACTGCCCGACGTGGCAGTGCCGACCGGTGGGCTCGCCTACGTCATCTTCACCTCGGGATCGACCGGCACCCCGAAGGGCGCGATGATCCGCCACGAGGCGATCGCCGAACGGCTGCTGTGGCAGCGCGACCACGTCCTCGATTTCGGCGCCGGCGACGCCACGTTGTTCAAAGCGCCCCTGTCCTTCGACATCTCGGTCAACGAGATCCTGCTCCCACTGATCAGTGGTGGGCGGGTGGTGATCGCCGCGCCGGGTGCTGAGAAGGACCCCGACCATCTGCTGCGGCTGATCGACACCGAGCGGGTGACCTTCGTCTACCTGGTGTCCTCGATGCTCGACACGCTGCTCGAACTCGACCGTCTCAACAGCGCCGACGGCGCCCACAGCGCGTTGGGTTCGTTGCGTCATGTGTGGTGCGGCGGTGAGGTTCTCACCCCCGGGTTGTTCACCCGGTTCCGTCGACAACTCGACACCACGCTGTATCACGGCTACGGACCCGCCGAAGCGACGATCGGTGTCTCCCATGTGATCTACCGGGACACGGCCGAACGGATCGCCACCTCGATCGGTCGGCCCAATCCGCACACGCAGCTCTACGTCCTCGACGACGCGCTGCGGCCGGTCCCACCCGGCGTCGGTGGCGAGTTGTATGCCGCAGGCTTCCTGTTGGGCCGCGGGTACGTGAACGCGGCCGCGCTGACCGCATCCCGATTCATCGCGAACCCGTTCGATGCGACGGGCGCGCGCATGTACCGCACCGGTGACCTCGCGCGGTGGACCGACGAGGGCACACTGGAATTCCTCGGCCGCGCCGACAACCAGGTCAAGATCCGGGGCCGTCGCATCGAACTCGAGGAGATCGAGGCGCACCTCGCCGATCACCCCGCGGTGCGGCGCGCAGTGGTCACGGTGCACCAGCAGGGTTCGGTGGACCGGCTGGTCGGCTATCTGCTCACCGCACCGGGTGTCACCAACGACGCGGTGCTGCACGCCCAGATCGCCGAGTGGTGCCACTCCCGGTTACCCGAGTACATGGTGCCCACCGCCTTCGTCGCGCTCGACGCGATCCCGGTGACCGCCAACGGCAAAACCGACCGCACCGCGTTGCCCGCGCCGCCGCCCCTGCCCGCCGATCGGCGGCGGCGAGCGCCCCGCAACCCGCGGGAGGACGTGCTGTGCCGGGCGTTCGCCGAGGCGCTCGATGTCGAGCGCATCGGAATCGACGACGACTTCTTCGGCCTGGGTGGCGACAGCATCGTCGCGATCCGCGTGGTGAGCCGGGTTCGCGCGCAGGGATATTCATTGCGGCCTCGTGACATGTTCGCCCACCGCACCGTGGAGGCGCTCGCTGCGCGTCTCGCCGAGTCCGCATCGCCACCTGTGGCCACCGAGACGGTCGAGGACACCGGACCGGTGCCTGCGACGCCGATCCTGCGTTGGCTCGACGAGGTGGCCGGGACCGGCGGATCCGCTCTGCACGGGTTCTACCAGGGCATGTCGTTGATCACGCCGGCCGGTCTTGACCTATCGCACGTCCGCCGGCTCGTCGACGCGGTGGTGGCCCGCCACCCGGTGTTGTGGGCCGCGACGCCGGGCCCGGCCGCCGAGTTGGTCATCCCGGCCTCAGCACCGCGCACCCCGCTGCTCACCGGTTCGCTCGACGAGGGTGTCGAGGCGATGCGCGACCGCCTGGTGCGCCTCCTCGATCCCCACGCCGGCGTGATGGTGGCCGTCGGCTGGCTCACCGGCGGTGCGGGTGCCGGTCGCCTCGTCGTCGTCGCCCACCACATCGTGGTCGACGGCATCTCGCTGCGCGTCCTGGCCGAGGACTTCGCCACCGGACACCGGTTGCTGACCGAGGGCGGCGACGTCCGGTTGCCGGTCAGCCGGACCGGGTGGCGCTCCTGGGCGGTCCACCTCGCCGGCGCCGCGGCGCGGGGCGTGTTCGACGCCGACCGCGAGCACTGGCACCGCTGCGTCGAGGACGGCGAAACCGACTGGGGTGCAGCACCGCTGGATTCGCGTCGCGACACCGTGGCCACCGAGTCGACGGTGACGGTCACCCTGCCCGCCGCGGTCAGCGATGCGCTGCTCTCGACGGTGCCCGAGCGCATCCACGGCCACGTCAACGACGCGATGGTGGCGGCACTGTACCTCGCGCTGCGCGGGTGGCTCGCCGACCGGGGCGTCGCGGACACCGACGGGTTGACGATCGAGATGGAAGGCCACGGCCGTGAGGCGGGTCTGGTCGGTGACCTCGACCTGTCCGAGACGGTCGGCTGGTTCACCACGCTGTACCCGGTGCGGTTGCGCTGCCCCGACGTCGACTGGCGCAGCGCACTCACCGGGGGGCCGGAGCTCGCGGCGGCCGTGCGCTCGGTCAAGGATCAGCTGCGTGCCGTGCCGTCGCACGGCCTGAGCTACGGGGTGCTGCGCCACCTGCGCGGGGACGGTGACGGCCTGGCCGCGGCACCGCAGGTGCTGTTCAATTACCTCGGTCGTTTCGACGCCGCGGACCGGCCGTGGGCCTTCGACGAACACGGCGTGCTCGAGGGGCGCGACCCGGCGATGCCGCTGCCCCGGCTGCTCGAGATCAACGCCGAGGCGGCCGACACCGGCAGCGGGCCAGTGCTGCGGGCCACCTTCAGCTGGCCGGCACGCCTGCTGGCCACCGCCGACGTCGAGGCCCTCGCCGCGCGGTGGACGACCCTGCTGGCGCAGATCAGCGGCAGCGAGGACGTGGCCGGCCACAGTGTGTCCGACTTCGACCGTGTCGCACTGCATCCCACGGACGTCACCGAACTCGAGCGCGAGTACCCCGGGCTGTCCGACGTCCTGCCGTTGACGCCGGCCCAGCAGGGCATCTACTTCGACTCGACATTCAGTCGCCACGCCGACCCCTACGTCGTGCAGCAGATCGTGGACATCCACGGCCCGCTGGACGCCGAGCGGTTTCAGCGGGCCACCGAGACCGTGACCGCCCGGCACCCCGCACTGTCGGTCGCGTTCACCACCCTCGCCGACGGCACACCCGTCGCGGTCCACGCGGCGGTGGCGGCGCCGGACTTCGCCGTCGTCGACGCGACAGGTCCCGGCGCCGACGCGGTGATCGAGCGCTGCGCGGCCGCGGACCGACGTCGAGGTTTCGATCTGGCCCGTCCGCCCCTGACGCGCTACACGCTGGTGCGCCGCAGCGACGAACTCACCACGATGGTGCAGACGGTGCACCACATCGTGGCCGACGGCTGGTCGGTGCCGCTGGTGTTCGACGACCTGCTGACCGCCTACCGTGGTGCGGAATTCGACGGTCCGGCAGCACAATTCCGGGATTTCGCCGACTGGCTGTCCGAGCGCGACGCCGCCGCGGACCGGGCGGCCTGGGCCCCGGTACTGGACGGCATCGACACGCCGACCCGAATCGCCGCGGCCGACGGCACAATCGCCGGCACCGGGGCAGGGTTCGGTCGGCGCAGCCAACCGCTGGTGGAGCACCGCGCGGTCGCCGCCGCGGCCGCCGCGGCCGGCGTCACCGTCGGCACGCTGCTGCACACCGCGTGGGCCGTGACCGTCGGGCGGCTCACCGGACGCGGCGACGTGACCTTCGGATCGGTGGTGTCCGGGCGCGGCGCCGACGTGCCCGGTGTCGAGCGGATCGTCGGTCTGCTCGTCAACACCGTCGCGCTGCGTGTTCCCTGGGCGCCAGATGATCCCGCGAGTCAGGTGGCCGCCCGGCTCGCCCGCACCGAGTCCGAGGTGCTCGACCACCACCACCTGCCGTTGCCCGAAGCACATCGCATCGCCGGTGTGGACGCGTTGTTCGACTCCCTCGTGGTGGTCGAGAACCTGGGTGCCACATCGCATTCCGGCGGCGGCCTGCGATTGGGAGACGTGACCGTGGTGGAAGCGCCGCCCTACGCGGTGACCCTGATGATCACCGTGCGCGAGACGTTGTCGATGACGGTCACGAACGCACGCGCCGAGGTGTCCGACGCCTTCGCCGACGCCGTGGCCGCCGCGTTCGCCGGGGTGCTGGCAGCGGTGGTCGCCGACCCACACATCGCCTGCGCCCAGCTCCCGCTCGGTGGAGCCGCCGACGAGCCCGAAGGGTCGGTCGAGGGCACCCTCACCGCGTTGCTCGAGGCTGCCGCGCGGGCGCACCGCGACGACGTCGCACTGCTGACCGACGGTGTCCCCGTGACATTCGGCGCGCTCCACGATCGCGCGTGCGCTCTCGCCGGGCAGCTCATCGAGGCAGGCGTCGTCCGCGGTGACGTGGTGGCCCTGGCGATGTCGCGGTCCGCTGACCTGGTCGCCGGCCTGTGGGCGATCACGCGGGCCGGCGCGGCGTACCTGCCCGTCGATCTCGGATATCCGGCGGCCCGGGTGGCGTTCATGCTCGGCCACGCCCGGCCACGGGCCGTGCTCGTCGACCGGGCGGGCCGCGACGCGGTCGCTCCCGTCCTGCCCGCGGGCACCGAGATGGTCGACACCGCCACTCATGACACCGCCACTCATGATGATGCGCACGCTGGTGTGGCACCGGTGCCCGTCGGCCCGCACGACGCGGTCTCCGTGCTGTACACCTCGGGTTCCACCGGTGAGCCCAAGGCGGTCGTCGGCACCCACGGCGCGCTGGCGAATCGGTTGTCCTGGGCGGTAAGTGCGTGGCCGGCGGACCGTCGGCTGGCCAAGAGCTCGCTGTCGTTCATCGACGGCACCACCGAACTGCTGGCCGGGCTGGTCGCCGGTGCATGCACCGTGCTCGCCGGTGACGACGCCGCCCGCGATGGGCGCCGGTTGACCGGGCTGCTCGCCGAACACGGAGTGGCGCAGATGCTCGCCGTCCCGTCGCTGGCCGCCGCGTTGGCCGACGAGTACGGCGACACCGTCGCCGGTGTGCAGCGCTGGATCGTCAGCGGTGAGCCGCTGACGCCGGCTCACCTCACGGCGCTGCGCGGCGGTGGCGCGGCCGTGGTGAATTCCTATGGATCCTCGGAGGTGACCGGCGACGTGCTGGCCGGCGATCAGCACGGGGACACGGTGACGCTGGGGTCGCCGGTTCCCGGTGCCGGGGTGCACATCCTCGACCCGTACCTGGGCGAGCTTCCCGTCGGTGTGATCGGCGAAATCCACGTCAGCGGAGTGCAATTGGCGCGCGGTTACCTGCACCGCCCCGCGCAGACCGCCACCCGATTCGTCGCCGCACCGGGGGGCGAACGGATGTACCGCACCGGTGACCTGGGTGCGCGGCAACCCGACGGCACCGTCGTGTTCGCCGGCCGCTCCGACGAGCAACTCTCGGTCAACGGCCATCGTGTCGAACCGGCCGAGGTCGAGGCGGCGCTGCACCGGCACCCGGGTGTGCGCGACGCGGCCGTCGTCGCCACCGCGGCCACCCTGGCCGCCGTCGTGGTACTCGACCCAGGCGCGCCCGAACCGGGCGCACTGCGGGCCGGGCTGGCCACCGAGCTGCCGCACCACCTGATACCGGCGACGATCACCGCGGTCGACGCGATTCCGTTACTGCCCAACGGGAAACGGGACCACGCCGCGATGCGTGCGCTGACGCTGGGACACGCCCCGACACCGTCTGCGGCGCCGGCCGACCACCGGCAGCGGGTGATCGTGGAGACCATCGCCGCCGTCCTCGGGCTCGATGCGCCGCTGATCGGCGCCGACACCGACTTCTTCACCGCAGGAGGCGACAGCATCGCCGCGATCCGGCTGACGAGCAGACTTGCCCGGCAGGGTGTGTCGGTGACCGCCGAGGACGTGTTCCGCGGCCGCACTGCCGTCGGCATCGCCGCGCTGACAGCCGAGCGCCAGGCACCCGAGGATGCGGTGCCGCCGTTCGCGACGGTGCGCCTGTCGCCGCGGACTCTGCGCCGGCTCACCGAAGCGGAAGCGCTCGAGGACATCTGGGCGCTGTCCCCGTTGCAACAGGGTGTCTACTACCAAAGCACCCTCGGCGACGGCGCGACGACGACCTACCTCACCCAGAACGTATTCACCTTCGACCGCCGCATCGATGCCGACGCGATGCAGGCGGCTTTCACCGCGCTGCTCGCCCGCCACCCGCAACTGCGGGCGGCATTCCGGACCGTCGAACACGTCGAAGACGACCCCGCAGCCGATGCCACCGCCGTCGTCCAGGCGGTGCTCACGGACCCGCCCGCACGGATCGCCATCGTCGATCTCGGGAGCCGGTCGGCCGACGACGTCGACGCCGCACTGCATTCCGTCATCGCCGACGACCGGGCGACCCCGTTCGACCTCGGCACCCCTCCCCTGCTCCGGCTCACCGTGGTCCGGCTCCCCGGCGGTGCAGACCGGATGCTGCTCACCTACCACTTCCTGGTGTTCGACGGGTGGTCCCGGGAGTTGGTGCTGCGAGAACTGTTCGCGCTGTACGACTCCGGTGGCCGGCGCGGTGTGCTCACGCCACGCGCGGGTGTGGTCACCGACTACCTGCGGTGGATCGAACGCACCGGGGACACGGCGGCGCTCGCCGCGTGGACCGACCTGCTCGCCGGGCTCGACGGACCCACCTCGGCGAGCGGGCGCATGCCCGGTGAGCCCGGTGCGGCCGCCGACACCGAACCGGGCCGCATCGTCGTCACCGTCGACGAGGAGGTCACCGCGGGACTGACGGCGACCGCCACCGGCCTGGGGGTGACGCTCAACGCCGTCGTCACCGCGGCGGTGGCCGTGGTGACCGGGTATCACGCCGGCACCGCCGATGCGGTGGTGGGCACGACCGTGGCGGGGCGACCGGGTGAGCTGGCCGGAATCGACGAGACGATCGGGCTTTTCCTCAACACGGTGCCCGTGCGGGTGGACCTCGCCCCGGCACGCGCCCTCGCCGACGTGGTGCGCGCGATCGCCGAACAGCGGGTGACGATGATGCGGCACGACCACCTCGGTCTGGGTCAGATCCAGCGCGCGGCCGGTGATTCCGGTGCCGCGCTGTTCGATTCCCTGCTGGTGGTGCAGAACTTCCTCGACGAGCACACCTTCGCCGATCTGGACGCCGAGCACGGCATCGTCGACGTCGACTACCACGACACCACCCACTTTCCGCTCACCTGGGTGCTGACCCCCGGCCGGGAACTGACCGTGAAGCTCGAACACCGCGTGGTCGGTGACGAGCGAGCCGACGAGATGGTGCGCCGACTGCTGGCCGTCCTGCAGACGCTGGCCGACCGCCCCCACACCGCGGTCGGCGCGGTGCCGTTGGCGCCCGCGGCGCAGCAGGACCCCGACGACCGGCCGGTCGAACCGATCACCATCGCCGAACTCCTCGCCCGGCAGGCCGGCATCCGACCCGACGACGTCGCGCTCGTCTTCGGCGAGACCGAGGTCACCTACCGCGAATTCGACGATCGGGTGAGCCAGATGGCCCGATATCTGCGCGCCCGCGGCGCGGCACCCGAGGCGTTCGTCGCGCTCGCCCTGCCCCGCTCCATCGACATGGTGGTCGCCCTGTTCGCGGTGTTGCGCGCCGGTGCGGCATACCTGCCGTTGGAGCTCGACCTGCCGCTGGGCAGGTTGCGCACCATCGTCACGGATGCGCGGCCCACGCTGTTGCTGACCACCTCCACCCACGCCGACCTGGCGGCGTGCGGACGCGAACACGGCGCCGACGTCGTCCTGCTCGACGATGTGGCCACCCGTGAGGCGATCGCCGCCACGCCGGCACATCAGCTGACGGCCGCCGAGCTCGGCGAGTTCGCTGACGGCGCAACGCGGTTGGCCCATCCGGCCTACCTGATCTACACCTCGGGATCCACGGGCACCCCCAAGGGTGTGCTCACCGGTTACGCCGGGCTGACCAACATGTACTTCAACCATCGCGAGGCGATCTTCGAGCCGACCGCGCGCCGCACCGGTGCAGGCCGGCGGCTCGACGTCGCCCACACCGTCTCCTTTTCCTTCGACATGTCGTGGGAGGAACTGTTCTGGCTCGTCGACGGTCATCGCGTGCACATCTGCGACGAGGATCTGCGCCGTGACGCGCCCGCCCTGGTCGACTACTGCACCGCACACGGCATCGACGTCGTCAACGTCACCCCCACCTACGCGCACCACCTGTTCGACGCCGGATTACTCGACACCCGCGCCCCGGCGCTGGTGCTGCTCGGCGGTGAGGCGGTCAGCGAGCACGTGTGGTCGGTGCTGCGCGACCATCCCGCGACGGCGGGCTACAACCTCTACGGTCCCACCGAATACACCATCAACACCCTCGGCGGCGGGACCGACGAGAGTGCGACGCCGACGGTCGGCCTGCCGATCTGGAACACCCGCGCCTATGTGTTGGACGGGGCGCTGCGGCCGGTGCCCGACGGTACGGTCGGCGAACTCTACATCGCCGGAATCGGGCTGGCCCGCGGCTATCACCGCCGGGCGAGGCTGACCGCCGCGTCGATGGTGGCCGACCCCTTCGTCCCGGGTGGACGCATGTACCGCACCGGTGACCTCGTCTGTCGGCGGTCCGTCCCCGGCGATCCACAGTTGCTCGACTATCGGGGCCGCGCCGACGACCAGGTGAAGATCCGGGGGTACCGCGTCGAGTTGGGCGAGGTCGAATCCGTGCTCGCCCAGGTGCCCGGGGTAGCCCGCTGCGCCGTCGTGGTGCGTACCCGCGCCGGCGACCCGCCGGTGAAAACCCTTGCCGCCTATGTCGTTCCGTCGGCAGAACGGGATCAGGACCCGGCCGATCTCGCGGTGCGGCTTCACGAACAGCTGTCGGCGGCGCTGCCGGCCTACATGGTGCCCGCTCGTTACGGTGTGGTCGACGCGCTGCCCCTGACGGTGAACGGCAAACTCGACGTGTCCGCGCTTCCGGAGCCTGTGGCGCCGACGCGCAGGCAGGCCCGCGAGCCGCGCACCGAACGCGAGGCCATACTGCTCGACATCGTGGCGACGGTGCTCGATGTCGACGGCGTCGGCCCCGAGGACGACTTCTTCGCCCTCGGTGGCGACAGCATCTCCTCGATCGCGCTGTGCGGACGGGCCCGCAGGGCCGGTCTGCGCATCACCCCTCGCGATGTCTTCCGGCGCCGTACCGTGTCCGCGCTCGCCTCGGTCGCCGAGTCCGCGTCGCACCCTGCCGGCGTCGCGGAGGCGGACTCGGGCGACATCGCCAACACCCCGATGCTCGCCGAAACCGTTGCGGCACAGACACCGATGACGAACTTCTACCAGGCGATGGTGCTGACGACTCCCGCGGCACTGACCGAATCCCAGCTGCGCGGGATGCTCGACGCACTGCTCGACGCGCACGGCATGCTGCGTGCCCGCCTGGATGTCGGGGCCGGGGGTTGGCAGTTGACCGTTCCCGAGCGCGGTCCGGACGCCGCCTCGATCCTCACCCACACCACGGTGACGTTCGACGACGTGGACATCGCGGCCGTGACCGCGGCAGCGGCGGCCCGGTTGTCGCCCGCCGACGGGGTCATGGTGCAGGCCGTCTGGCACGACGCTCCGTCCGCGGCCGGGCAACTCCTGCTGGTCGTCCACCACGTGGTCGTCGACGGGGTGTCCTGGCGGATCCTGGCCGAGGATCTGCGCCACGCGTGGGCTCAGGTGCGCGCCGGTGAGCCTGCGCGCGTCGACGCCGAGCCGACGTCTTTCCGCACCTGGGCGACAGCCCTGACCACGTCGGGGCGTTTCGCCGATCAGATGCCCCACTGGGTCGACGTGCTGGCCACCCCCGACCCCGATCTGGGTGAGCGACCGCTCGACCCAGCCGTGGACCAGGCGCACACCGTGGCGGCGCAGCGCTTCTCGTTACCCCGGCAGACCAGTGCGGCCCTGCTGTCGGATGTCCCCGCGGCGTTCCACGGCGGCGTCGACGACGTCCTGCTCGCGACGCTGGCGCTGGCGCTGAACCAGTGGCGGCGCACGCGCGACCGCACGGCCGGCTCCGCGGCCGTGCTCAACGTCGAGGGGCACGGCCGCGAAGCCGACGCCGTCGGCCAGGCGCTGGACCTGTCCCGCACCGTCGGGTGGTTCACCTCCATCTATCCGGTGCGCGTCGACCCGGGTGACGTGTCGTGGGACGACGTGCTCGCTGCCGGGGATCGGCTGGCCGCGGCGGTCAAAGCGGTCAAAGATCAGCTGCGGGTGACGCCGGATCGCGGTCTGGGCTACGGCGTTCTGCGACATCTCACCCCCGACACCGCCCTGACCGGGCCCGCACCGCAGATCCTGTTCAACTACCTCGGCCGCTTCACCGGCGGAACCGGCCGGGAGTGGGATCCCGTCGCCGACGTCGGCGCCCTACGCGAAGGTGTCGACCCGACGAACCCGGCGGTCGCGTTGGAGATCACCGCACTTGCCGAGGACCACAGCGACGGCCCGACACTCGGCATCGCGTTGGCTTGCCCGCAGCAGCTGCTCGACCCCGCCTCGGTCGGCGAGCTCGCCGACCTGTGGCGCGCCGCACTGGAGGCCGTGGCCCGCTGTTCGGCGCTGAAAGGCCGGACACCGTCGGACTTCCCGCTGGTCCGGCTCAGTCAGGCCGACGTCGACGCCGTGGAACGAGCCGGGTCGGTGCAGGACGTCCTACCGCTGCTCCCACTGCAGCAGGGCATGTACTTCCATGCCGTGTTCGGTGGCGACGTCGACACCTACCGGGTGCAGCAGGTCGCCACCCTGTCCGGCCCGCTCGACCCCGTGGCGCTGGCAGGGGCCGTGCGCGCCGTGCTCGACAGGCACCAGGCGCTGCGCGCGAGCTTCACCGAACTGCAGGACGGTCGGCTCGCCCAGGTGATCTGGTCCAGGGTCCCGGTCGAATTCCACACCGCTGCAGGTGATGTGGACGTGATAGCCCGCCGAGAGCTGTCCCGGCCCTTCGACCTGGCGCAGGCTCCGCTGGTGCGGTACACCCTGGTGACACTCGGTGACGACGATCACCGGCTGATCCAGACGATGCATCACATCGTCGCCGACGGGTGGTCCTATCCCGTGGTCTTCGGTGACATCGTCACGGCACACAACGCCGCCGTCCGGCAGGGTCCCGGCCTCGAACCGGCGACCGTGACGCTGCGCGACCACGTCGAGTCGGTGCTCTCCCGCGACCGTGACGCGGCGGTCGCGGTCTGGACCGACGCGCTGCGCGACGTGAGACCCACACTGCTGCTGGGTGATCGGAGTGCGTCCGCAGCCGGCGAACACCGCAGCAGCGTCCGACGGCTCTCCGCCGAACTCACCGCGGCGTTGGACCGCCTCTGCCGCGACCGCGGCGTCACGGTGTCCACGGCCGTGCACGGCGCCTGGGGCCTGGTGCTGGGGCGCCTGCTCGACCGCCGCGAGGTGGTGTTCGGGTCCACCGTCTCGGGCCGCGACGGTGACCTCGTCGGCGTGGACACCGTGGTCGGGTTGTTGATCAACACGGTGCCGGTGGTGATGTCCTGGCAGCACGACACCCCCCTGGGTGCGGCGCTGGCCGACCTGCAGGACCGGCAGAGTCGCGTGCTGGACGCCCACCATCTCGGGCTCACCGAGTTGGCGCGCATCGCAGGCGCGCGGGACCTGTTCGACACCATGGTCGTCGTCGAGAACTTCCCCGCCACCACGTCCGAACGACAACCCGATGCGCTGGCCTTCGACGGGTTCGTCGGAACCGACGCCCCGCACTATCCGGTGTCGCTGGTGGCCTATCTCGGCGAGCAGCTCGTCCTCGAGATCTCGCACGACGTCACCGTCGTCGACCGCGACCGGGCCGACCGGTACGCCGAGCAGGTGGAGTCGATCCTGGCCGCGTTCGTCGCGGATCCCGATTCCGCCGTCGGCACTCTCGATCTGCCCACCGTCGCCACGCCCGCCCGCACGCCGGCAGAAGGGCCGGATCACACACTCGCGCAGGCATTTTCGGAGGTGGTCCGCGCACACGGCGACGCGGTCGCCGTGACCTTCCAGGACCGGTCGCTGACCTACGCCGAACTCGACGCACGCGCGAGCGCCGTCGCCGCCACCCTCGGCGCTCTCGGGGTGCGGCCCGAAACCCGGGTCGCGCTGGCGCTGCCCCGGTCCCTCGATCTGATCGTGGCGCTGATCGGTGTGGTCAAGGCGGGTGGCGCCTACGTTCCGCTCGATGTGGAGTCACCGGCGACGCGGTTGCGCCACATCCTCACCGACGCGGCTCCGGTGTGTGTCCTCACCGATCGACGAGACCGGCTGCCCGACAGCGAGATTCCGGTCGTCACGCTGGCCGACGCCGAGCACGACCCGCCCCCGCCCGGCGCGCGTGTCGAAGCGGCGCTGGCCGATCACGCCGCGTACGTCATCTACACCTCGGGCTCGACCGGCACGCCCAAGGGGGTGACCGTGAGTCACCGTAATGTCGCCGCCCTGTTCGCGGGGGCGGCCGACCTCTTCCAGTTCACACCCGACGACGTCTGGACCATGTTCCACTCGGTGGCCTTCGACTTCTCGGTCTGGGAGCTGTGGGGCGCGCTGCTGCACGGTGCCCGTCTGGTGCTGGTCGACGGCGCAGACGCCCGTGATCCGGAACGATTCCTGCGCCTTCTGGCCGCCGAGCGCGTCACCGTGCTCAACCAGACACCGTCGGCGTTCTACCCGCTCGTCGGCGCGGACCGCAGGCTGCGCCCCGAGTTGGCGTTGCGGTACGTGATCTTCGGCGGGGAAGCCCTCGACCCGTCGCGGTTGGGCGACTGGCTCGACGGCGACCGGGTGCGGCCGCAGCTGGTGAACATGTACGGCATCACCGAGACCTGTGTGCACGTCTCCTACCGCCGGTTGACCGCCCGGGACGCCACTGCGCCAAGCACCATCGGCACCGCGCTGCCCAGCCTGACGGTTCACCTGCTCGACGACCAGCTGCGGCCCGTGCCCCCGGGTGTGGTCGGTGAGATCTACGTCTCCGGCGATCAGGTCGCGCGCGGGTACGGCGGCCGACCCGGACTGACGGCGGGCCGGTTCGTCGCCGATCCGTTCCACACCGAAGGTCGCCGCCTCTACCGAAGCGGTGACACCGCCATGTGGAGCGACACCGGTGACCTCGTGTACGTCGGCCGCTCCGATCACCAGGTGAAGGTTCGCGGTTACCGCATCGAACTCGGCGAGGTGGAGGCCGCGTTGGCGTCCCTGCCCGAGGTGCGCAACGCCGCGGCCGCGGTGCACACCGACGACACCGGACGGGCCACGCTGATCGGATATCTGGTCACCTCCCGGCCGATCTCGACCATCGATCTGAAACATGCTCTGAATCAACAGGTCCCGGACTACATGGTGCCGGCGACCTTCATCACTGTGGAGGCACTCCCCTTGACGGTCAACGGGAAACTCGATCGCGCCGCGCTCCCCGCGCCGCACTTCTCGACCACCGACACCCGGCGCCCCGCCGCGGCGGCCGCGCGGCTCGCGAACCTGTGCAGCGAGATCCTGCGCGTCCCGGTCGGGGAGAACGACGACTTCTTCACGATGGGCGGCGACAGCATCGTGGCGATCCAACTCGTCAACCTCGCCCGCCGGGCCGGCCTGCGGATCACCCCGCAGCAGGTGTTCATCGCCCGCACACCCGCCGCACTCGCCGACATCGCGGTGCCTGCCGCGGAGGCGGCGGCCGTCACCGATCCGGACAGCGTCGCCGGTGAAGTCCCCCTCACCCCGATCGTGGTGCGACTGTCCGAACTCGGCGGCACCGTCCGCAGGTTCAATCAGAGCGAGGTGCTGCGCACCCCAGCGGGTCTGAGCTTCGACATCCTGCAGTCGGCGCTGCTGGCGATCGTCGATCGCCACGATGCGCTCAGGATGCGCCTGCTCCGACCGGTGCCCACGCTGTGGTCGTTGGAGACCACCGAGAACGGCACCGCGCCGCTGATCCGTGTCGACGCCACCGCCCTGACCGACGACGAGCTCGCCGAGGCGATCGCCGCCGAGTCCGACGCCGCCGCCGACCGCCTCGATCCCGAAGCGCAAACGGTGCTGCAGGCGGTCTGGCTCGACCGGGGACCGCGCCACCAGGGCCGGCTGATCCTGGTCGTGCATCACCTGTCGATCGACGCGGTGTCGTGGCGCATCCTCATCGACGATCTCGCCGACGCGTGCCGGGGCGCCGACACGCTGCCCGCGGTCCCGACCTCGTACCGCACCTATGCGCGGGCGGTCAACGAGAACGCCCAGCGAGCTGCTCGACTCGCCGAATTCGAGCACTGGTCGGCGACCCTGGCCCCGGGTGGGGAACTCGCCCCGGATGCGTCGACCGTCGGACTCACCGTCGGCGCGACCCGCGACCACGAGGTGACCCTGGACGTCGCCGACACCGTGCCGCTGCTGACCACCGTCCCGGCGCTGGCCAACGCCGATGTGACCGAAACCCTGCTCAGCGCACTGTCGGTGGCGGTGCACCGGTGGCGCCGCTCCTCGGGTGCGGCGCCCGATGCCCCGCTCGTCGTCGACCTCGAGCGGCACGGCCGCGACCGGTGGGGGGCGATCGACCTGTCCCGCACCGTCGGCTGGTTCACCGCGATCGCACCCGTGCGGCTGCCCGGTGCCGACACCGATCTGGTGGCGGCACTGCGCGAGGTCAAGGAGGCCGTGCGGTCCGCGGCGGACGGTGGTGTCGGCTTCGGCCAACTGCGCTATTGCAATTCGCGCACCGCGCCCGTGCTCGGTCGCCTACCCGCACCGCAACTGCTGTTCAACTACCTGGGGCGGTGGTCAACGGACGACGACGCGGACTGGAGCCCCGCGCCGGAGGCGCTGCGCACCGAACCCGACGGAGACCTCGGGACGCCCTACCTGCTGGAGGTCAACGCGCACTGCGACGACACCGCGGCAGGACCGCGGCTGCGCGCGGTCTTCACCTACGCCGACGGTGACATGACCGAACGCGACGCCACCGACATCGCCGGGCACTGGGTCAGCGTGCTGCGGGAGCTCGGCGGGTTCACCGCGAGCGCCACACCGGCGCTGACCCCGTCGGATCTGCCGCTGATCACGCTGGAACAGAACCAGATCGACGCGGTGCGCAGCGCGGTGTCCGCACCCGTCGAGACGATCTGGCCGTTGTCGCCCCTGCAGCAGGGTGTGTACTTCCAGGCGCGGTACTCACCCGCCGCGGTGTACATCGTGCAGAACGTCTTCGACGTCACCGAGCCGGTCGACGTGGCGGCGCTGCAGAACGCGTACACACTGGTGATGCGGCGCAATCCCGTCCTGCGGTCGGCGTTCTGGGCCGACGGGGTACCCGAACCCGTCGCCGCGATCGTCGTCGACCCGCCGGTGAGCATCGAGGTCGTCGACGTGACCGCCACCGGCAGCGCGATCGACGAGGAACTGGACCGCATCACCGCCGCGGACCGGCTCCGCACCTTCGACCTGTCGTCGCCTCCGTTGGCCCGGTTCACCGTGGTGCGCACGCCCGTGAACGACCGGCTCATCTTCAGCTACCACTTCCTGCTGCTCGACGGGTGGTCCCGTGAGCAGCTGTTGCGGGAGCTGTTCGCCGCCTACTCCGCCGAGCGCCGGGGAGAACCGGTTGACCTGCCCGCACCGTCGGCCGGCTTCGCCGACTACCTGGTGTGGCTCGCCGGGCGCGACACCGACGCCTCGGCGCGCCGGTGGGCCGACGCCCTGGCAGGCCTGGCGGGACCCACGTTGCTGGTGCCCGCCGCGGTGGGCTCCGAACCGACGCTGGCACTCCGGGTGGAATTCCTGCTGTCCGCCGATCAGACGAGTGCGCTGCGCAGCCGGGCCCGCGAGTGCGGTGTCACGCTCAACGCGATGATCAGCACCGCCCTGGCGATGGTCCTCGGTTACGAAACCGGCAGTGCCGATGTGGTTTTCGGATCCACGGTGGCCGGCAGACCGACCGAGGTCGACGGGATCGACGAGGTCATCGGGCTGTTCCTGAACACCGTGCCCACCCGCGTGCGGCTGGCACCCGGTGACCGGCTCGACGATGCGGTGCGCCGCGTCCAGTCCGACCGCCTCGCGATGATGGACCACGAGTACCTGGGGCTGGGCGACATCCAGCGGGCGCTGACGTCCCCCGGATTCGGCTCGGGAACACCGCTTTTCGACAGCCTCTACGTGCTGCAGAACTTCCTCGACGACGACACCTTCACCGATCTGGAAACCGAACACGGCATCGTCGGCCACGATTCGGTGGATGCCTCGCACTACCCCCTGACCTGGGTGGCCTCGCCGGGACGGCAATTGTGGGTCAAGTTGGAATACCGCCCCGACGTGATCGACGGCGAGCACGCCCAACGCCTCATCGACCGTCTGCGGCAGGTTCTGGGATCGCTGGCGCTCGCCCGCGGCAGCGACCCACTGGGCGGCGTTGCGCTGCTCCTGCCTGACGAGCAGGATGCGCGCTCGACGGCGGAGGTGGCGGCGCACCGGCCGCTACCTGAGGTGACGGTCACCGAGCTGCTCGCGCAGCGCGCCGGGACGTCACCCGAGGCGATCGCACTGGTCTGCGGTGACCGTCAGGTCGACTACGGCGACGTTCTGGCTGCCGTCAACCGGCTCGCATGGGTGTTGCGCGACAACGGCATCGGGCCGGGCGCGACGGTGGCCCTGGCCGTTCCGCGTTCGATCGAGGCGGTGGTCGCCCTGTTCGCCGTGCTCCGCGCCGGCGCGGCCTACCTGCCGCTGGAACTGGACTACCCAGACGACCGGCTCGCGATGATGCTCGACGACGCGCAACCCGCCTGCGTGCTCACCACCGGCACGGTGGCGGCGCGCATCGGGGCGCTGTCTGGATCACGTTGCACGCTGATGGAACTCGACGATCCCGGTTTCGTCGCGACGTTGTCTGCGGCACGGCAGGATTGGGACGGTTACGATCCGCCGCTGGACGCCCCGGCCTACGTGATCTACACATCGGGCTCCACCGGCAGGCCCAAAGGGGTGTCGACCCCCCACCGCGGTCTGACCAACATGCATCTCAACCACCGTGAGGCGATCTTCGGGCCCGCGATCGCCAGGGCAGGCGGCCGCCGCCTGCGCGTCGCCCACACCGTGTCGTTTTCGTTCGACATGTCGTGGGAAGAACTGCTGTGGCTCATCGAGGGTCACGAGGTCCACATTTGCGACGAGGACCTGCGTCGGGACGCCGATGCTCTGGTGGCCTACTGCCAGCGCCGTGAGGTCGATGTCGTCAACGTCACCCCGATGTACGCCGGCGTGCTGTTCGAGCGGGGCCTGCTCGATCCCCCGCATCCACCGGTCCTGGTGCTGCTTGGTGGGGAGGCGGTGTCGTCGGCGGTGTGGAATCGCCTGCGCGACAGCGACACCACGTACGGGTACAACCTGTACGGGCCGACCGAGTACACCATCAACACGCTCGGCGCGGGGACCGGTGACAGCCCGACACCCACCGTCGGCGCGCCGATCTGGAACACCCTGGCGCACGTCCTGGACGGCTGGCTGCGTCCGGTACCCGACGGGGTGGCCGGTGAGCTGTACATCTCCGGAGCCGGATTGGCCCACGGGTACCGCCGTCGGCCAGGGCTCACCGCGCAACGCTTCGTCGCCAGCCCGTTCTCACCGGGAATCCGGATGTATCGCACCGGCGACGTCGTCGTCCGGCGGCCGGACGGGAACATCGATTTCCTCGGCCGTGCGGACGACCAGGTCAAGATCCGCGGTCACCGGGTGGAACTCGGCGAGATCGAGGCCGCACTGCTCGATCATCCCGCCGTGGCCCACGCTGCCGTGATCGCCGCCCCCGATCCGGCAGGCTCACACCGACTACTCGCCTACCTCGTCCTCGGCGACGCGTCGGCCGCAGCCGGCGATGTACAGGCCCAGGTGCGCAATCACCTCAAAGGCGTGCTGCCGCAACACATGGTGCCCGCGGCCGTCGGGATCGTCGACACGCTGCCGCTCACCGACAACGGGAAACTCGACGTCCGGGCGCTGCCCGACCTCGCACCCGATGGCGATGTCGGCCGCGAACCCGCAACGCCGACCGAGCGCACGCTCTGTGGGGTGTTCGCCGATGTGCTGGGCCTCCCGGTCACCGGCGTGGACACCGATTTCTTCGCCCTGGGTGGGCATTCGCTGTCGAGCATCCGGCTGATCGGCCGGGTGCGGTCGGTGTTCGGGGTGGATCTGTCGCTGCGCGAGGTGTTCGACCACCCGACCGTGGCGGGGCTGGCGGACCTCGTGGACGGCGCGAGTGTGCCGGTGACGGCGCGCCCGCGCCTGGGTTCGGTGACGCGCACCGAACCGATACCTGTCTCCGCGGCACAGGAACGCATGCTGATCACCGACCGGCTGGCACAGACCGGGACGGTCTACAACTACCCGTTGGTGTTCACCGTCGGCACCGGGTTCGACGTCGACGCGTTCACCGCGGCGCTCGGTGATGTGGTCGACCGGCACGAGACTCTGCGCACCGTGTTCGCCGAAGACGACAGCGGTTTCACCCAGCAGGTGCTGCCCACAGGAGCCGTCCCGGTGCAGGTCCTCGACGACGACCGCGTGCCGCTGGAGCAGCACATCGCCGACGCCGTCGGCCACCGCTTCGACCTCACGCGCGAACTGCCACTGCGCGTCACCGTGATCCGCCACAGCGATCACACGGTGACGGTGGTGCTGCTGTTGCACCACATCACCACCGACGAATGGTCCGACGCACCCCTGCTGAGCGATCTCGAATCCGCCTATGCCGCACGGCGACACGGTGCGCCGCCACAGTGGCAGGCGCTGCCCGTGCAGTATGCCGACTACACCGCGTGGCACCAGGAGCTGCTGGCGCAGATCGGCGACGAGCAGCTGCGGTTCTGGACCGACACCTTGTGCGGCGCTCCCGACGAACTCGCGCTGCCCACCGACCGGCCCCGTCCGGCGGTACCCACCGGAACCGGGGGCACCGTGACCATGGAGCTGCACCCCGGCACGGTCGCCGCGCTGCGCACCGTCGCCGCGACGCATCACGCGAGCATGCTCACGGTGCTGCACGCCGCCGTCGCGATCGTCGCGCACCGGGTGGGTGCGGGCACGGACATCGTCGTCGGCACCCCGGTCGCCGGGCGCGACGACGCCGCCCTCGACGACCTCGTCGGCCTGTTCGTCAACACCGTCGTCCTGCGCACCGACATTGCAGGCAACCCCGGCTTCGACGAACTGCTCGACCGGGTCCGCACCGCCGACCTGGCCGCCTTCGCCCGCTCGGACGTACCCTTCGACCGCGTCGTCGAAGCCCTCAACCCACCCCGCATCCCCGGCCGCAATCCCCTGTTCAACGTCTTCGTCGCCCACCATCGCCGCGACGAGACCGACACGGCGCTGTTCGGCCTGCCCGTGAGCTGGCACGAACCGTCCACGTCCACAACGATGTTCGACCTCAGCATCACGCTGATCGACCGGCCGGACAGTGGCCGCGCCACCCTGCTGATGGAGTACAGCGCCGACCTGTTCGACCGGGAGTCGGTGGCCGTCCTCGCGCAGCGTCTGTCGATGGTGTGCGACGCCGTCGCCGCCGACGCCACCGCCCGTGTCGGCGACATCGGCATCCTGGCTCCCGACGAGCGGGCGGACATCCTCGTCACCCGCAACGACACGGGACATCAGGTGGAATCAGTCGGCCTCGGGGCGATGGTGTCCGCTCAGGCGAGGCGTACCCCGCAGGCGGTGGCGCTGCACGCCCACGGCGTCGACGTCAGCTACCCCGAACTGGACGCGTGGTCGGACCGTCTGGCGGCCCGGCTGCGGCTGCGGAGCGCCGGCCCGGGCACCGTGGTGGGGATCCGGCTCCCGCGATCGATCGAACTGATCGTCGCCCTGGTGGCCACCACGAAAACCGGAGCGGCGTTCCTGCCCCTTGACCCGGAGTACCCCGCGGCCCGCCTCGAGCACATGATCACCGACGCCGCGCCCGCGGTCATCCTCGATGACCCAGTAGACATCGTTGCCGCACACGATGATCCGGCACCGGCAGCGCTACCGGACGTGCACCCGGCATCACGCGCCTACCTGCTCTACACGTCCGGAACCACCGGCACACCCAAGGGCGTCGCCGTCGGTCACGCCGCCATCGTCAACCGGCTCAGCTTCCTCCAGGACACCTACGCGCTGACTGGTTCCGATCGGATGCTCATCAAGACCCCGATCAGCTTCGACACCGCGGTGGCTGAGATCTTCTGGCCGCTCTGCGCCGGCGCGACCGCGGTCATCGCGCGCCCCGGCGGACACCGTGACCCCCGCTACCTTGCCGACACCATCACCGAACACCGCATCACCGCCGTCGACTTCGTCCCCTCCATGCTCGAACTGTTCCTCGACGAACCCGCCGCCCAGAAGTGCACCACCCTCACCCGCGTCACCGTCGGCGGTGAAGCACTGACCGCCGACCTCGTCGATCGCTTCCGAAACACCCTGCCCCACACCGCACTCCACAATCTCTACGGTCCCACTGAAACCGCCGTCGACGTCCTGGGCTGGACCGCCGACCGCGGCCCCGTCGCTCTGGGCACCCCAGGCTGGAACGTCGCCGCCTACGTCCTCGACGACCACCTCGCCCCCGTCCCCGACCACACCCCCGGTGAGCTCTACCTCGCGGGTGCCCAACTCGCCCACGGCTATCACAACCAACCCGGCCTCACCGCACACCGCTTCACCGCCAACCCGTTCGTCCCCGGCACCCGCATGTACCGCACCGGCGACCTCGCCCGTTGGCGCACCACTCCCACCGGAACCCCCGTCCTCGATTACCTCGGCCGCACCGACGACCAGATCAAACTCCGCGGGGTCCGCATCGAACCCAGCGACGTCGAAGCCATCCTCGCCGCACACCCCGCGGTCGGCTCCGCGCGTGTCGTGGTCCGCGGCGGGCGCCTGGTCGCCTACTACCTGGCGGATGGCGACGACCCGGGCGCCGACGCGCTGCGGGCCCATGCCTCGGCAGCGCTGCCCAGCCACATGGTGCCATCGGCATTCGTCACGCTCGACGCCTTCCCGCTGACACCCAGCGGAAAGCTGGACAGGGGTGCGCTGCCCGACGCGGCCCCTCTCGCCGCCGGTCGTCCGCCGACCACCGAGCGCCATCGGCGGTTGTGTGCCCTGTTCGGCGACATCCTGGGCACCCCGGTGGGCTCCATCGATGCCGACTTCTTCGAACTGGGCGGGCACTCCCTGCTCCTGGTGCGGCTGGCCTCGGCACTCCGCCGCGAGTTCCCCGGGCTCGCTGACGCTCTGTCGGTCGCCACCCTCATGGTCGCCCCGACCGTGGCGGCGGTGGATGCCGTGCTGTCCGGTGAATCCGACGGCAGCGCCGACAGTTTCGCCCCGATTCTGCCGCTACGGGTGCAGGGAACCGCGGCACCACTGTTCTGCCTGCCACCGGCGAGCGGACTCGGCTGGCCGTACGCGGCGCTCAAACACGTGCTGCCGTCGGATGTTCCGCTCTACGCCCTGCAGTCGCCGTTGTTCTCGGGCGGGACCCTGCCCGATGACCTGGCCACACTCGTGTCCGGCTATGCCGACAGCATCGACACCGTGTCGCCCACGGGACCGCTCCGGCTCTTCGGGTGGTCATTCGGCGGAGTCGTCGCTCTGCTGGCCGCCCAGGAGCTCCGCCGTCGCGGTCGGCGAGTCGATTTCGTCGGCATGCTGGACTCCTACCCGGATGTGACCGCGGCGGGGCGTGCGTTCGACCGCCGGGCCGTGCTGGCCTCGGTGCTCGGCGAGATGGGGTTCCCCGTCCAGCCCGAGGATCGTCTGACGGTCGAGCAAGCGATCGAGTTGGTCCGAGCACACGGCGATGTCATCACCGTGCTCGACGACCACCACATCGCGATGGCGATCGAGAACTACCTTGCCGCAGAACGATTCACCGAGGACGTCGACTACGGTCGCTACGACGGTGACGTGTTCTTCGTCGACGCGGCGGCCGAGGTCGGCCGGCGGGGGACGGCGTCGCCGATGTGGCGGCGGTACGTCACGGGTGAGCTGCGGGTGCTGTCCGTGCCGTTCCGACACACGGATCTGATGGACACCGAAGCGATCGCGGAGTACGGGCCCGCCCTGGTGGCCGGTTTGACGCGCGAGGACGGCTCCTGACGCGCGATGCCCCGCCGGCGCAGCACCGGCGGGGCATCGAGGAACGGATCTCAGGCGTTGGCGAGGTCGGCCACCGGTCGGCCCGCCAGAGCGTTGGCCAGCTGCGGGGTGAGCACGTCCAGTGCGTACAGCAGCGCCTGCGGGCCGCTGTAGGTCAGCGCGCCGCTGAGGTTGGATTCGAACGTGGTGTACAGCGTGCGTCCGTCGCGAACCACGCCCAGCCTGGCGAACGCCGGCGACGCCAGCATCTGCGCCTGGGTGGCGCCGTTGACGAACAGCAGGTCGCGGTCGAGCAGATCGAGGCGCTCCTCGCTCACGTCACCGTGCACGTCCTGGGTCTTGAAACCCAAAGCGGTGAACAACGCTCGGCGCGGGTCTTTTTCGGGAAGCAGGTAATGCCCGCCGCTCTCCGGACCGAAATCGACGACGAGGGTCTTGCCGGCGAATTCCGGGTGGGCCGTCCGCACACCGGCGATCTTGTCCTTGACCTCCGCGACGAGTTTCTCGGCCTGCTCCTGTTTACCCAGTGCCTTACCCGTGGTGAGCAGTTGGACGTCCCACGGGGTTTCCTCGTCGGCATAGTCGCCGGACTGGATCACCGTCGGCGCGATCTGGGAGAGCCGTTCGTAGGTCTGCCGGTCGACCGTCTCGTAGATCGCGAAGATGAGATCGGGCTTCTGCGCGGCGATGGCCTCGAAGTCGATGGTGTCGGCACCCCACGTGGTGACACCCTTGCCGTCGGTGTCGCTCTTCACCCAGGGATAGTCGTTGTATTCGGTGAAGAACTCGCGGGTGCTCACGGGAACGACACCGAAGGGCAGCACGAAGTCCTGATCCGTCCACCCCACCGTGACGACCCGCTTCGGGTCAGCGGGCACCTGCGTCTCACCGAACTTGTGCGCGATGGTGATCGTGCGCGCCTGCGGCGCATCGGTCGTGGTGCCGGAGCTGCACCCGGCCACCAGGGCGGCGGCGAGCATCAGGGCCGCGGTCACCACCGCTGCTCCGTACCGGCGCCGAGACCCGTCTCGTCTCCGTCGCTGCTTCATCACGCGGTATCCCCTTCAGTAGGCATCGTTCGCGTGAGCACCTTAGCTTAGGCTGGGTTAACTTACTACGGGTTCGTCCTGCGGTACGAAGCCGTCGGTGGACTTCCCTGCCGCCTGGCCGATATCGGATGACGCGTTGGATGACAACGGCTTTGGCTGTCGAGACCTCGAGACGACGGACGCCTTGCGCCAGGAAATAGATAGGTTAGCCTTAGCTCAAATGATCGGGAGGGCTGCATGCTGCGGACAATGCTCGCAAGCAAGATCCACAGGGCGATGGTCGCCCCGACCGGCCAGAGGGCGGGAGCGTGATGACGCACATCGACCGGGTGCTCGACGTCGTGGGTGTCGGCTTCGGGCCGTCCAATCTGGCGCTGGCCATCGCGCTGCAGGAGTACAACGACGCGTCGGACACGCCGATGACCGCGCAGTTCGTCGAAGCCAAGACCGAGTTCGGTTGGCACACCGGAATGCTGATCCCCGGTGCCACGATGCAGATCTCCTTCCTCAAAGATCTGGTCACCCAACGCAATCCCACCAGTGAGTACTCCTTCTTGAGTTACCTGACCGAGCGGGGGCGACTGACCGAGTTCATCAACCACAAGACCTTCTTCCCCACTCGCCTGGAGTTCCACGACTATCTGCAGTGGGCCGCAGACAAGGTGGCGGCCACGGTGCACTACGGGTCGAGGGTGAGGGCGGTCCGCGACACCGGCTCCTGTTTCGAGATCGACGTCGACGGAGCCCACACCGGCCGGTTGCGGGCCCGCAATGTCGTGATCGCCGGCGGACTCGAACCGCAGTTGCCGCCCGGGGTGACGCCGTCGGCGCGTCAGCTGCACAACCACAACGTGCTGCACGACCTGCAGCGCCTGCCCAGCCGCCGGCACAACAGGTTCGTCGTCGTCGGCGCCGGGCAGAGCGCCGCGGAGGTCTGCGCTCACCTGCACGACCAGGAGTCGGTGGAGGTACACGGGGTGTTCGCCAAGTACGGATACAGCCCCGCCGACGACAGCCCGTTCGCCAACCGGGTTTTCGACCCCGACGCGGTCGACGACTTCTACCAGGCGAGCCCGCGGATCCGCCGCCAGTTGATCGACTACCACCGCAGCACCAACTACTCCGCGGTCGACCTGCCGCTGATCGAGGAGCTCTACGCCCGCGAGTACGCCGAACGGGTGTCCGGTGACCGGCGCCTGTACCTGCGCGGCGCCTCGAGTGTCTGCGCCACCGACGAGTACGCCGATGGCGTCGTGGTCGACATCCGGCACCACCCGACCGGTGAGATCGATCGGATGGTTTGCGACGCAATCATTTACGCGACCGGCTTCCAACCGGCGGATCTGAGCGGCATCCTCGGTCCGCTGCACGCCGACGTGGTGTACCAGGACGGCCTGCCCGCCGTCAGCCGCGATTACCGGCTGATCACCGAACCGGCGACGACGGGCGGGCTGTACGTACAGGGCAATACCGAACACACCCACGGATTGACGTCGTCGCTGCTGTCGAACATCGCAATCCGCAGCGCCGAGATCCTGGGCTCCATCGACACCGCGAGAATGACCCCGACCGCAGGCCGCAGCGTCGAGTCGCTGGTCAGCGGTTGAGCTGCCAAATCCGCGTCGACAACGCGGTGGCGAAGGCGCACCACAGCGGATAGGGGGTCAGGACAGCCCCGGCGGCCGGGTTGACCGATGCCGCGCGCCGCGCCAGATCGGCGCTGCTACCGGCGAGCACGCCCGCGGCGACCGCGGCCGTACCCAGGCGGCGCCGGTTGAAGAAGATCCAGCTCCAGCCCGCGTTGAGAACGAGATTGGCGGCCAGCGCCCGGGTGTACCCCCTGGCCTCGTCGTGGCGACCACGTCGATGGAGGGTGTCGATCGTCGACGCCGACACCGCGGCGATGTCGGTGTAGAGGATCGGCCACACGATCGGGAACGCCTGCCGCGGCGGCTGAAAAGACGGCTTCTTCAGCCGCGCATACCAGGCCGACTGAGCGGGCCGGCTGGCGAGACCACCGACGACACCGGTGGCCAGCGCGGCCGCAGCGGTCTTGGCAAGAGTGATCGAGGGCATCGGGAATCCTTCCTGGGAGCGTCGGTCCCCTGTGTACCCGGTATCGCCGCACCGCGCCGACAGGCTGCGGTCACACCGTCCGCCGCGGGGTGGGCGGTTTACCTCCCTATACCTAGTTGACCGTAAGTGCGTACTTGCCACTTAGGATCGTTTGTATATCTTGGAGGTCTACTACCAAGGAGGCAATGTTCCGATGACCGCTACCGATGTCCTGTTCCGCCCGTTCCGTATCGGCGCCGTGGAGCTGGAGAACCGCATCGTCATGGCACCCATGACCCGCAGCCTGGCAGCGGATGGGATCCCCGGCGCCGCGCACGCGGCCTACTATCGCCGCCGGGCGGAGGGCGGGGTGGGCCTCATCCTCTCCGAAGGCACGGTGATCGATCGGCCGGCGTCGCGGAACGACCCGGGCGTCCCGTTCTTCCACGGCGACGCGGCACTGGCCGGTTGGAAAGGCGTGATCGACGCGGTTCATGACGGCGGCGCCAAGATGGGCCCGCAGCTGTGGCACACCGGATCGCTGAAGAGCTTCCAGACGGAGTGGGTGCCGGACTCGCCCGTCGAAAGCCCGTCGGGATTGGAGGCACCCGGCGGCGAGCGCGGTGTGGCCATGAGCGATGGCGACATCGCCGACACGATCGCCGCCTTCGCCCGCGCCGCCGGTGACGCGAAGCGCCTCGGCTTCGACACCATCGAACTCCACGGAGCGCACGGGTACCTGTTCGACCAATTCTTCTGGGCCGCCACCAACCGGCGCACCGACCGCTACGGCGGTGCCACGATCGGCGAGCGGTCGCGCTTTGCCGCGGAGGTCATCGCGGCCGTCCGGGCGAGCGTCGGCCCCGACTTCCCGATCATCCTGCGGCTGAGCCAGTGGAAAGTGCAGGACTTCGCCGTGCGGCTCGCGGAGACTCCCGATCTCATGGCGGACTGGTTGACACCCCTGGTCGAGGCCGGAGTCGACGTGCTGCACTGCTCGCAGCGTCGATTCTGGGAGCCCGAGTTCCCGGACATCGATGGCGAGCAGGGCCTGAATTTCGCCGGCTGGGCCAAGAAGCTGACCGGCGCGGCCACGATCAGCGTCGGCTCGGTCGGCCTCACGGGAGACTTCATGGGCGCGTTCGGTGGCGAGGGCTCGTCCACGGCGAAACTCGACAAACTCGTCGAGCGGATGGAACGCGATGAGTTCGACCTGATCGCTGTCGGCCGCGCCCTGATCGGCGACCCGGCATGGGTGGAGAAGGTACGGACCGGCAACAGCAGCGCCTTGGAGGACTTCGACGCAGCCGCGCTCGCCGCGCTGGTGTAGGAATTCGCCGTGTCCGCTCATCGCTGGTGATGTCGAGCCGCTATCGTGGCGATATCTAGTCACGATAAGGCTCCAGATGGTGCTCAGATATCGAGGGGGATACCGATGTCCGAAGACGTGCTCGAACTGCCGCTCGATGTCACCGCGACGCGGCCCATCCTCGAACACATCGCCAACAAGTGGACGGTGCTGATCCTGAGCGTCCTGTGCACGCAGCCGGCGCGGTTCAACGACCTCAAGCGCCGTCTCGACGGCATCACCCACAAGGCGTTGTCCGAAGCGTTGAAGCGCCTGGAGCGCGACGGCCTCGTCAGTCGCAAAGTCCTGCCGACGCAGCCGGTCGGCGTCGAGTACACGATCACCGATCTCGGCGGCTCACTACGCGAACCCTTTGCCGCGCTGTACAACTGGTCGCTCGCCAACGCCTCCACGATAGAAAGCGCGCAGTGTGCCTATGACACATCGCGCAGGAACGTGGAGACGGCGGAGGAGAACTAGCCACCTGACGCCTGTCCACGTCGACCGCGGACGTGCGGAGCGCCGGACCGATTTGGCACCGATGTCGGGTGCTGGTCCATAATCGATCGGAATCATCGAGATGGGCTAAGAATCGGAGGGGACGTGGCGGACGAGCGTCCCCGCTTACTGGTGATCGGGCTCAGCATGGTGGTGCTCACCGTCGCGGTGCTGCAGACCGCCGTCGTGCCGATCCTCGGCGTGATCGCCGACCAACTCGGCGCGTCCACCGTGTCGGTCAGCTGGGCGGTCACGGCCAACCTGCTCGCGGCGGCGGCCGCCACCCCGCTGATCGGCCGACTGGCCGACCTGAACCGCAAGAAGCGGGTGCTGCTCGTCGTGCTCGCCGTGGTGCTCGTCGGGTCGCTGCTCGCGGCGACGACGACCTCGTTGCCCCTGTTGATCCTGGCCAGGGTGCTGCAGGCGGCGTCGTTCGCGCTGTATCCGGTCAGCATCGCGATCCTGCGAGAGGAGTTGCCGGAGAGCAGCATCGGCTCGGCGATGGCGGTGCTGTCCGGGACGCTGGGGTTCGGCGGCGGCGTCGGTCTGGTCGTCGTGGGCCTGCTGATGAGCGGCGACGCCGGTTACCACCGGGTGTTCTGGCTGACGACCGGATTCACCGTGGCCGTGATCGCCATCGTGGTGGCCGTGGTACCCGACCGCCCCCGCTCAGCGGTCGGCACCATCGACTGGCTCGGCGCCGTCGGCTTGGCGGCGGGCCTGTCGGCGCTGCTGTTGTCGATCACCCAGGGGCACGCGTGGGGGTGGGCATCGCCACGGACCGTGGCCTGCCTCGCCGGCGGGGTGGCGATCCTGCTCGGTTGGTGGCGGTGGGAGCGCCGGGCCGCTCAACCCCTGGTGTCGACCCGGATGCTGGCCCGGCGCGGGATGCTGCTCACCAACCTCGCGACCGTCTTCGTGGGGATGGGCCTCTACTTCGCGTTCCTGGGCCTGACCCAATTCGTGCAGGCGCCAGGAGATGCGGGCGGATACGGATTCGGGGCGACCGTGCTGCAGGCCAGCGTCGTCTACCTGCTCCCGGGCGCGCTGACCGGCTTCGTCGTCGCACTGATCAGCGGGCGGTTCATCGACCGCTTCGGGGCACGTCCGGTGCTCATGGTCGCGGCAATGGCCGGGATCGTCGGCTTCGCGCTCGCAGCGTTCGTGCACTCCGCGCCCTGGCAGGTCATCATCGCCAGCGTGCTGGTCAACGGCTACATCAGCATGGGCTATGGAGCGCTGCCCGCGCTGGTCGTCGGCGACAGCGACGCCGGCGAGACCGGGGTCGCCACGGGTATGAACGCGATCGCGCGGACCGTGGGCAGCTCGGCCGCGGCCGCTCTGGTCGCGATGCTGCTCGGTCGCACCGACGGGGCCGGTGTGCCGCTGGAGAGTAGTTTCGACATCATCTTCGTCGCAGGGGCCAGCACCGCGCTGCTGGCCATGGTGCTGATCGCGGCGACCCGACAGCGGGCGGCGCGACGCACGGAATCCGCCGAGGCACGCCTGGAGTCGCGCGCCATGAACCACGAGTGGGGCTGACGCCCCCCCACGTCACGCCCGCGTGACTCAGTGCAGCTCGGCGAGATTGCACACCGAGCGGTGAACGTCACCCTTGATCATCCGGGCGACGACGGTGCCCACCGGCGTGTTCAGCAGACCTCCGGACAGGTCGGCCACCACGCGGAACCTGGATCCGGACGCATCGTCGACCGGTTCGACGTGCAGGCTGAGCGAGATCGACACTCCCCCGCGCCCGCGACCCTCCATCTCGATCTCTTTGGGCTCGTCGTAGCGGGTGACGCGCCAGTGGATCACATTGCGGAATCCCTTGATCCTGATCAGCGACGACACCTGGGTGTCGACGCCGATCCGGTCGGGCACCGGGCTCTTCCACCCGCCGAATATCGTCAGCCACTGGTCGAACCGTCGTAGATCCGAAGCCAGTGCCCAGGCACGCTCCGGGCTGAGCTTCGAGGTCACCGCTACGTCGACTGTCGCCATGCCGTGTCACTACCCCGCCTGTTCGCAGCGGTAAACGGCAGCATGAACCGTGCCACACAGCCCTCCAGGGTCCTGCAGACTGACGGTGACGTCGATTTCCGCCGGCCGGCCCGCCCCGGTCGAGCGCCGATGAGCCGCGCCCCGACTGACGAAATCTCGCGGATTCGGCCCATCGACCCGCCTCTCGACGAGGGATTCCATTGTCGATATGTAAATTCGTTGCGGAATCGCTTGCGCACCGCCGTCCGATCCGCGATGGTTTACGCACGGCCATGACGGCTGGAGCTTGAGGAGGATTCGCCCTGACCGGCATACACACCACCGCTGCAGAACAGTCGGCGGGACACGAGGCCACGCGCCCCACCGGCGGCCCCGTCATCGAGATCGACCATGTCACGAAGCGCTTCGGCGACTATGTCGCCGTCTCCGACGCCGACTTCACCATCGCCCAGGGCGAGTTCTTCTCCATGCTCGGCCCGTCCGGGTGCGGGAAGACCACCACCCTGCGGATGATCGCCGGATTCGAGACCCCGACCGAGGGTGCGATCCGGCTCGAGGGTCGCGACGTGTCGAAGACACCGCCGAACAAACGCAACGTCAACACCGTGTTCCAGCACTACGCGCTGTTCCCGCACATGACGGTCTGGGACAACGTCGCCTACGGGCCGCGCAGCTCCAAGAAGGACAAGCAGGAAGTCCGCAAGCGCGTCGACGAGCTGCTGGAGATCGTGCGGCTCACCGACTTCGCCGAACGCAAACCCGCGCAGCTCTCGGGCGGCCAGCAGCAGCGCGTCGCGCTGGCCCGTGCGTTGGTGAACTACCCGAGCGCGCTGCTGCTCGACGAACCCCTGGGCGCCCTCGACCTCAAGCTGCGCCACGCGATGCAGTTCGAGCTCAAGAGGATCCAGCGCGAAGTCGGGATCACCTTCATCTACGTGACGCACGACCAGGAAGAGGCGCTGACGATGAGTGACCGCATCGCGGTCATGAACGCGGGCAACGTCGACCAGATCGGGACCCCGACCGAGATCTACGACCGGCCGTCGACGGTGTTCGTCGCGAGCTTCATCGGCCAGGCCAACCTGTGGGCCGGTCGTCAGACCGGCCGGGCCAACCGCGAGTACGTCGAGATCGAGGTGCTGGGCTCCACGCTCAAGGCCAGACCCGGTGACACGACGATCGAGCCCGGCGGCCACGCGGCCTTGATGGTCCGACCCGAACGGGTGCGGGTGTCGATGGACGCCCCGAGCGGCGACGCCGTCGGGGTGCGGGCCACGGTGACCGATCTGACCTTCCAGGGCCCGGTGGTGCGGTTGTCGCTCACCGCACCCGACGAATCCACGGTGATCGCCCACGTCGGACCCGAGCAGGACCTGCCGATGCTGCGTCCCGGTGACGAGGTGTACGTCGGCTGGGCGCCGGAGGCATCACTGGTGTTGCCCGGCGACGACATCCCCACCACCGAGGATCTCGAGGAGATGCTCGACGATTCGTGACCGGGCTCCGGGCCGACCCCCGCCCACGCGACCCCATTCCCCCTCTTTGGAGCCGACGAAAGGCACGCCCTGCCATGTCCCGTGACATCGACCCCCATCTGCTGGCCCGCTTGACCGCCAGCCGGACCTCACGCCGCCGGTTCATCGGCGGAAGCGCCGCGGCGGCAGCCGCTTTCGGCCTCGGTTCGTCGTTCCTGGCCGCCTGCGGCGGGTCCGACAGCAACACCGCGAGCTCGAGCAGCCAGGACAACGGCCCTGCCAGCGGAACGCTGCGCATCTCGAACTGGCCGCTGTACATGGCCGACGGTTTCGTCGCCGCGTTCCAGACCGCATCCGGTATCACGGTGGACTACAAGGAAGACTTCAACGACAACGAGCAGTGGTTCGCGAAGGTCAAGGAGCCGCTGTCGCGCAAGCAGGACATCGGCGCCGACCTGGCGGTGCCGACGTCGTTCATGGCGGTGCGGCTGCACCAGCTCGGCTGGCTCAACGAGATCAGCGACGCGGGCGTGCCGAACAAGAAGAACATCCGCCCCGATCTGCTCGAGGCCAGCGTGGACCCGGGCCGAAAGTTCACCGCCCCCTACATGTCCGGGCTCGTCGGGCTGGCCTACAACCGGGCGGCGACCGGCCGTGAGGTCACCTCCATCAACGACCTCTGGGATCCGGCGTTCAAGGGCCGGGTCAGCTTGTTCACCGACTCGCAGGACGCGCTGGGCATGATCATGCTCTCGCAGGGCAATTCACCGGAGAACCCGAGCACCGAGAGCGTGCAGAAGGCGATCGACCTGGTGCGCGAGCAGAACGACAAGGGCCAGATCCGCCGCTTCACCGGCAACGACTACGCCGACGACCTCGCTGCCGGGAACATCGCTGTGGCACAGGCATATTCGGGTGACGTGGTGCAGTTGCAGGCGGACAATCCCGACCTGCAGTTCGTCGTCCCCGAGTCGGGCGCCACCACCTTCGTCGACACGATGGTGATCCCGTACACCACGCAGAACCAGAAGGCCGCAGAGGCGTGGATCAACTACGTCTACGACCGGGCCAACTACGCGAAGCTGGTCGCCTTCGTCCAGTACGTGCCGGTGCTGTCGGACATGACCGAGGAATTGGAGAAGGTCGACCCGGCGGCGGCGAAGAACCCCTTGATCAACCCGCCGAAGGAGACGCTGGACAAGTCGAAGGGCTGGGCACCGCTGACCGACGAGCAGACGCAGGAGTACAACACCGCGTACGCCGCTGTCACCGGCGGCTGACCGATGGCCGGTCTAGCCAGTAGCAGCAGGCAGCGGAGCAAGATCGCGCCGTATCTCATGGTGCTGCCCGCGCTCGTGTATCTCGCGGTGTTCTTCGTGGTGCCGTTCTTCTCCCTGGCGCGCACGTCCCTGTCGACGACGGGCGGGTCGGTGTTCATGCCGACGCTCCAGTTCGCTTGGGATTTCAGCAATTTCACCGACGCGTTCGTGCTCTACAAAGACCAGATCTTCCGATCCTTCTGGTATGCGCTCGCGGCGACGATCCTCTGCGTGCTGCTGGCGTTCCCGCTGGCGTACGTCATCGCGTTCAAGGCGGGCCGCTACAAGAACCTGCTTCTCGGGCTGGTGATCCTGCCGTTCTTCGTGACGTTCCTGATCCGGACCATCGCGTGGAAGACGATCCTCGCCGACGAGGGGTGGGTCGTCAGTGCGCTCGGCGCGGTCGGCCTGCTGCCCGACGAGGGCCGGCTGCTCTCGACGAGTTGGGCGGTGATCGGCGGTCTGACCTACAACTGGATCATCTTCATGATCCTGCCGCTGTACGTGAGCCTGGAGAAGATCGACCCCCGGCTGATCGAGGCGTCCAAGGACCTGTACTCCTCGGCCGGGCGAAGCTTCGGCAAGGTCATCCTGCCGCTGTCCATGCCCGGCGTGCTCGCCGGAAGCATGCTGGTGTTCATCCCGGCGATCGGTGACTTCATCAACGCCGACTACCTCGGAAGCACGCAGACCACGATGATCGGCAACGTCATCCAGAAGCAGTTCCTCGTCGTCAAGGACTACCCCGCGGCCGCGGCGCTGAGCCTCGGACTGATGCTGCTCATCCTGGTCGGTGTGCTGCTCTACACACGGGCCCTGGGAACGGAGGACCTGGTATGACGACACAGGCCGGCGCGGCGATCGCCACGGCCGCGCAGGAGCCGCCATCCGCGAAACCGGTGAAGGCCCGCCGCAATTGGGGTGATGTGCTGCTGCGGGTGGTCGCGGGTCTGGTACTGCTGTACCTGTTCCTGCCGATCTTCGTGATCATCCTGTTCTCGTTCAACAGGCCGGCAGGCAAGTTCAACTACAGCTGGCAGGGCTTCACGCTGAACAACTGGGCGCATCCCTTCAAGTACCCGCCGCTGACCGAGGCCCTCAAACTCAGCCTCAACGTCGCCGCGGTGTCGACGGCCATCGCGTTGGTGCTCGGGACGCTGGTGGCGATCGCGCTGGTGCGTCAGCGCTGGCGCGGCCAGGGCGCGGTGGACACGTTCCTGGTGCTGCCACTGACGGCGCCCGAGGTGGTCATGGGCGCCGCGCTGCTGACGCTGTTCCTCGATCTGGGCTGGGCCGCCGGCTACACCACGATCCTGTTGTCGCACATCGCCTTCGAGGTCAGCTTCATCGCGATGACGGTGCGCGCCCGGGTGCGCGGTTTCGACTGGACGCTCGAGGACGCCTCCCTGGATCTGGGCGCCGGCCCGGCGCGCACGTTCTTCAAGGTGACGCTGCCGCTGATCGTGCCCGGCATCGTCGCCGCGGCGATGTTGTCGTTCGCGCTGTCCCTCGACGACTTCATCATCACCTACTTCGTCAGCGGGTCCACGGTGACCTACCCGCTCTACGTCAACGCGGCGGTCAAGGCTGCGGTACCGCCCCAGATCAACGTGCTGGCGACCGCGATCCTGCTGATCAGCCTGGCGCTGCTGGCGGTCGGAACGCTCTACCGCCGCAAGCGATTCGAGACCTGACCCTCAGCGGCCGTCGAGTCGTATCCGCACCGTGACGTGACCGCGGCCGTCACGCACGGCCACCGCATGCCCGGTGCGGTCCTCGCCGCCGAAGTCGGTGAGGGTGATCGGGCCGCCGTCGTCGGTGAAGTTGCGCCACCAGGTTTTCTGGTCGGGGGCCATCACCCGGATGACCACCTCGTCACCCGAGCGCTGGTAACTCACCGGAGTTTCGAACGTCTGGTGTGAACGCCTGCCGGTGTAGCGGATGACCACCATGCTGCGCCGCACGAGTGGACCCACCACCGGGGCGTGCATCAGCCGGGCGGCGCCGGCGTTGACCAAGCCCAACAGCGGTGAGCCGAAGATTCCTCTGCCCATGCCTGCCACGGTAGTGGTTCAGCCGACCTCCAGCGGGACGGGCGGGGTGCGGGCGCCGGTGCGGGCGGCCCCGATGCCCGCGGCGACGACGAAGGCGATGCCGACGAGTCCGAACGGTCCCGGCACCTGATGCAGGATCAGCAGGCCGACGAGCATCGCCAGTGCCGGTTCGACGCTCATGAGGGTGCCGAAGGCGGCGGCGGTGAGCCGGCGCAGCGCCAGCAGCTCGAGCGCGAACGGGATCACCGGAAGGAGGAAGGCCAGGCCGCATCCGAACAGCAGCAGCTGCCACGTGAGCCGATCGACCAGGGTGGGTCCGACGACGACGGTGGCGACCAGACCGGCCACCGGCATCGACACGGCGAGAGCGGCGATGCCGTCGACCTGATCGCCGACTTTCTGGGTCAGCAGGATGTAGCTGCCCCAACACGTGGCAGCGCAGAGCGCGAAGGCCACGCCGACGAGGTCCACGGTGCCGCTCCACGGTTCGGTCAGCAGCACCACGCCGACCGCGGCCAGGCCGGGCCAGAGCACGCGGCCGCGGCCATGGCCGCGGGCGACGGCCACCGACAGAGGTCCGAGGAATTCGAGCGCGCTGGCCGTCCCCAGTGGGATGCGGTCGACCGCAGCCATGAACAGCAGCGTGATGGCGGCAGTGACGACCCCCAGCACGACGCACATCAGGAAGGAGCGTCGCGTGAAGGCGCTCCGCCGGGGGCGAACGATGACGAGCAGCAGCACGCCCGCCCATGCCAATCGCAGCCATGCCACACCCTCGACGCCGAGGTCGTCGATCAGGCCGACGGCGATCGCCAGCCCGATCTGGATGCACACCATGGAGCCGACGGCCATCGCGGCGCCGACACGTGCTTGGTCCGATCCCACCTCTGCATTGAACGGGACACCGACCGTTGCGGTCCACGTGATTTAGGCGGACATACCGTTCGCCTTTCATGAACGATCGCCGGGGTTTGTCCCCAGAGGCGTTTTCATCCCCAGGGTGCTCGGTCGGCGCGGGGAATTGTCGGTTGCTGCTGCGAGATTGGGGTCATGTTTGCAGTGACGTCGCTGGCCCGTGAGGAGCGGGTGTCGGTGTTGTTCGACGAGTTGGCGGAGCTGACAGGGCAGCGTAATGCCATCGATGGTCGGATCGTGGCGATCGTGGCCGAGATCGATCGGGACCAGTTGTGGGCGGCGGCCGGGGCGAGGTCGGTGGCCGGGCTGGTGGCGTGGAAGACCGGGGTGTCGG